>ERZ780144.3121-NODE-3121-length-12699-cov-3.641727_pt1 | contig 12699 bp, 10 predicted proteins | sample MGYA00511380_ERZ780144 | MGnify/ENA primary metagenome ERZ780144 (study PRJEB29588, sample SAMEA1965858) | human gut metagenome | biome: human gut; feature: human-associated habitat; material: faeces | place: Denmark | collected 2008/2010 ... | reverse complement strand
CATTGTCGAACGCGCCGCCGCACGCCGCACGCCGCAGGACATGGAGCGGATCGAATCCCTGCTCGCCCAACGGGGCGCGGCCGCCGAAGCGGGCGACCTGGCACGGTGCATTGCCGCCGACATCGCCTTCCATGCAGCCATAGCCGAAGCCACGCACAACAAAATCCTGAGCGAACTCTACCGGACGACAACAGGCCACCTGCAAAAGGGATTTCGTCACATCTACCGTGACACGGCCTGTTTTCGTGCCTCCCAGCCGACGCACGCACGGCTGGCACGGAACATCGCCGATACCGACGTGCAGCAGGCGCTCGACACGATCGCCGTCATTCTGGACGAACCCTGATCCCCCGCGATGGACACGCTCACGAAACCCATATCCGCACCGCGCCGGCGAACGACCGCCGACACGGTCTATCCGATCCTGCTGCTCGTCAGCGTCACCCATCTGCTCAACGACATGATGCAGTCGGTGATTCCGGCGGTCTATCCGCTGCTCAAAGCCAAATTCGGTTTTTCGTTCGCCCAGATCGGTCTCATCACGCTCGTCTTCCAGATGACCTCCTCGATCCTGCAACCTTTCGTCGGCCGCTATGCCGACCCCCATCCGAGACCCTATTCACTGGCCGCGGGAATGTGTTTCACGCTGGCGGGACTCTTCGCGCTGGCCCTCGCCCCCGGCTTCGCACCGATCCTTCTGGCCGTCGCACTCATCGGCTGGGGATCGTCGATCTTCCACCCCGAATCGTCGCGCGTGGCCCAGCTCGCATCGGGCGGGCGCAAAGGGCTGGCACAGTCGATTTTCCAGGTCGGCGGCAACGCCGGAAGCGCCTTCGGGCCGCTGCTGGCCGCGCTCGTCGTCATTCCCTACGGCCAGACCTCGATCATGTGGTTCGCCCCGGCCGCACTGCTGGCCATCGGCATCCTCCTCCGCATCGGCAACTGGTACAAACGGCAACTGAACGCCGCGACCGCCGCACCGGTAACCGCAACAGCCGCAGCAGCCGAATTGCCCCGCCGCAAGATCCGCCGTGCGCTGCTGATCCTCACGGTGCTGGTTTTCTCGAAATATTTCTACATCGCCTGTATGACCAACTATTTCACCTTCTTCCTTATGGACAAATTCGCCTTCTCGGTGCAGGACGCGCAATACAGCCTCTTCGCATTCCTCGCGGCATCGGCCGCAGGCACGGTCATCGGCGGGCCGCTGGGCGACCGCATCGGACGGAAATACGTCATCTGGGGGTCGATTCTCGGAGCGGCACCCTTCGCCCTGATGCTGCCCTACGCCGGATCGGGCAGTGCCGTGGCGCTGGCGATCCTCGTCGGACTGATTATCTCGTCGGCCTTCTCGGCCATCGTGGTCTACGCCACCGACCTGATGCCCGGCCGAGTGGGAATGATCGCCGGCCTCTTCTTCGGGCTGATGTTCGGACTGGGCGGACTGGGTTCGGCCTTCTTCGGCTGGCTGGCCGACCGAACCAGCATCGAATTCATCTTCCGCGTCAGCGCGCTGCTGCCCCTGATGGGGATCATCACGGGATTCCTGCCAGACGTCGAACGCAAACGATGATACACTACCAATCGCCACTCAACTTTCATGGACACGATGCAATACACCCACCTCTACCGCTCACCGCTCGGCACGATCACACTGGCTGCCGACAGCGAAGGCCTGACAGGACTCTGGTTCGAAGGGCAGAAATATTTCGCCGCGACGCTCGACGCCCAGTTCAAGCAGCTGAAGTTCTTCGCCGACGCCCGCCGCTATGGCAGCACGATGCTGCCGATATTCGAGCAGACCCGCCGCTGGCTGGACAACTATTTCGGAGGGAACGATCCGGGACCGGCGCCGCCCCTGCACCTGCAAGGTTCACCGTTCCGGCTGGCCGTGTGGGAAATTCTGCGGCAAATCCCCTTCGGGAAGACGATCACCTACGGAGAGATCGCCCGTGAAATCGCCCGCCGGCAAGGCTCGAAAACCGTCCCGGCACAAGCCGTAGGCGGCGCTGTCGGACACAATCCCGTCAGCATCATCGTTCCCTGCCATCGGGTCGTGGGGAGCAACGGCAGCCTGACGGGCTATGCGGGCGGCATCGAGCGGAAGGTACGGCTCCTCGCCCTCGAAAAAGCGGATATGACGGGGCTGTTCGCTCCGCAAAAAGGCACAGCCCTGTAAAAGCCGAAACGGCAGGAGCACCTTCGTATCGTCGTGCCTGACCGTTCCGTTCCCACTTTGGGATTCCGCGGCGAACGAAGCAGCCGGAAAGAGTGCCGATGCCAAACCGCAGTGCGGAGGACGTCGAGGGACCGACGTTTCGACGGGGATTTATGAATCGTCAAGAAACGGCAGAAGACCAACATGCCGTTCAAAATCAAACTGTGCGGCATTACCAAACGCATCATCGACAAATACAGACGCGAGGTCGCGGGAACGAACCTCGTACTGCCTGTGCCCGACATCGCCTACTGTAACCGCATCCTGAAAAGAATCGCCGTCGAGGTCGGAATCGACAAGGCGGTCACCTACCACATGGGCCGCCACACGTTCGCCACGACCAACGCGCTGGCGCAAGGCATCCGCATCGAAGTGGTCAACCGATGCGGGTTTCCGGCCGGTCTTCGGCGGTCATTAGACGGTCATTCGGCGGGAGTGTCCGGAAAGTCCGGAGAGAAGATCACGTGCGGAGCAGCGTTTCGCGGATGCGCCGCAGGGCTTTGGTGATCTGCGCTTCGACGGTCTTGACCGAAATCTGCATCTGGTCGGCGATCGCGGCGTTGGAAAGCCCCTCTTCGCGGCTTTTGCGGAATACTTCGCGGCAGCGGTCGGGCAGCTGCGAGACGGCTTCGGCGACCAGCATCATCATTTCGTCGGCTTCGAGCTGCAATGCCTCCGGGTTGGTGAAGAGCGGCTCCGGCCCCTCGATGGAAATGCCGGCGGGCCGTTCGTCACGAAGCCGGTTGAGCGCGCGGTTGCGCACGGCGCGGAACAGATAGGCCCGGACGGAAGTCAGGATGTGGAGTTCTGCGGCATGCTGCCAGATGTGCGTAAAGGTGTCCAATACGATCTCTTCGGCAGAGGTGCGGTCACGGAGCCAGTAGGCCGCGAACCTGCATAGCGGGGCGTAATAACGGTCGAACAACTCCCGGAAGGCGGCGGTTTCCCCCCCCCCCTCGGCTGATGCGTTCCCACAAAACCATGTCGTGTTCGTTTTCCGACCTCATCGTATCGCTAAAGGAAATTCAGACTAATAAAGATAGGCATTTTCGGGGACAAAACGGACGCGGAACGTATGAATTTTTCGTTTCGGCATTCTTTCGTTCCTGTTATCCTGCGGCATGCGGGACGCCCGAAATCGGGACTGCGTTAAAAAAAGGGGCCTGCTGAAGTGTTTCAGCAGGTCCCTTTGCAGGTTCGGACGTATTATTCGAGCAGTTCGTTGTTGCCCCAGACATTCAGCTCTGCGATGCACCATCCCCGGAAGGTCGGGTTATAGGTCTTGTTCGTATAGCTGGCGTGAATGCGCAGCCGGACGTAACGCGCATGCTGGTAGTCGTCGAGCATCGGACTGATGACCACACCCATCGGATCCAGCGGCGAGTCGGGATCGGTCCTGTAGTCGCGGTATGTCTGGGTGTAGGTCCAGTTGGCGTCGTTCGCTGCGCCGAGGCCGTCGCCGGTGATCTCCTTCGCGGTCCAGACCTCCAAGTGGGCGATGCCGTAGCGCGCGCCGGCTTCCGGTTTGCCGGTAGTCATGTAGCGCTGATTGAACTGGAAGCCGCGTACGGTCACCTCTTTGCCCAGATCGATGACGAAGTCGTAGGGCGGATTGGCCTGCTCCTCGTCGGCGTTGCAGTAGCCGAAGGTGTTGATGTCTTCGTCGAACATCTTCTCCACTTCGTAGTTGGGTTTGGCCTTGGGGGCAGCGAGCACCTTCCAGCCGCTGCGGTCGAGCAGCACGGGTGCGGGCGGTCCCGGCTTGACGAACTTGTTGAAGAGGATGTAGCGGACGCCGCCCGTCGGCGAGACCGTCGCCCGCGGGTCGCCCTTGATCGAATCGATGGCGATCGGGAGCAGGTACGGCTCCTCGTCGGGCATGCGCTCGCTGAACAGCTCGACTTTCATCGTCGAGGAGACCGTGTTGTAGCGGGGCAGCATGACTTCGGTGGTCGAGAATGCGTAGGCCTCCGAGGGGCAGAGCTTGTACGAGGTGCCGTGCGCCGCGTTATAGGTCTCGACCAGTTCGGGGTCGGTCTTGAACACGACGGTTATGTAGCTGCCGCTGATCTGTTCGGCCTCCGCACGGATGCTGAGGGTCTGCTTCTTGGGGCTTTCCACCGTAATCACCTCGGCGTCGGCCGCGGCGTTCTGAATGCTCAGCAGGGCCGGCTCTCCGAGGGCCGCCGGGTTTTCATCGTCCTTGCAGCCTGCCGTGGCAAGGAGCAGTGCGACGGCGGCCAGAAGACGCATGTTTGCATATCGTTTCATAATCGTTTTCGTTTAAGGGTTCGTCTCTGCGTTAGAATTTGACATCGACCAGCACGGGAATGTGGTCCGAGGCCCTCTTGATGTCGCCTTTGTTGAAGTCGAGCATGATCTTGGTGCCGACCACGTCGCACTTCGCGCCGTTGCCGTTCCAAAGCAGGATATAGTCGATACATTTGTTCGGCGCCTGCGAGGAGTGGGTGAAGTCGCTCGCGCCGTGGGGCGTCAGGACCGTCCAGCCCGTCTTCAGTTTGGAGATGGTGGGCGAATCGGGACGGGCGTTGAAGTCGCCGCCGAGGAAGACGGGCTTCTTCGAGCTGCCGAATTCGCGTTCGATGACCTTGTTGATCTCGTCCACCTGTCCCGCCTGAGCCAGCGTGGATACATGGTCGAGGTGGGTGGTGGCGAAGACGTATTTTGCGAACTCCATGACGACCATCACGCGGGGTTCGGCGCCGTCGCCCTTCGGCAGCGGAGCGGCAAAGGTCCGGACGGGTTTCTCACGGCTGGCGATTCCGTCGCCGTAGGCGCCGCCCTGATAGGCCATCGCACGCGAATATTCGTAACTCCACTCCTTGCCCATCAACTCGGCGAACTTCTTGAGCTGGAAGACCCGGCCGGTGCGGACCGTGCAGCTGTCCAGCTCGCTGATGCCCACCAGATCGGCCTTGCCCTCGGTCATCATGTCGGCGATCATCTGGTAGCTGCCGTCGCTGATGTACTTGGTGAAGACGCCGACGTTGTAGGTCACCAGACGCGTCGTGCCGTCGGCCTTGGGGTAGTAGTCCCGGCCCGGTTCCTCCGGGGTTTCGGGTTTCAGATGGGGCGGAACTTCGTCTTCGGAGGAGGAGCTGCTGTTGCAGGCCGTTGCCGGGCAGGCGAGGCCGAGCAGCAACATCATGGTAAGGTATTTTTTGAGCATGTTCATCGTTTCGTTCGTTTTTGAAGTTAGTATTGGGAATTAAAAGTCGAGGCCGTCGTTCCAGCCGGGGTTCTGCGTCAGGGCGCCGCCGGTCAGCGAGCGGTCGTCGGTCGGAATCGGGTAGTAGTAGTCCCGCTCCTCGTTCCACTCGCCCGGATTCTTCTTGTGGGGCGAGATGTAGCCGTGGTCGCCTTCCGAGAGGAAGATGTCCTGATCGATCTCCATGATGAGCGGAGCTTTGGTCGAGGGCGACTCTCCCTTGGTCTTGAGGTAGATGTCGGGCGTGCCGTCGCCGTCGAGGTCGTATTCGCCCTTGGAGGGGATGTAGATGCCCAGCAGCGGCTGCGTGAAGGCCTTGCCCTCTTTCCAGCGGATGAGGTCGTAGTAACGGTGCCCCTCCTGAAGCAGCTCGATGGTGCGTTCGCGGCGGATTTCGAGCAGTACGCCTTTGTTCGGACCCGTCACGTTGGGATAGCCTGTCTCAGGGGCCGAAAGGTACGGGTCGGGGTTGGCGTTGGCTTGGGCCATGTCCAGATTGGGCATGCCCACGCGGTCGCGCAGCTTCTTGATCGTCAGGTCGATGTCGTCCTGCGTCAGCGTGCCCAGCTCGGCCTTGGCTTCGGCGTAGTTGAGGTAGATTTCGGCCGTGCGGATGATCGGCAGGTCGGTGTAGGAGAGGTTGTAACCGTCGGAACCAAAGTCGGCGGGAGCGACGAACTTGATGGGTTGGTAGCCCGTCATGCAGGTCGAAAGGCTCGGCACTTCGATCTTGGTGGAGTTGATGCGCGTGTAACCCGGCGTGCGGATCGACTGCGCCAGACGCGGATCGCGGTTCTGGCACTCGTCGCGGAACTCCATCGTTTGCCAGCCCGCCTTGTCCGTGAAGCGCGTGCCGTCGGCCATCAGATAGCTGGCGACGATCTTGCGCGTCAGGCCCGGACGGCCGTAGGAGGTGTTGAGCGAGTAGAAGGTGCTGTTGTGGAACACGCTTAGCCCCTTGTTGTAATCGCGGGCGAGGACGACCTCAAGCTGCTGCGCGTCTTCCGACACGAACAGGTCGCGGTAGGCGGTCTGCGTGCCGCCCGTGGTGTAGAGTCCGTAGCCGCTGTTGGTGATGAACTCTTCGGACGCCTTCGCCGCCAGATCGAGGTAGTATTTCCAGTCGTTCTCCTCGGTGTCGATGCCGTGGTATTTGCGGAACGTGCCTTCGAAGAGGCAGAAACGCGATTTCAGGGCCAGTGCCGTCCATTTCGTGATGCGGTAAAGGTCGTGCTTGGTGGGCAGGTAGAGGATGGCGAAATCGATGTCCTCGATCATGCGCTGCATGACGTACTCGCGCGAATCGCGCGGACGCTTGAGTTCGGGATCGGCCGAGCCGATCGGTTTCGAGTACCACGGTACGTCGCCGAACCGCTTGATCTTTTCGAAGTAGAAATAGACGCGGAAGAAGCGGGCCAGCGCGTCGTAGCGGTTACGGACGTCGGTGTCCTTGCAGTTGCCCGAATATTCGAGCAGCGTGTTGATGTCGCGCAGGTTGGTCCATGTCCAGCCGCCGCCCGATGCGGGGATCGTGCGGCCGCCGCGCATCTCCTGAGGCAGGTCGTTGTGAATGATGTTGTCCCAGTACTCGTTGTAGAGCCCGTCGGACGGGAAGACCGTGTAGAATTTGTTGCTGAAAGCCTGCAACTCGTTTTCGTTCGAGAAGAAGGTTTCGGGCGACATTTGGGCCAGCGGGTATTTGTCGAGCCACTCTTCGCAGGAGACGAGTGCCATGGTGCAGCCTGCGGTCAGTATGAATAATAGTTTTTTCATGGTTCTGCTTGTTTGATTAGAATGTGACATCTACGCCGAACATGTAGGTTTTCTGCCACGGGTAGGTGCGCATCTCGTCGTTCATGGCGGCCATTTCGGGGTCGATATAGTCCGAGCGGATGGGCGACCATGTGGCGAGGTTCTCACCCGTGAAGTAGATGCGCAGGTTGTCGATCAGCACCTTGCGGGTCCATTTCTTGGGCAGCGTGTAGCCTATCGTGAGGTTCTTCAGGCGGCAGTAGCGGATGTCCTGCAGATAGCGGTCGTTGACGGCCGTCAGCTCGCGGTTGGTGCCCGAAAGGGCGACGTAGCCGCGCGGACGGGGGAAATAGGCGTCGGGATTCTCTTCGCTCCAGTACATCTTGTGGAAGTCCTTGGGAATCCAGCTCGCATAGGGACGGGCGTAGGGACCCCAGAAAGCGATGGTATTGGCCTTGGGATACCACTGGCGGCGTCCGACGCCCTGAAAGAAGATCGAAAAGTCGATGCCGGCCCACGACATGCTCAGCGTCGTGCCGTAGTGGAACCGGGGCTGGCTGTTGCCGATGATCTCCCGGTCGCCCGGATCGTCTACGGTGTTCTTGCCGATGGAGATGATGTTGTCGCCGTCCAGATCGAGGAACTTCAGGTCGCCGGCGTGCAGGCCGCGTTCCGAACCGGCCGCGGCGTTGATCCGGTTGTTGACGGCGGTCTGGTCTACGGCGTAGCCGGCGGCCTCGGCGTCCGAAGCGAACAGTCCGCCGGTGCGGTAGCCCCAGATTTCACCCCAGCGCATGCCCTCGTAGTAGGACTTGGCGAAGGTGCGGTCGGGGTTGTCGTATTTGGTGATGTCGGTCACGTAGTCGTTGAAGGTGACCGTCACGCTGTAGGTGAACGGCCGGCGCAGGAGCTGGAACTCGTCGCGCCAGCTGAGCGAAAGCTCGTAACCCTTGGTGCGCAGGTCGGCGCTGTTCATCTTGGGGGGATCGGCGCCGTAGACGCCCGGCAGCGCTACGCCTGCGGTCAGCATGTCCTTCGTGTCGCGGATGTAGAAGTCGGCGCTGAAGGCCAGCCGGTTGTTCAGGAAGCTCATGTCCACGCCCAGATTGTTGTGGATCGAGGTTTCCCACGAGAGGTTCGAGGCCACGGGGGCCGAAATGGTGGCCGTCGTGGGTTTGTCGCCGCCGAACAGATAGCTCTGGTTGCCGATCGAGATTTTGCGGATGTAGTCGTAGTAGCCTACGTTCTGGTTGCCCAGCTGGCCGTACGAATACCGGATCTTGAGGTTGTTGAAGTTGTCGCGGATACCCTCGAAAAAAGGCTCCTCCGAGATGCGCCATCCGAGCGAGAACGAGGGGAAGAAACCCCAGCGGTGGCCGCGCTTGAAGCGCGACGTGCCGTCGTAGCGGCCGCTGACTTCAACGAGGTATTTGCCTTTGTAGTCGTAGTTCAGACGGCCGAAGAAACCCATCAGGGCGTATTCGTTCTGGCCGCCGCCGACCTCCATGCGTTCGTTGCCGTCGGCGCCCTGTCCCACCAGATTGAGGTCCATCAGCGTTTCGGAGAGCAGGTTGTAGCCCGTGGCCGACACGTCCTTGAGATACTTGGTCTCCCAGTTGAATCCGGCCATCGCCTTGAAGTTGTGCTTCTCGTTCCACGTGTGTGCGTAGGTGGCGTAGACGTTGGCCTGATAGTAGTTGTGCATCATGGTCTTTTCGTAGAGCTTGTCTTGGAAGCGGCTGCCCGTCGAGAGGGTTTGCACTTCGCCCGGATACTGCGAGTATTCGGTGTTGACCTGACGGTTGAGGTTGTGCTGGGTGTTGAACATGTAGGTGAAGTTACCCTTGATCTCCAGCCCTTTGACCGGGGTCCACGTCAGCTCCGTGGTGGTCGACATGTTGTCGGTCTTGTCCTTGTTGTAGTGGCCGCCCTTGTTCATGATCGTGGGCAGGCCGTCCATGATCGAGTATTTCGACAGCGAGGTGTAGTAGACGCTCGTGCCGTCGGGGTTGTAGGGCATCATCGAAGCCAGTCCGTGTACCGTGCCCAGCGAGAAGGCGGTATTGACTCCGCTGGGGCCGGGGTAGTAGTACTGGTAGTTGTAGTAGCTGGTGTTGTTGCTGATCTTGAGCCACTTGTTGATGTCGAACGAGATTTTCGAACGGAAGTTGATCCGCTGCAGACGGTCGGGGTCCTGACGGAAGAGTCCCTCTTCGCTGTAGTAGTTGCCCGAAAGCATGTACTTGACCTTCGAGTTGCCGCCCGACAGCGAGACGCTGTGGCTCGTGTTGGGGTGTTCGTCCTTGAACAGGTAGTGGTACCAGTCGAAGTTGGCGTAGTAAACATATGTGTCGCGGCCGTCGCGCTGGTCGATCTTCACCCACGGACGTTCGGGGTTTTCGACCTTGTCGTTGCGGCGGGCCCACAGTTCCATCATGTCCTGCTCGGTGTAGTTGGTGTAGTTGGTGCCTGCGTCGGCGTGCCAGAACAGGTCGTTGACGTACACCGAATAGTAGCCGCGGGTCTCGTAATCGGTCGAGGTGGTGGGGGAATTCCACCCCCAGCGTCCGCTGTACGACACGCGGGTTTTTCCCGAATCGTCGCCCTCCTTGGTGGTCACCAGCACGACGCCGTAGGCCGCGCGTGCGCCGTAGATGGCGGCTGCCGAGGCATCCTTGATCACCGAGATCGAGGCCACGTCGTTGGGGTTGAGCTTCATCAGGTCGCCCTCGGCGCCGTCGATCAGCACGAGCGGCGAACCGCCGTTGATCGAGGTGATGCCGCGGATGTTCAGGTCGGCCGAGTTGCCCGGACGGCCCGATGTGGTCGAGATCGTCAGCCCCGGAACCGCACCCTGAAGCATGTGGGCTACGGAGGGCGCCGAGCGGCTTGCGAGCTGCGTGTCGTCCACCGTGGCGATGGCTCCCGTCAGGTTGACCTTCTTCTGGGTGCCGTAACCTACGACTACGACGTCCTCCATCTTCACGGCGTCCTCGGCGAGGAATACCTTGAGGTTGTTCTGCGAGGCGGGGACGGAGACTTTCTTGGAGATGTAGCCCAAGTAGGTGAAGCTGAGCACCGCATCGGCGTTGGGAACGGTGATGGTGAAACTGCCGTTGTTCTCGGACACGGTGCCGCGCGTATTGTCGCCCTCCAGCGTGACGGCGACGCCGGCCAAGGGAAGCTCGTGGGAGTCGTTGACCGTGCCGGTGATCGTGCGCGATCCGGCCGGGGCCTTGCGCGCCGCGGGGATCAGGGCGATCTGGCGTTCGGAGATCGTGAAATTGAGACCCGTCGGGGCGAGCATCTGGCGCAGGGCGGCGGAGATCGGCAGCTGTTTGGCGCGGAGGCTGACGCGCCGGGTCAGGTCGGTCTGCTTGGCGTCGTAGAAGAATGTGTATTTGCTGCTCTTCTCGATGCGCGAAATGGCTTCCGAGAGCGGTATGTCGGTGAACTCAAGGTTGATCGCCGGCTCCTGCGTCTGGCCGTGTGCAACCGTTGTCCATCCGCAGACGAGCAGCAAAAGAATTGCGAATAGTCTAAAATGTTTCATGGTTGAAGTTTTAAGTTAGCGTGTGTTTGCGGCGGCTGCCGCGGGAAGGATAGCGTGCGGTTCAGGTCTGTTCGGTCATAGGCATTCGGGGTTTGGTTGGTATTTGGTAGGTTTACGGTTTTATTCTATCTCGGAGATGGATACCGAGCGGTTGTCCGAGAAGGTGTAGACGATCGGATTGATGCGGCTCATGATGCGCAGAATCGCTTCGAGCGGTTCGTCGGTGAGGGTGAACGTGTAGGCGTAATTGTGGGCGAGTGCCGGGGAGATGTCGATCCGGATGTCGTACCAGCGTGAGAGGTAGCGGCAGATTTCGCCCAGCGACTGCCGCTCGAAGACCAGTTTGCCCGCGGCCCAGCAGGATTCCAGCTCGACGTTGCCCCTGCGGATATTCAGCTCTTGGGTGGCGGGGTCGTAGCAGGCTATTTCTCCGGGGTGCAGCCGGCGCGTCTCCCCGTTGCCGGAATCGAGGGCCACCGAACCCTCAACGAGCGATACGGCGACGGTCCGGTCTTCGTGCGAGGTGTTCACGTTGAATTTCGTGCCGTGAACCCGTATGCGCAGCCCTTCCACTTCGACCGTGAAGGGGCGTTCGGGATCTTTGGCGATGTCGAAAAATCCCTCTCCGCGGAGTTTTACGTTGCGGCTTTCGGCGCCGAAGGAGCTGTCGTAGGCGAGCGTCGAGCCGCTCTGGAGCCATACGGTCGAACCGTCGGTCAGATGTGCCAGCGACTTGCCGCCGAAGGCGCAGAACTCCTGTCTGGCCGGAACCGGTGTGCGGGAGAGGTCGGGACGGACCGCGAAGAGCGTGACGACGACGCCCGCGGCGACGGCTGCCGCCGTGCGCAGTATCGGCATCCAGCGGCGTTTCGGCGCGGGCCGTTCCGCCCGCTGCGGCGTTCCGCAGACTTCGATGCGGGACTGCAACTGCTCCCAGAGCCGGTCGCGGTCGGGATTGTAGGCCGAGGTGCGGCGCTGTACGTCGTCCCATATGCGGAGGGCGTTTTCGTAGATGCGGCGGTTGTCCGCATCCGAGACCCACCGGTCGAATTCGCGGCGCGATGCGGTGTCCAGCGTGCCCTTCAGCGCACGGATCAGGAGGTCCCGGTAATGTTTGTCCATGACGGTATTCGGTTTTTACCCGAAGACACGAAAAAGGCGGCCGACCCTTACGGCCGACCGCCTTTTTTTCGATTTTTTTAGCGGAATGTCTCCGGATATTCCTCCGCGGACGCTTCGTATATGCCGGGAACGGCGATGCGGAGAGGCTGTTTCCGCAGGATTCCGGGCCGGTTATCCGACGACCGCGGCGAACAGATCCAGATGCCCGTCCACGTAGCGGGCGAGCGTCTCCGTGACCTCGGCTTCCATTTCGCCGTACTCCTCCTCCAGCTCGTCGAAGGCTTCGTACTGCTCGTACATCGCCATGAACTCCTCGTCGGTGCGCTCCCGTTCCAAATCCTCCCGGTTGGCGTCGTAGATCTTCTTGGCGCGGTAGACCAGCTTCGAGAAACTCTCCGCACCCCACAGGCGCATGACTCTGGCAAACGGATTGCCGAAGATATAGGCCCCGTAGCCGTTCTGGATAAGCTGGCAGAAACCGCCTTCGGTCACCTCGTCCCGGAAAATCCGGTAGGCGAGCAGCGAGTGCTGTTCGCCGCTGAGCAGCGGCATCGTTTCGGCCGTCGGGTCTCCGCCGACCGTCTCCTTGTATTTGTCCGTAAAGACCCGGAGGAATTCGTCCATCCCTTTGGCGGCTGCCGTTTGCAGGGCCTTGTCTGTAATTTCGATCACGGTTTCCGTCGTTTGATTGTGAATATGGGGTTGTTTAGCCGGGTTACTGCTGCGCTTCGGGCGCGTAGGTGCGCAGGGCCAGTTTCTTGACCCACACCACGAAGCCGCCCGTGAGGATCAGGTTCAGCACCAGCGTCAGCACCGAGATGATGA
>ERZ780144.3100-NODE-3100-length-12801-cov-4.841990_pt1 | contig 12801 bp, 10 predicted proteins | sample MGYA00511380_ERZ780144 | MGnify/ENA primary metagenome ERZ780144 (study PRJEB29588, sample SAMEA1965858) | human gut metagenome | biome: human gut; feature: human-associated habitat; material: faeces | place: Denmark | collected 2008/2010 ... | reverse complement strand
GATCGACGACATGCAAATACTTCGCACCTGCGTCGATAAATTGCTGCGCCTGGGCCACTGGGTCGGCGTTGTAGACGGTCATCTGGTCGTAATCGCCCTGATACAGCCGCACGGCCTGGCCGCCGCGCAGGTCAATAGCGGGGTATAATTTCATGGTATTCCCTCCCCTTTACAGTTCGGCAAAGGCCTTTAACAGCCACAGGCCGGTGTCGCCGGATTTTTCCGGGTGGAACTGGGTGCCGTACACCAGCCCCTGCCGCACCGCGCCGGTGACCGGGATGCTGTACTCGCTGGTGGCAAGCGTTGATGCAGCGCAGTTTTTAGCGTAGTAGCTGTGTACGTAATAAACGTACTCGCCGTTTTTGATGTACTTAAAAAGCGGGTCGTTTTCCCGACCGGGTACGATGTCCAGCGCGTTCCAGCCGATGTGCGGTACTTTCAGATTGGGGTCGGCCAGATCGTCCGCCAGGGGGCAGACTGCGCCGGGGATAAGGCCGAGGCCCGCGTGTTCACCGTATTCATAGCTTTTTTCAAACAGCAGCTGCATACCCAGGCAGATGCCCAGCAGCGGCTTTTTCTGTGTTTCTTCGCGCAGAATAGGCACAAGGCCGGTGGCCTCGAGCTTGGCCATAGCGTCGGCAAACGCCCCGACGCCGGGCAGCAGAATGTGATCCGCCGCCCGCAAATCGTCGGCATCGCGGGTCACGCGGACCTCTGCGCCCAAGCTTTTGACACTGGACGACAGGCTGAACAGGTTGCCTACGCCGTAGTCAACAATAGCAATCATATGAAATTCCCTCCCCTAAAAAGAGCGACCCCTTAAACCCCTAAAATCTCATCCAGCGCTGCGAAGAAACGCTGCATCTGCTGGGGTGTGCCGATGGTGATGCGCAGGTAATCCGAGATGCGCGGCGCGTTGAAATGACGAATGAGGATGCCGCGGGCGCGGAGCTTTTCAAAGATTTCCTTGCAGGGCATCCGATCGGTGGTGGCGAACAAAAAGTTCGTGGCAGAGTCAAACACGGTAAAACCGCGGCGGCGCAGCTCGTCGGTGGTGTGGGTGCGCTCGGCAATGACCCTTGCTGTTACATCGGCAAAATAGGCCTCGTCGGAGATGGCTGCCACACCCGCCGCCTGGGTCATGGAATTGACATTGTAGGGGCTGTAACTGAACTTGACGCGGTTCATATCGGCAATCAGCTCGGGCCGTGCGATGCAGAAGCCCAGCCGCGCCCCCGCCAAGTTGTGGGTTTTGGAGAAGGTGTGGGTGATGACAAGGTTGTCGTAGGTTTCCAGCAGCGGCAGGCAGCTCGACCCGGCGGGCGCAAACTCGACGTAGGTCTCGTCCACAATGACGATGTTGTCAGGGTTCGTTTTCAGCACTTCCTCGATGGCGTCCACCGGGGCCAGCAGGCTTGTCGGGGCATTCGGATTGGCAATGACGATCGTCTCATGCAGGCCGCAGTACTCTTTAAGGTCGATGGTCAGGCCACTTTCCAGCGGGATGACGTGCTGCGGGATGTGCAGCAAATCACACAGCACCGTGTAAAAGCTGTATGTCACATCGGCAAAGGCCAGCGGCGTATTTTCGTCGCAGAAGGCCCGCAGCGCCAGCAGCAGGTTTTCGTCGCTGCCGTTGCCGCAGAGGATGTTTTCCGGGCGCACGCCCCAATGCCTGGCAATGGCGGCATTCAGGTCGCCGTTTGTCAAATCGGAGTACAGCCGCAGCCCGGGCACGGCCGCCGCCACCGCCGCCGCGCTGGACAAAGCGCTGCGGGAGACGACAGTGGCGTTTTTGGTGGAGTATTTGAAGTAGGCCCGCTGCGCCTGCGAGGCCGACAGGAACGGGCACCTGACGAAGCCCTTTGAGACCGTGACCGGCTGAAAACATCGGCAAAACACAGAAAGAAAGCAAAAACCGCGGAGAAGCGCAAACTTTTCCGCGGTATTCTTATTGCAGATTTACCAGCACATAGTCCCCGCAATCAACAATCGCCCCCGCCCGGGGGTATCCCGGCAGGTCGTGGGCGTCGGCGTAGGTCTGCGCCTGCTCATGCAGGGCAGCGCTGTGGGTCATGTCCAAAGCAAAGCCATAGTAGCGGAACAGGTGCTCCGCTGCCTGACCGTAGACGTCGTCCACCTCGGAGAAGGCCGTGACCGACCAGTTCAGCACCGAGTTGCAGTTGGTCTCGACGTACTTAACGGTGTCGCCGCTCTCCCAGCTCGTGTGCTCACGGAAGAAGCGGTACAGCGGGTGCTGCATCGGGTCAGCCGTCGTGTACCGGGTGATATTCTCCCCCAGCGTGTAACGGCCCACCAGCACTACGGGCTTGTCGGTGCCGTAGTCGCGCACAAGCTCGGTGCCCAGAGTGCGCACCACAGCGGCCTCCTGTTCGGAACGCTGGTAATCGACGGCCAGCAGATGGTTCAGGTACATGGCCTGGTGCAGACAGAGCAGCACCGCCAGCAGCTGCACGCTGCCCAGCAGCACAGCCCGCCGGGCCGCAGCGCGGCGCAGCACCTCATACACGGCCAGCCCCGCCAGCGCCACAAACAGCGCAAACACCTGACAGGTGCGGTAGGGCGAGTACCGCCCCTGCACAAACGACAGCAGCACCAGTGAGAGCAGCATTCCCGCACCGGTGAGCAGCAGCAAAGGCCGCTTTTTGCGCACCGCCAGCACGATGACCAGAGCGACAAACACCGGCACCGCCACCGCCAATTCAGCAATGGGCAGGTAGAAACAGCCGCGCAGTGCGTAGTTAATCAGAATGCTCTTGACAAGCAGCTTTGCAAGATAGACAAATGGGTAGAACGCCCACAAAATTTCGGTGGCGCCGTTGGCCGCAGCCTGCGGCAGCACAAGATGGATGCCCGACGTCACCAGCACGCGCAGGCAGAGCCCGCCGACCAGCGCCGCCGCGTACCACAGTCCCTCGGTCAGGACCGCCGCAAGCCGCGGGCGCTCGGCGGCCAGCAGCTGCTCCAGCGTTAAAAGCGCAAAGACAGCCAGCACATACACCGCCGCCAGTGACTCATAGGACGAGCAGACCACCATCAGGCAGAGCGCCGCCGCGCCCATGTGCAGAGCCCTGCCGCGCCACGGCACGCCGGGCTGGCGCGCGTCCCACAGCAGATTCAACGCAGCGGCGTCCAGCAAATAGCCGCCGCAGACGCAGACATTCGCGCCGCTGTACTCCCAAATTTCGTTCATCAGCGGGTAGGAGACAAACAGGCAGGCAAACAGCCCATAGCCGAACATGCTGATGCGGTCCTGCGCGGCCTTGCGCAGCAGCGCACAGAAGCTCACCGCCGCCAGCGCCAGCAGCAGCGCCGCCAGCAGGTCAATGCCAAAGGCATAGCTCGGCTCGGCCCTGCCGTAGCCCAGCACCGCGGCCCAGAGGTTCATACCGAACCGTCCGGTGGACAGCATGACGCCGCCCGTGCCGATGTAGCGGTCCCCTTCCAGCGAGTCAATGCTGACCCGTGTCGTGGCGATGGCATAGCCGTAGCTGAGCAGCAGGGTCAGCCCCAGCGCCGCGCGGAATTTCGCGTTTTTCAGGAAATACCCAAACTCCTGCTTCATGCCGGTCACTGGTCATCCGGCCCAAAGTTGAGGCGTTCCTCTTCCACAACGAGCGGGCGGTTCATGATGCGGGTGTTCATAGCCATGACGTACTCACCCAAAAAGCCCAGGAACGCCAGCTGAATACCGCCCATAAAGAAGATGGCGATCATCGTCGGCGCGTACCCGGCGCGGAAGCTCTGCCAGAACAGCAGCTTGGCAATCAGATAGAACAGGCCGACCAGAAAGCTCAACCCCGCCACCAGAAAGCCCGCGAACGTTGCAATGCGCATACCGGCCTTGGTGTAGCTGGTAAAGCTCAGCATGGCGGCGTCGTACAGGCTGTACCAGTTGTTGTGGGTCTTGCCCGCGCGGCGCTGGGGCTGGGTGTACTCGATTTCCTTGCGCTCGGGGCCCAGCTCGGCCACAATGCCGCGGATGAAGGGTGTCGGGTCCTTCAGGTTGCGCAGCGTCTGGATAAAGCTCTTGTCGTACAGGCCAAAGCCGGTGAACTGCTCGATCTGCTCGCAGCTGCTCATCTTCTTGATGAGCTTGTAGTAGCAGCCGCGCAGCCAGTACATGACCGGGTTTTCCTTGCTCTGGGTCTTGCGGCCAATGACGATTTTGTAGCCCTTCTCCCACTCGGCCACAAACCTGGGAATCATCTCCACAGGGTCCTGGAAGTCGGCGCACATCGTGATCGTGCAATCGCCGGAGGTGTGGATCATGCCGTAGTACGGGCTGTTGAACTGGCCGAAGTTCTTGACGTTGAAGATGGCCTTGACGTGCTTGTCCTCGGCGCAGATCTGCCGGATGATGGCACGGGTGCCGTCCTCGCTCTTATTGTCGATGAACAAAATCTCATAGTCGTAGTTCGGGCAGCTCTTGACCAGCTCATCGCGCACAGCCTCATAGATGGGGCGGGCGTTCTGCTCCTCGTTGTAGCAGGGGATCATTACCGAAATCGTCTTTTTCTCACTCATTTTGTCTCTTTCCTTACCCACTCAATGGTTTCGCGGATTCCTTCTTCAAACGGGGTCGCGGGCCGCCAGCCGGTGTCCTCCTGTAAGGCCGACGTGTCCGCCTGCAGGTGCATGACCTGCAGCGGGCCGTAGGGGACCTCCCCCAAGCCCAGCGGCAGCGCCGGGTCGATGGCGTCGCGCAGCGCCTCGATGTAGTCCTTCAGCGGGCGGGCCGTGCCGCTGCCCAGCGGGTAGACTCTGCCGTCCTGTCCGCTGACGGCCAGCGCGTAGAACGCAGCTGCCGCATCGGCGGCGTACAGGTAGTCCCACTGCTGGATGCCCGCGGTCAGAGCGGGCTTCTCGCCGTGCAGCAGCTTACGGATGGTACCGCTGATCATCGTGGCCGGACCGTCGTGCGGGCCGTAGACGCTCAAAATGCGCGTCCAGATGTGGGCCACGCCCAGCGTCTGGCACTCGACGCGGCTCATCTGGCCGGCGCACAGCTTGGCCATGCCGTAGCCGTTCTCCGGGAAGCAGGGGGTCTGCGCGGTCAGCACGCCCTCCACGCGGCCATACTCGGCCTGGCTGCCGGCTCCGATAAAGACCTGGCAGCCCAGCTGCGCCGCGGCGCGGCAGGCCGCAATGGTGTAGCGGATGTTCTCGATCTGCGCCGGCATGTCGTTGCGGCCCGGGCCGATCGTGTGCGCCCACGCAAAGTGGAAGAACGCATCGGCCTTTTCCGGGATCAGCTCCGGCAGCGCGGCCAGCTCCGCCGCGTCACAGGGCACCACATGCAGCCGCGCGTCCTGCGGCAGCAGCGCCGCCCGCGCACTGCCCGGGTGGGTGACCGCGTAGACCGTCACGCCCTCCGCCAGCAGCTTTGCACACAGCGCCATCCCGATTGCCCCCGTAGGGCCGGTGATGATGGCGGTGTGGATTTGTCTTTGAATGCTTGCCATTTTTGAATCACGCACTCCCTTACACTTCCGGCATCAGCGGGATGAACATCTGCTTTTCCAGCTCCTCACGCGGCAGGAAGGGGGCCAGGTCCTCCAACGGGGGGCTGACCAGCGTGCCGTCGGGCAGGCGCTTGGTGCTGCTCTTGGGCTCCCAGACCTGCTTGGTGTCGGTGAAAATCTCGCAGAAAGCCGGGCCGTCCAGTGCCAGCACCGTGTCCACGGCCTGCTTCATCTCGGCGTTGCTGTGGGCACTGTAGTAGGGATAGCCAAACGCCTTTGCAATCTTTTCAAACTCCGGGAAGGACAGGTCGCCGCTCTCGGGGCCGATGCCGACCTTGCAGTGCTCCTTGAAAAGGTTGTTCTGCGTCAGGCGGATAGAGTGGTAACCGTTGTTGTTGATGAGGAAGATTTTGATCGGCAGCTTGTTCGTCAGGATGGTCTGCAGTTCCTGCAGGTTCATCATGATGGAGCCGTCGCCCTCGAGGCAGATCGTCGGGCGGCGTCCGCCGATGCAGGTGCCAATGGCTGCGGGCAGACCGTAGCCCATGCTGGCAATGGCGCTGTTGTTTGCCATCCGGCTGCCCTTCTGGATGACATACGCCTGGTTACCGACGACACAGCACGCACCGTTGGAGACCGCGGTCAGGCTGTTCTCCGGCAGGCGACTGCTTAAATAGCGCACAAAGGCGTAGACGTTAGCAGTCTCGCCGTTTTCCTCCCACTGGCGGGGCAACACGGCGGGGTAGTCACGTTTCCAGCGCTGGCAGGTGGCCAGCCACTCGCCGCCCGCGTTCACGGGGGCCGCGGCAGCCTTATCCAGCTTGGTCAAAAAGTCCTTCGCGTCGGCCCAGACCGGCATTTCGACGTGCAGGGTCGGCTTTTTCAGCTCGGCCTGGTCAATGTCCACCATGATGACCTCTGCCGCGCGGGCCCAGGTCTTCCAGTTGTAGCCGACCTGGCGAATAGAAATGCGCGTGCCTACGGCCAGAATCAAGTCTGCGTTTTGGATAGCCCAGTTGCCCGGGCGGTCACCCATGTTGCCGGCGCGCCCGCAGTGCAGCGGATTGTCATCCTCGATGAGGTCCACGGCGTTCCAGTAGGTGACGATGGGGATGTTGAGCTTTTCCGCCACGGAGCGGAACGCCGCATACCCGCCGGACAGGCGGATGCCATAGCCCGCGTGGAACACTGGCCGTTTGGCGTTCTTGATTTTTTCCAGAATCGTCCGGATCGTGGTGTCGTCCACCGGCGGTGGCAGCTGGGCGTCGTCCTCGGCGGGGTCGTAGCCGCGCAGCTCGTCAGTCTCGATGTAGCCGCCCTGGAAGTTGACCGGGATGTCCAGCCAGACCGGGCCGGGGCGGCCCGTTGTAGCCAGATGCCACGCCTTTTCCAGCAGGTAGCGAATGTCCTTGGGGTCCTCCAGCATGGCGGCGAACTTCGTCATGTACTGGACGGACTTGGTGATGTCGTACTCCTGGTCGCCCATGGCGCGCAGCGGCGTGCCGGTGTACTGCAAGGCGTACCGGGCCGTGGTGTCATAGCGCACCTGGCCGGAGACGATGAACATGGGGATGGAGTCCAGCCAGCCGCCCACGACGCCGGTCAGCGCGTTGGTGCCGCCGGGGCCGGTGGTCACGCAGACCGCCGCGATCTTATTTTCCAGCCGGGCGTAGGCTTCCGCCGCAATGGCGCAGGCCTGCTCATGGTGGTTGTAGGTCACATGCAGCCGGGGGTTATGGCCCAGCGCATCATTCAGGTGCATAGCGCCGCCGCCCACGACGGAGAAAACATCCGTCACGCCGCGCGCCGCCAGAAAGTCCGCCACATAATCCGCTAAACGCTGTTTCATTGGGTTGCTCCTTTTCCATTCAGTCAATTTTCAGGAACCAATACCGGGTGGCCGTCCGTTCCCTTTGTCCATTCGACAAGCGTAATCGCTTCTTCTGCGCCGCTCTCGCTGTTTGCTTTATTCTTTTCTCTTACTGCGGCATTCAGACGCTTCACCAGGAAATCACTGTTGAAAACATCTTCGTCGGCATAGCTGACACGCTTTTCTTGAATAGCGGGTCTATCAAGCAGGCTTGTCTTTTGACCCGTCAGCTGATAAACATTCTCTACCATAATTGAGCTATTATAGGCGATTGCATCCGCGTTTTCGCCACCAGTCAGCGCACCGGCACTAACACAGTTTACAACACTACCAGCGAAGTTATCGGTAATGCCACCAGCGCGCGAGCCCATGACATTCACATCCGTAAAGCAGTTCATAATCTCTGCCTCCGGGTTGACTGCATAGCTGGCAATTGCTCCAACACAGTCGCCAGTCAGGCTGCCCGCTTCAAGCCCCAGATTGTAAACAGCCCCTTCGAGACGTCCAAACAGACCGACATCCTCTGTAGCCTTGCCCTGAATGCTCAGATTGCGGATAATATGTCCCTTGCCATTGTAGGTGCCGTAAAAATAGCTTTCCCCGCTGAATGCACCAATGGGCGTAAATTTTTTACCGTCCATATCAATGTCAGCGGTCTGTTCAACATACTGATCTGCAAAGCTCATGCCGCGGTTGACATAATTGCTGAACGCCTGCAAATCCTCCGCCGACTGAATCAGATACGGCTCTTCCTCGGTTCCCTTTCCTTCCAAGGTGAAGCTACCCCAGTCTGTCTCGTCTGCCAGCTTGTACACCTTGATCTTACCGGTTTTTTCCTCACCATACACGCCCAACAGGGTGTAGCGTGTGCCCAGCAGTCGTCCAAAATTCTTTTCCAGCTCGCGCTGCTTCAATTTCTCACCATTGCGGTAACTTTCTTCGTGAACCTTCTTGCAGTTTGGAACATCATCCTTCCAGATTACAATGTCAGGCAGATTTTCCTGTAGCAGCTCGTCCTCCTGCAAAACGTACTGGTCGTCTACCACGTCATAGAACAGAACCGGAACAAACGTATCCATTGTATAGCGGTTTGTCAGAATATTAAAGAGCTTTACATAGGGATAGCCAAAAATCGTTGCATCTTCTGTTGTGTTTTCAAGAATCAGCTGTGTGATGTCTTCCAACATCTTGTCGTCCTCCGCAGAAAAACGGAAGCCTCGCAGCGCGGGGATGCCGGTGGCGTAGATTTTTTTGTCATACTCTGCCTGTTCACAGCCCCACCAAGAATAGGAACATACGACCTTCTGTGCAATACAAGCCATCGAAAGTACTGTGCACAGCGCAATCGTACCGATTTTGACCGATTTTGACCGATTTTTCCGTAACTTTATCTGTAAATACGCTGTTCAGCCCAACACACAGAACAAACGGCATAGCCAACATAATCCCATGGTAGGAAATTTCTGATGCCGATGCCATACTGGCTGCATATATCGTAGAAAATGCCGCACAGGCCATCCAAAAGTGCTCACGTGCATAGCCGTCATTGCCATCCGCTTTTATTTTCATAAGGGAGCGGGCAATCAGATATAGATCCAAAAAGCTGATGATCGTATACAGCGTACCAGTCACACTCTTAAACAGCGTGCCTGATTCATAGATTGCTTCCAATAAGCTCCCGTTATCTTCGCCTAATGACGCATAACGGGCCGTAACCAGAATAGTCACCACATAGGCGGCACACAGACCGTAAAATACATCGTGCATTATCTTGCTGCCGCTTCTGCGCTTTTGGCTGTACGCCAGCAACAGTAGCAACCCTCCACCGATGACAACGGCTTGGACGCTTTTCGTACCAACGAGCACTTCGATAAAGTCGTTCGCAGCCTGCCTTTCCAAAACATAGCCGCCGCCTATGACCAGCAGCAAGAGCATCCGTCCTGCTGTCTGACTCTCGTTTTTCTGCGCCAGTGTTATGGCAGCTACACACCCCACCATCAGTAAAAATACCGGCGCATTGATTGTCCAGCCCGTAAAGATTTTCAGCAAAATGGCAAGCGGACTGCCTTTGCCTCCCGTGTGCATAAAGACCTGCTGAAAGAACGGAAGCAACGCGCCATTGACGGCAAGGATTCCCATGGCCACGACGAACACCAGCAAAAAGCCAAGTATGACCGCCGCACAATATTGCAGAAAGCCTTTGTCTTTTTTCTTCCAGCAGTAGACACTCAAAGCCAGCAGATAAATAACCCCCGCAGCTGCAAAAATCGTCTGCTTGTTCAGAAAGAGCAGCCCCAGCATAGCGCCGGCAGCAAACAGGTATTTCCCGGCGGCTTTCTTATCTGCCGCCTCTGCAAATCCCAGAACACAATAGAGCAGCAACACAGACAAAAACGGAATCGTCTGGTTATAATCACCGAATAAATCGTAGACAGAGGCCGTGCACAGAATCGCAGAGAAGGCACACGCTGCAAAGGCGGCATATCTATTGAAATACCGGCAGAGCAGCCGAAACATCAACTCATAAATAGCAATCCGCTGTACCAGCCACCACGCACGGTAAATGAACAGGCTGCCAAACGACAGCTTCCAGAGCATCACATCAATCAGGATGTTCAGTGGCGGCAGGTAATAGTAAAAATCGCGGTATGGAAATTTCCCGTGCAATACCAGCTCTGCATAGTTTACATTCCAGCCTTCCGTAATGGGCATCGTGTTGGCGAAATAAATTGAGGAATAGGCCAGAATCACCACACAAAGCAGTGCAGCCAATACCCAGCCTCGCGCGTTCTGGCGCTTATTCGTATGTGGTTTTTCCATTACTAATTGCATCGTGCTTGTTCTCACTTTTCCTTAAATGTCCACAGCTTGTTGATAACAAAGTTCAGCGGGATCGTCACTAACAGATTAACGATGGGCGCAATGGACTTGCTGACACTGAAGAATGCAACTTCGATCCAGAGCAGCACGTTGGACAAAATCGACGTGCCGCCGTAACTGACATAGGTCTTACCCAGCCGCTTGAGCTTGCTGCGCCAGTCATTGGCGTTGCCGGTAAAGACAAATTTATCATTCCAGAAAAAGGCGTTGGCAATGCTCAGAATCGTGCCCAGAATGCTGCCGACCATATACAGGTCCGGGCTGATCCACAGGAAGATATAGTAGACCGCCATGGACACAGCCGTATTGCTTACGCCCACTAGGCCGAACTTGACGAACTGCTTGAACAGCTCCACAAATTCCTCTTTATTTTTTGCGCCCAGCAGGGCCAGCAATTTCTGCATAGTATATGTTTCCTTCCGTTATTCGGTTTCCTCCACAGCGCCCTCACTGGCAACCACCAGGTTTGTCACCGTGAAGGTACCGTTTTTGCGCGAAGAAGCATCATAGACCGCCATCGGGCCGTCATAGCTCACATCGATTTGGGTCTGGCCGGGGGCCACATCTACCGTGTAGCACACGGTCTGCCCCTCATGGTCAATCTTAATATTCGTCTGCTTCTGCTTCCCGGTTGTACCATCAGCATCTTCCAGATTCGGTGCTTCAAACGTCATCGTATAGGCGCGCTTCAAATCCATGCCGTAGCCTGTCTGGAACGTGACCACCATCCTTTGCGTAAATGGCGCGTGGTTGTAAATCATAATATACGCACCGCGGCCGCTCCATGTTGCCTCTATCGGGTTGCCGTCGCTATCCTGCACGTCCTTCTGCTGGATGTCCTCGGCATCCAGTCGGCCGTTGTAGCCATAGTCAAAGCCCCAGTTGTGGGTGCGCTGCCACAGCTGCTGGCCGCCCACACCGGCCACCGCCACACAAACGGCCAGCAGCACCGTGGCTGCCGGGTGTCCGTGTGCCGGCTTGACCGGTTTTTCCGCACAGCGTACACGCACCCCCTGCACTGCCTGGACAAAGCACCAGACAATGAGCAGCAGCAGCATGACATGACAAATCGTGTTGCGCGGTACAAAGGACGGCTCCATCTGGTCCCGCCGAAACAGCGGCAGCGGCAGCACCGGCACCATCAAGGCCAGATAGGGCAGCACGTTGTCCCTGCGCAGCTCACGCTCCTGCTCCATAAACAGGAACAGCGGAATCAAAAACAGGCACCATACATAATCATACTGGGACTGGAACATCAGCATCGCCAGAATGATTGCTGTAATGCGCTTCCACTCCTTATCCATAAAAAAGCTGCACACCAGCAGCACCGCTGCCAGCACAATGCCCAGCAGTGCGTAGCTGCCATAGCCCAGCTGCGTGCCCAGCAACTTGTCCACCGCATGTCCGGCCTCTGCCAAAATGTTGGAGAAACCGTTGCCGATCCACGGTTCACCTCTGCTGCCGCTAAAATCAAACAGTACACGGAACCACAGTGTGAGGCCAAACAATCCTTCATTGAAGAAGAACAGCGGGAAGCACAGGCAGACAACACCGTACAGCACCGTGCGCACCGCGGCCAGATAGTTTTTATCGCGCAGCAGCAGCACGCCCAGAAACGCCGGGTACAGCTTGAAACCGGCGGCAATCGCCAGTGCCAGACAGGCCAGCTCCCGCAAAAGTGGTTTTTCTGAATTGCGGTACAGGATAAAAAATGCCATTAACGGCCAGCACAGCAGCAGAATATTGCCGCGTTCCAAGCCGTACAGTACCCCATAGCTGAACACTGCACAGAATGCCAGCAGCTTTTTCCGCCCCCCGCAGCTGCGCGTCAGGCGTTCTGTCATCGATACAATTCCTAAGACCACCACGATAACAAAGACGACAAACAGCATCATCGTCGCTTGCTGTAAACGCAAATCCCGTTCTGTTCCCTTCATGTTGAGAGACGAGATAAACGATTCCGTCCACGTAGCTGATTGTGTCTTTGGCACAAGCAAATACAACACATAGAAAAACAAATTTGCAAGCGGCGGGTACAGCGTATCGAACTGTCCGTAGGGCATACGTCCACGCATATACTCAATACTATGGAAAAAGTCCATACCGGTATCGGTGACATCATAAAAGAAGAATCGATGCAGCAGCGCACCACGGCTGGCCAGCAGGGCAAGCAGCAGCACCGCCAGACAGGCCACCGTTGCCCAGCAGTAGATCTGCATAGGCGTCAGCCGCCTGTTTTTGTCCAACCGCAGTCTGGTCGCGCGGGTCGTTTTCACCTTTTGCTGCATCATAGGGGTCTGTACCTCGTTGTCAAAATTTTACTGATTCACAGCCTCGATAATCGTCTTGGCCATGTAGTCGATCATCTCGTCGGTCATGCCGGGATAAACGCCGACCCAGAAGGTGTTGTTCATGATAAAGTCGGTGTTGGTCAGCTCGCCCGCCACGCGGTAGGCGTCGGTGCCGCGGATCTGGTCAAAGCAGGGGTGCTTGATGAGGTTGCCGCTGAACAGCAGACGGGTCTGCACGTTGTGGCTCTCCACATAGCGGGTCACGGCGTTGCGG
>ERZ780144.3096-NODE-3096-length-12809-cov-3.909519_pt1 | contig 12809 bp, 10 predicted proteins | sample MGYA00511380_ERZ780144 | MGnify/ENA primary metagenome ERZ780144 (study PRJEB29588, sample SAMEA1965858) | human gut metagenome | biome: human gut; feature: human-associated habitat; material: faeces | place: Denmark | collected 2008/2010 ... | reverse complement strand
CAGTCGCATTTATACGCTATCTGATCCAGCGTCTTATCAACCATCAGCTTCAAAAGCGTGACGAATCACTTCCGGAACATCTGCAGCCGTTTGAGTTTGATAGTACAAAGCACTGATGTAAAGTAAAAATCTGCTGGCTGCCTGCGGAAAATCGAAAACGTTCCGCATCAAAAAATAGTCCGAAACAACATAAGGCGTTTACACCGGAAATTCTCCGCTGTAAACGCCTTCTTTTTATTTTTTCTTTTTTTCATCCCCGATCAGGTGCTTTACTTCCTGAAAAGATTTCTGCATGGTCACCAGTTTCTTGTTCAGCTTTTTCTTTTCATAGACTGCCATGCCAATGCGATCACGAACATTCTGTCTTCGTGCCATTTTTCCTCCACCGGACGAAACGGATAGTCCGGTTTCTATTTCGTTTCTATATAATATGACATCTGTTTACCGGCTGATGATCATTTTATAGATTGGATTTCCCATACTTGAGAATTTTTCTTCGTACTCGGTCATCACGTTGCCTTCATTCATGTTTTCATCATGATGCAGGTCAAAGGTGCAGCCGTCCAGGTTCCAGCCGGCGATCTCCCTTTGTTCCAGTGCAAAATTAAACAGTCCGCGGTTATCGGTCTTGAATTCTACTTTGCCATCCGGCACAAGGATCTGGTCATAGCGTGCCAGAAATTCTTTTGACGGCAGTCTGCGTCTTGCATGGCGATCCTTCGGCCATGGATCTGAGAAATTCAGGTAGATCTTTGCCACTTCGTCTTTTGCAAAGATTTCCGGAAGTTCACTGGCATCGATACACAGATAAAGCAGATTCGGCAGGGCTTCTTCTGTCGGAAGCTGCTCTCTTTTCTGTACGGCACGCAGAAGAACGCTCGTATAACGCTCGATTCCGATGTAGTTGATCTGTGGATTTCTCTTTGCCATCTCAGTGATAAACTGCCCTTTTCCCATCCCAACTTCGATATGGATCGGATTTTCATTTCCAAATACTGTATTCCATTTTCCTTTTTTATCTGCCGGTTCCTTGATTACCCAGTCACAGTTTCTGATCACTTCATCCGCTCCCGGTATATTTCTTAAACGCATTTATTTTCCTCCAATTTTATGTTTGTGCAAGCACATCGTGCTTTCAGGCTTTTGGCCCTGGCATTTATGACATTGAGATTTGTCAGTAACTGATGCCATACGGATTGTTCCGTACTGCGTACTCTCACAAGCAAGCTTGCATCGTCTTTTTGACCTTTTGGCCCTGGCATCATATAAATTTTATATACTAGGTATCACTGACTTTCTTCTGAGTTATACCCATGTATTCTATCATATCCATTCTAATTGTGCAAAACAACCATAAAATTTTTTTATTTTTTTGAGAATTTTGCATATGGAAATCAAGTGGAAATCGTGTATAATGTAAGCTGTCAGACGGAGTGAAAAAAGGACTACCTATTTATAATGGGTATCTGTGAACATGATTTTACGGTTGTCTGGCAATAATCATATAAAGGCAGAAGTGTCAGGGCAATAAACTTCTGCAGTTTTTTTGTGGGCTGGGCTGTGCTTTTGCATATGTTCAGCTTGAATTTCAAAGCTGCAACTATACTATACTAAAGGAGGGATGCACATGGATCTCGTCATCAAGCGTCTGTCTTCAATCGAAGAGGCCTCAGCCGGTATCATTGAGGCTGCCGAGAACGAAAAGAAGGCACTGGAACAGCAGATGCGTGAACGTATTCAGGCATTTGATGAAGAGGCTGAGAAAGCTACGCAGGAGAAGCTTGATCAGATTCGTTCCAGCTTAAATGAAGAAATGCAAAAAAGTCTTGCCGATCTGCAGAAAGCAACTGAAGATTCGATTCAGGCAATCGAAAATGATTACAATCAGAATCATGAAAAGCTTGCTGCCGGATTGATCGCAAAAATGATCGAGGAGTAAAATTATGGGAAATCTGTTAGCCTACAGCGGTACAGCGACCAAGATTCGCGGTATGCGAAGGAAGCTTCTGACCGCTAAAGATTTTCAGCATCTCGCCTCTTTGACATCCGTTTCCGATGCCATCGGATTTCTGAAAACAAAGTCCGCCTATGCTGGTATTTTCGCAAATTCCAACGAAAATTCCCTGCACCGCGGAGAGATCGAGAAAATGCTCACAAACGCAATCTACACGGATTTCCAGAGTATCTACCGTTTCGCAACCATACATCAGCGTAAAATCCTGGATCTGTACTTCCGCAGATACGAGATCGGACTTCTGAAAACCTGTATGCGAATGGTATTTGACCACAGAGATGTTGAATTGAATTTCGATATTTTCAAAGATTTCTTTGAAAAACACTCGGACATCAATTTGACCGCTCTTTCCAACTGTAAAACTCTGGATGAGTTTGTAAGCCTTCTGAAAGGAAGCATCTACTATCGTCCTTTATCTCTTCTCTCCGGTCTGTCCGAACCTACTTTGTGGGATTACGAGATGGCACTTGACCTGTGCTATTTCAAATGGTTCTGGGACAGCCGCAAAAAGGTTCTGACTCGTGACGAAGAAAGAATCTTTATGGACGATTACGGTGTCAAAATGGATTTGCTGAACATACGTTGGATTTATCGTTCCAAGCATTTTTACAACATGAGCAATGCGGACGTCTATGCACATCTGATCGGTATCCAATACCGTCTTCAGACCTCTCAGATCAAAGAGATGGTCGAAGCTGCAACTACAGATGAACTGACCGCAGCCATCAGAAATACTTACTACGGACGACATTTCCCGGAGGAAGCAAAACTTTCACTGGACGATGCCTATTATCAGATCCGTTATCGTGTTCAGCGTAAGAACGCAAAGGAGGATCCATTCTCCATTGCAGTTATCATTTCATATCTCTATGAGAAAGAACATGAGGTTGACGACCTCACAACCACGCTTGAGTGCATCCGATACGGTCTTCCGACCAGTGAGACGCAAAAATATATTTCAAATCTGAAAAGGGGGTGTAATCGTTGATTGAGAAAATGAAATTTCTGAGCGTTACCGGTCCGAAAGAAGACATCGACCGTGTGGTGAATGACTATTTATCCAAATACGAAATTCATCTGGAAAATGCTCTTTCCGAGCTTAAGACTGTCAAGTCTCTTCGTCCTTATATTGAGATCAATCCTTATAAAGACAAGCTTACAAAAGCAGAAGAATTCGCTTCCATGCTCGGTACGGATAAAAATCAGGAAAACCCAACCGGCACTATTTCGATTGAAGAAGCTTCTGAGACTCTCGCAACTCTGGAAAGCAAATTTTCTGATATTTATACAAGAACCAATGCTCTGGAAGCAAAGAAGGAAGATCTGAAAGCTTCTTATGAACGTTTAAGACCGTTCCTTGGATTCGATTTTGATATTCACAGCGTACTGCAGTTTAAGTTTATCAAATATCGTTTCGGTAAGATCACACGCGATTACTACAAAAAACTGGAGCACTATGTCTACGAAAATCTGGACACCGTGTTCTATCGCTGCAGCGAAGATGAGCAGTATGTATGGGGTGTTTACTTTGTGCCGGCGGGCAGAGCCGGACAGATCGATGCCGTATTTTCTTCCCTGCACTTTGAACGCATCCACCTTCCGGATGAATACGAAGGTATTCCACAGGAAGTCGGTACAAAACTTCAGTCTGATATCCATGATCTTGATGTCCAGCTTCAGGAGTGCCGTGAAGAAAGTGCGAAACTGCTCAACGAGTACAAAAACAAAGTCCTGCTTTGCAGAGACAAATTCCGTTCACTCACTTCAAACTTTGATGTGCGTAAACTTGCAGCCTGCACAAAAGAAGGTAAACAGGTCTTCTACATTCTGTGTGGCTGGATGACGGAAAGCGATGCCGCTCGTTTTGAAAAAGACGTAGCCGATGACAAGAATCTGTTCTGTCTGATCGAAAGCAATGAAGATCAGGATAAAGACAGCACACTGACACCGCCTACCAAATTGAAAAACCCTGGTATCTTCCGTCCGTTTGAATTATTCGTTCGTATGTACGGTCTTCCGTCTTACAATGAGATCGACCCGACCATCTTCGTAGCACTGACCTATTCCTTTATTTTCGGTGCCATGTTCGGTGATGTCGGTCAAGGACTCTGCCTGGTAATCGGCGGTGCCCTGCTCTACCATTTCAAAAAAATGGAACTCGCAGCATGCTTAAGCAGTGCCGGAGTCTTCTCTACGATCTTCGGTTTCCTGTTCGGCAGTTTCTTCGGTTTTGAGGATGTCATACCTGCACTCTGGATGCATCCGAAGGATGCAATGACAACGCTTCCGTTTATCGGTACTATGAACACCGCTTTCGTTGTTGCCATCGCATTTGGTATGTTCCTGATCCTGACAACGATGGTTCTGCATATTATCAATGCCGTCCGCAGAAAAGATGCTGAGAACATCTTCTTTGATACAAACGGTATCGCCGGTTTTGTATTCTACGGTGCGATCGTTGCAGTCGTTTTCTTATTTATGACAGGTCATGCCATCCCGGCAGCCGGTGTTCTGGTGGTTATGTTCCTCATTCCGCTGATCCTGATCGGCTTCAAAGAGCCGCTCGGTAAACTGGTCGAGAAAAAAGCAGATGCTATGCCAAAAGAAAAAGGCATGTTCCTTGTAACTGCATTTTTCGAACTGTTTGATGTATTACTGAGCTACTTCTCCAACACACTGTCTTTCGTGCGTATCGGTGCTTTCGCCGTCAGCCACGCAGCTATGATGGAAGTAGTCCTGATGCTTGCCGGAGCCGAATCCGGAAACATCAACTGGATCGTTATCGTACTTGGTAACGTTTTTGTATGTGCAATGGAGGGTCTGATCGTTGGTATCCAGGTACTTCGTCTGGAATACTACGAAATGTTCAGCCGTTTCTATAAAGGCGAAGGACATCCATTCACACCATTTGTTAAAAAATCCGTTGATTAACATTTAAAAGCAAAATAACGGAAATAAAATATTTTATATTTGTGAGTTCATAATCACACACGATTAAGGAGGAAATTACTATGTCAACTATTACAAAATTCATTTTTATCGCAGCACTGCTTCTGAGCATCGTCGTACCAACCGCAGCATTTCTGATCGGTGAAAAGAACCGTGGACGCTTCAAAACCACACTTGGCATCAACTGCTTCCTCTTCTTTGGAACCATGGCTCTTGCCGTTATCATGATCTTCACAGGCGACGGTTCTGTAGCACTGGCAGCTGATACTGCTTCTGCATCTGCAAGCGGTCTGGCAGCTGGTATGGGTTATCTGGCAGCTGCACTGGTAACCGGTCTTTCCTGCATCGGTGGTGGTATCGCCGTTGCAAACGCAGCAAGTTCTGCTCTGGGTGCTATCAGTGAAGACGGAAGCATCTTTGGTAAATCCATGATCTTCGCAGCCATGGCCGAAGGTATCGCTCTGTATGGTCTGATCATCTCCTTCATGATCCTTGGTAAACTTTAATTTCCTGTTCGCATATCAGGAGGCAATTAATTTATGAAAATGTTCTTAATCAGTGATAACGTCGATACTCTGACCGGCATGCGTCTGGCAGGCGTAGAAGGCTGTATCGTGCACGAACGTGCGGAACTTCGTAAAGCACTGGAAGATGCAATTGCCAATAAAGAAAACGGTATTATTCTCCTGACCGAAAAATTCGGTCGGGAGTTTCCGGATATTATTGATGATGTCCGCTTAAACCGCCGTCTTCCACTTCTTATCGAAATCCCTGACCGCCACGGTACCGGCCGCAAACCGGACTTTATCACTTCCTATGTAAGCGAAGCAATCGGAATAAAATTATAAAGAAGGTGAGATATTTTGACTACGGAAGAAAAGCTTAAATATTTTGAAGAATCTTCTCTGGAAGAGGCCAGAAAACAGGCTTCTGCCATGATTGAAGAATATAAAGTAAATCTGGACAAGGTAGAAAAAGAACACAAAGCAACCACTCTTCGCCAGTCTGATTTACAGTTAAAAACAGAAAGCGACAATCTGAAGAGAAACAACAATATGGCTCTTTCCAAAGAGCAGCTTCAGATCAAGCGTAAGATCACACAGAAACAGAATGAACTGAAAGAAAAGCTTTTTGTCGAAGTAAAACAGCTGCTTGAAGATTACATGACTACTTCAGCATATCAGCAGCTGCTGATCAAACAGATCAAAAACATTCAGAAAGAGGCCGGTTCCGGAAAACTGATCCTTTACATTGACCCTGCAGACTCCGACAAACGTTCCAGTCTCCAGGTCGCAACCGGAGCTCCTGTTACCGTTTCTGAATATTCCTTTATGGGCGGCACAAGAGCCGTTCTTCAGGATCGCAACATCCTGATCGACAATTCTTTCGCTTCCAAACTGGAAAAGTTAAAAGCAGACTTCTCATTTAACGGAGGTGCTACAAATGCATAAAACAGGTACTATTTACGGCATTAACGGTCCTGTTATTTACCTGAAAGGCAACACAGGATTTCAGATGGCTGAAATGGTCTACGTCGGAAAAGAACGTCTGGTAGGCGAAGTTATCCGTCTGACAAACGATATCACGACCATTCAGGTCTTCGAGGAAACCACAGGACTTCGTCCTGGTGACCCGGTAGAAGCTACCGGCGATGCTATTTCCGTAACACTTGGCCCTGGTATCCTCAACAATATTTTTGACGGTATCGAGCGTCCGTTAAGTGAGATCGCAAAATCCTCCGGTAAATACATCAGCCGTGGTGTCAGCGTTGATTCTCTGGATACGGAGAAAAAATGGCAGACACATATCACCGTAAAACCGGGTGAATTTGTTTCCGGCGGCACGATCATCGCAGAAGTTCAGGAAACACAGGCAATCGTCCACAAATCCATGGTTCCTCCGAACATTTCCGGTACTGTGCTGGAAGTTGCAATGGATGGAGAATACACGATCAACGAACCGATCGTAACCGTTCAGCTTGCAAACGGAAAAGAAGAAAAACTGACACTGGCCCAGAAATGGCCGATCCGTGTTCCGCGTCCGACTGCTGCAAGATTCGCAGCAAGCAAACCGCTGATCACCGGACAGCGTATCCTCGATACTCTGTTCCCGATCGCCAAAGGTGGTACTGCTGCTATCCCTGGCGGTTTCGGTACCGGAAAAACCATGACACAGCATCAGATCGCCAAATGGTCCAACGCCGACATCATCATCTACATCGGCTGCGGTGAGCGTGGTAACGAGATGACACAGGTTCTGGAAGAGTTCTCTGAACTGGTTGACCCAAGAAGCGGCAAACCTCTGATGGATCGTACTACTCTGATCGCCAATACTTCCAACATGCCGGTAGCTGCCCGTGAGGCTTCTATCTATACCGGTATCACACTGGCTGAGTATTACCGCGATATGGGTTACGACGTTGCGATCATGGCAGACTCCACTTCCCGTTGGGCTGAGGCACTTCGAGAGCTGTCCGGACGTCTGGAAGAAATGCCTGCAGAGGAAGGTTTCCCTGCTTACCTGGCATCCCGCCTTTCCGCTTTCTACGAGCGTGCCGGCATGATGCAGACCTTAAACGGCTCCGAAGGAAGTGTTTCCATCATCGGTGCGGTTTCCCCTCAGGGCGGTGACTTCTCCGAACCGGTCACACAGAATACCAAACGTTTCGTACGCTGCTTCTGGGGACTGGATAAATCCCTGGCATATGCAAGACATTTCCCGGCTATCCACTGGCTGACCAGTTACAGTGAATATGTAAATGACCTGGCACCATGGTACCGTGACAATGCCGACAAGAATTTCGTAGACGAACGAAATCAGCTGATGGCGATCCTGAACCAGGAAAGCAACCTGATGGAGATCGTAAAACTGATTGGTAGTGATGTACTTCCGGATGACCAGAAACTGACACTGGAGATCGCCAGAGTCATCCGTCTGGGATTCCTTCAGCAGAATGCATTCCACAAAGACGATACCTGTGTTCCGATCCGCAAACAGTTCCTGATGATGGACCTGATCCTGTATCTGAACACAAAGGCAAAAGCCCTGGTTACCATGGGTATGCCGATGTCCATTTTGAAAGAAAGCAACATTTTTGACCGCATCATTTCCGTGAAATACGATGTTCCAAATGACCGTCTGGATATGTTCGATGACTACCGCAAAGAAGTCGATCGTTTCTATGACGAAGTACTTGAAAAGAACGCTTAGGAGGAAAAGAAATGTCAATAGAATATTTAGGCCTGAACGAGATCAACGGCCCTCTGGTCGTTCTGGAAGGCGTGCAGAATGCCTCCTTTGAAGAAATCGTAGAGATCGTTGTGGATAACAACGAAAAGAAACTCGGTCGTATCGTAGAGCTCTACGAAGACAAAGCCGTTATCCAGGTATTTGAGGGAAATGAAGGTATGTCCCTTAAAAATACCCACACAAAGCTGACCGGACATCCGATGGAGCTTGCCGTATCACTGGACATCCTCGGCCGTACCTTCAATGGTATCGGACAGCCGATTGATGGTCTGGGTGATATCTATCCGGAAGCACACATCAATGTAAACGGTCTGCCGCTGAACCCGGTTACCCGTGAATATCCGCGTAACTACATTCGTACTGGTATTTCCGCGATCGATGGTCTGACCACTCTGATCCGCGGACAGAAGCTTCCGATTTTCTCCGGAAATGGTCTGCCACATGACCGTCTGGCAGCTCAGATCGTAAAACAGGCTTCTCTGGGTGATAATTCCGATGAGAAATTTGCGATCGTTTTCGCAGCTATGGGTGTTAAATATGACGTAGCAGAATTCTTCCGCAAGACTTTCGAAGAAAGCGGTGTTTCTGACCACGTAGTTATGTACCTGAACCTGGCAAACGACCCGGTTGTAGAGCGTCTGATCACACCGAAGGTTGCCCTCACCGCAGCAGAGTATCTGGCATTTGAAAAAGGCATGCACATCCTGGTTATCTTAACCGATATGACATCCTTTGCAGAGGCCATGCGTGAGGTTTCTTCCTCAAAAGGTGAGATTCCTTCCCGTAAAGGTTATCCTGGATACCTCTACAGTGAACTGGCTACAATCTACGAACGTGCCGGTATCGTAGAAGGCGTCGAAGGTTCTGTAACACAGATCCCGATCCTGACTATGCCGAATGATGATATTACACACCCGATCCCTGACCTGACCGGTTACATCACCGAAGGTCAGATCGTACTGGATCGTCAGCTGCACGGACAGGCAATCTACCCGCCGATCAACGTACTGCCTTCTCTGTCCCGTCTGATGAAGGACGGTATCGGTGCAGGTTACACAAGAGAAGATCATCAGGATCTTGCAAACCAGTTATTCTCCTGCTACGCAAAAGTTGGAGATGCAAGAGCCCTGGCATCCGTTATCGGTGAGGACGAACTTTCTCCTCTGGATAAAACCTATCTGAAATTCGGACAGGCATTCGAGCATACCTTTGTCGGACAGGGCGAGGACGAGAACCGTTCTATCGTTGAGACTCTTGATCTTGGCTGGAAACTTCTGCGTATGCTGCCAAGAGAAGAACTTGACCGTATCGATACGAAGATCCTGGATAAATATTATAACGAATAGAGGTGAGCCTATGGATCCGAATACCTTCCCTACGAAGGGCAATTTAATTCTGGCAAAAAACTCCCTCGCACTTGCCAAACAGGGCTATGTGCTGATGGACAAAAAAAGAAATATTCTGATCAGGGAACTTATGGGACTCATCCAGCAGGCCGAATCCATTCAGAAAGAAATTGATTCTACCTTCCGCATGGCATATGCTGCACTGCAGATGGCAAACATCAAACTGGGTATCAGCCTTGTGGAAGAAATCTCCTACTCCGTACCGGTTGAGGATTCGATCCGCATCCGTACAAGAAGTATCATGGGTACGGAGATCCCCCTGGTAGAAGCTGATACCAGACCTGCTTTCCCGACTTACGCTTACTACAGTACAAACATTGCACTGGACCAGGCAAAAGCCTCATTTGAAAAAGTAAAGCAGCTTTCTATCAAGCTTTCCATGATCGAAAATTCAGCTTACCGGCTGGCAAACAATATCAAAAAAACCCAGAAGCGTGCCAACGCTCTGAAAAATATTACCATCCCACGTTATACCGTTCTTACAAAAGACATTCAGAATGCACTGGAAGAAAAAGAGCGTGAAGAATTCACCCGACTGAAAGTCATCAAAAGAATGCAGAGCAAGAAGGCTTAACAAGTGGATTTCCCGAACCTGGCGGACAATTTTTTGTCCCCTGGGTTCTGTCTTTTTTCTCCCACAGTTCTCTCATATTTCAAACGTAAAATCTTTATTCAGGCAGAACACACTTAAGACCCGGAATGTGATCTCGGTCAGGTCTGCTGACATTTACCTGTCAGAATATGTGTTTTCTCTTGACTTTCCAAGCTAAATCCTGTAAAATTCTTATGTAATAATTTTGTAATATATTTAACATGATTTCAAAATCTTGATCTTCATGATTTTTAAAAGGAGCAATTTATGAAAAAGCAGATTATCGTTACCATGCTTTTAGCAGCAGCACTTGGCACAGTCAGTCCTTCTATGAAAGCGGAAGCAAAGTGGAGGGCAGATGCAAACGGCCGCTGGTATACCATCAAGGCTGCACCGGGCTACGCTGTTGGCTGGAAGCAGATCGGTAAATATACTTACTATTTTGAAAAAAACAAATACGCCGTAACCGGCTGGAAATTGATCGATAAAAAATGGTACTATTTTGATATAAAAGGCAGGCTGCTCGCCAATCGCTGGGTAGATGGATATTATCTTTCTGCTGACGGCTCCATGGCTGCAAGCACTGTGATTACCTCCGGGGATCAACGTTACACGATTGATGCAAACGGAAACATTGTCCGGGATCCTTCTTCGGCAGACGGTTCTGACATCCTGATTCCCGGCGTGACGGAAAACAAAAATACCTGGGTAGAGAATGATGGTAAGTATTATTACTACAACTACAAAGGTAAACTTGCAAAAGGCTGGCTGCGTATCCGTGACAAAACTTATTATCTTAATACCGAAACTGGAGAACGTTACAGTGGCTGGCTCAAATACAACGGCAAATATTATTACTTTGATGCTGAAACCGGCCTGATGCTGAAAGGCTGGAACAAGATTGGCAACTATACATACTTCTTTAAAACAGACGGTTCTGCACCGAGAAAGTGGAAAAAGATCAAGGGCAAATATTATTACTTCGGTAAAAAAGGCCGTATGTACACCAACAGGATCATCAGCAAAAAGTATTATGTAAATGCCGCCGGTGAACGTACTTATGGTTTCGCTCAGATCGGTGCCGACACTTACTATTTCCATCCGACAACCGGAAAGATGATGACCGGCTGGGTACTGGTTGGCAGCAAATATTATTACTTTGATGCAAACGGTAAAATGGTCACCGATACCTGGATCGGCAAACGCTACCTGAAATCAAACGGTCAGATGGCAAAGAGCTGCTGGGTAGGTGCTTACTATATAAACAAAAAGGGAAACCGTACCAGAAAGACACGTTCTACCGGAATCTGGACACAGAAAGGCAAAACCTACTTCCTGGATTCCAATTACCAGAAAGCAAAAAACCAGTGGGTCGTTTCTGCAAGTGGCAGATATTATTATACAGATGAGAACGGCATTGTCCTCACCAACCAGTGGGTAGGCAATTATTATGTAGGAGAAACTGGTGCAAGAGTCACCAGCCAGAAACTGCAGATTGATGATAAGACTTACTATTTTACTTCCGACGGAAGCAAAGCAACCGGTATTGTTACCCTGAACGGCAAAACCTATTTATTTGACCGTAACGGAGTCATGGTTACAGGATGGTATAATAACAGCGTCGCAACGTTCTATTTTCTTCCGACGACCGGTGAAATGGTCAAGAGCCAGATCATGATCATTGACAACGTATTCTACTCTTTCGATGCAAATGGATATATGACTGACCAGAATGCTTCCGATTCCGATCTGACATTCGGTTCCAAAATTGCAGCTTATGCGACTCAGTTTATCGGAAATCCATATGTTTACGGCGGAACCAGCCTGACAAACGGTGCAGACTGCTCCGGTTTTACGCAGTCCGTCATGAGCCATTTTGGCATCAAGATCCCTCGTACCGCCGACCAGCAGGCAATCGGCTACGATGGCACAACAACCAAATATGCTACCGCAAAAATCATTTCCATCAACAATATCCAGCCCGGAGATCTGGTATTTTATTACCAGCCAATCTCACACGTTGGGCTTTACATCGGAAACGGGCTGATTGTACACGCCTCTACAGAGGCAGCTTACCCGGTGGGCGGTATTAAGACCTCACCATTTAACTTTGCTACAATCCGTGCGATTGTACGCTACTGGTAAGCAAGTGCAGAGAGGTTTTAGAATGTGTAAATGAACGAATTCCTCGAAGGCATGTTCGAGTACCTTCTTAGGAATTGTTCATTTTGCACATTGCCAAAAGTTCCTGGCTTGCCAGGAGTCGCTTAAGCGGAACAGTCCTTTCAGGCCAGGGTACAAAACACAGAACAGAAAAAGACAGAGATAGAGTAACGGAAACTTGCTGCCGTCACTATGCCTCTGTCTTTTGTTGTCTGGCACAATTTACACTTCTATCGTATAATTTTAGTTTCTTATTGTTTATGTTGATTTTAATTGTTTTTTAAAAATATATTGAAATAATGAGAGTTATATGATAATATACTTTCAAAGCATATTTCTTAACGTTCTTGGCATCCTGCCATCTATATTTTCTAATCACATTTCAGAAATTCATGCTTTTCAATCAAACAAATCAATTTAAAAAGCAGGAGTTTCA
>ERZ780144.3095-NODE-3095-length-12810-cov-2.794434_pt1 | contig 12810 bp, 10 predicted proteins | sample MGYA00511380_ERZ780144 | MGnify/ENA primary metagenome ERZ780144 (study PRJEB29588, sample SAMEA1965858) | human gut metagenome | biome: human gut; feature: human-associated habitat; material: faeces | place: Denmark | collected 2008/2010 ... | reverse complement strand
ATACAGTGGCAAGTTACAAACAGCTTCGTCCGGAAGCATTAGTTCTTACAGGAATTGCCTTAAACTACCTGTTTAATGCTTTAAACTCCACCATGCAGTTTATAGCGAATGAGCAGCAGCTTCCGGCCATTGTACACTGGTCTTTTGGAAGCCTTACAGCCGTAACATGGTCAGATATCGGGATCATGCTGTTTTTCTTTGCAGTATCTTTTCCTGTATTTATGAGTCAGGCATGGGCATTTAACCTGTTAGATGATGGTGGAGATGAAACAGCGAGAGCCTTAGGTGTAAATGTAAAGCGGACCAGACTGCTTTGCGGCGGAGCGGTAACTCTGCTTACAGCCTCTGTAGTCAGCTTCACCGGTATCATTGGTTTCGTTGGCCTGGTAGCGCCTCATATGGCACGTATGCTCATTGGCGGCGATTACCGTCATCTGCTTCCCTATTCCGCTGTAACAGGAGCATTCTTAGTGCTGGCGGCTGATACACTGGGAAGAAATGCATTTTCACCTACTACAGTACCGGTGGGAATTGTTGTTTCCTATGTAGGTGTTCCATTGTTCCTGTACCTCATCCTTCGTGAAAGGAGGAAGAGCCTGTGATGGAAAAGAAAAATGTGATTGGAAATGGAACCAAAACCGAAAATGGAAATGAGAATGGATCGGGAATTGGAATGGGAACTGCCAATGACCTGGAAGTTTCCGGAATTAAGTTCCATTATGGAAAACGTGAGATCTTAAAAGGAACCGGTTTCTGCGCCAGACGAGGGGAAGTATGCCTGCTGTTAGGTGCCAATGGAGCAGGAAAATCTACTTTATTAAAATGTATCAACGGTCTTTTAAAAGCCTCTGATGGAACTGTAAAATGGCTGGGACAGGACACAAAACCTCTTTCCCTCAGGGAAAAGGCAAAGATCTTCGGCTATGTTCCACAGAATACACAGGCCGGTTTAAGCCTTACTGTTATGGAAACAGTTATTTCCGGGCGGCTTCCATTTTCCGGCGGAAAAACAGGAAAAGAAGATGTGGAAAAAAGTGCCCAGGTATTAGAGCAGTTTGGACTGTCTGACTATGCTTTCCGCCAGATGGGACAGTTAAGCGGTGGAGAACGCCAGAGAATATTGATCGCCAGAGCCCTGGCAGGAGAGCCTCAGGGGCTGCTTTTAGACGAACCTACCAGCAGCCTGGATCTTCGCTATCAGTATGAAGTTATGGAACTTCTGGTAAAAGTAAGCCGGGAAAAGAATCTGGCAGTAGCAGCCGTGATCCATGATCTAAACCTGGCTCTTGATTTTGCAGACCGGGTGGCATTGCTCCATGACGGTCATGTGCTGGCAGAAGGAGCCACCAAAGAGGTGATCACACCAGAGCGGATCGAAAAAGCCTATGGGATACGGGCTGCGATCCATAATCTGGAAGACAGATGGATCGTATTGCCGGAAAAATCGTTGTAATAGTGTAGAATTTTGCAATATTTTGTAATATTCAGAAAAATCTTATTGAAAAAAATTCTAAGTTAGTGTAATATTAAAAAGTGGGAAATGGACACAGTACCATTTCTGCTTTGTGAACTGGGGGCACCACTTTTCACAAACTTAAAAGGCGCCGGAACATATTTTATGTGTATCCCGGCGATGAATAGAAGAATGTATAAAACGCTTGTGGATATAACATCTGCAGGCGTTTTTTTGTTGCCATGTATCAGGAAGAAACTGCCGGTGGCAGGTTCTGCAGGTTGCTAAAAAACGTCTGCACAGATAACAGAAAGCACATTAGATCAGAAAGGAGGCACTGTTTTGGTAACAATCAACGGAGAAGAAAAAAACGCAGCTGGAAAAACAATCTATGCCTATTTATCAGAAGAAGGATACGATACAAGCCGTGTAGTAGTAGAACAGAATTTACAGATCATACCCCAGGATCAGCTTGAAAATACCCTGATCCAGGAAGGTGACCAGATCGAAATACTTTGTTTTGTAGGAGGAGGCTGAAAATGACAGCCATACAGGAAAAAATGCAGGCCCTTATTTCAAAAGAAGAACTGGAACGGGCTTTTGATGCCAGATTTCCACGGGAAATGAAGGAGAAATTCTCCAACGCCCGTGTGGCAGTAGCCGGACTTGGGGGACTGGGATCTAACATAGCGGTAATGCTTGCAAGAAGTGGGATAGGACATTTGCTTTTAGTGGATTTTGATACAGTGGATGTGACAAATTTAAACCGTCAGATGTATATGATCCCTCATTTAGGCAGACCCAAGGCAGAAGCATTGCCGGATATACTCTGCCAGATCAATCCATATCTGGAATATGAGTCTGTTTGTGTTAAAGTTACACCGGAAAATGTAAAGCAGCTGTTTGAAATGTATCCCATTGTCTGTGAAGCCTTTGACAAACCAGATCAGAAAGCCATGCTGGTAAGAGAACTTTTAGGACAATGTCCGGAGACAATGGTCGTTTCAGGAAATGGAATGGCAGGTCTGGGAGATACCAATGACATACAGACAAGGAAGATGATGAGACGGCTTTATGTATGCGGGGATCAGAAAACAGATGTAGGAAACGGGATCGGCCTTATAGCGCCGCGAGTAGCAGCCTGCGCTGCCCATCAGGCAAATAAAGTACTGCAGCTGATCCTGCAGCCATAAACAGTAAAATATATAAATATGTACATATGTGAAAAGAGAGGAAAACAACATGGAAAATAGAACAGAAGATAAACTGGTTCTTGGGGGAAAAGAATTTAGCAGCCGTTTTATTTTAGGTTCCGGCAAATATAATATCAATCTGATCAAGGCAGCGGTAGAACAGGGCGGCGCCGAGATTATTACTCTGGCATTAAGAAGAGCAAATACCCAGGAAAAAGAAAATATTTTGGATCATATCCCGGAAGGAGTAACATTACTTCCCAATACTTCCGGTGCCAGAAACGCAGAAGAAGCAGTGCGTATTGCCAGACTGAGCCGGGCTATGGGCTGTGGGGATTTTGTCAAAGTAGAGATCATGCGTGATACAAAATATCTGTTTCCGGATAATTATGAGACAGTAAAAGCGACGGAGACCCTTGCAAAAGAGGGCTTTATCGTTCTGCCTTATATGAACCCGGACTTAAATGTGGCAAGAGATCTGCAAAGCGCCGGCGCAGCAGCCGTTATGCCTTTAGCAGCTCCGATTGGAAGCAACAAGGGTCTGGCAACCAAGGCCATGATCCAGGTACTGATCGACGAGATCGACCTGCCTATCATTGTAGATGCAGGTATTGGCAAGCCGTCCCAGGCATGTGAGGCAATGGAAATGGGTGCTGCGGCAGTTATGGCAAATACTGCTATTGCAACGGCCGGAGATGTGCCTGCTATGGCAAATGCCTTTAAGCTGGCCATTGAAGCAGGAAGAAAAGCATACCTTACAGGAATGGGAAGAGTCCTGGCAAGAGGCGGCAGCGCATCTGATCCGCTTACAGGCTTTTTACGTTAGGAGGCAGCGGACATGAACGAAGAAAACCAGGTCTATTTTGTAGACAGTGACAAGCTGCCTGAGGAAGCATTAAAGCGGAAACACCGCTTAGAGCAGGATCCAACTTTCCGTACCAACCACATGGAATACATGGAAGGGATGGAAGTGATCCAGTCTGACATCAAGGACAAAGTGGAAGAGGCCATGAAAGCCTTTGATTATGATGCCTATACGGCAGGGGATGTAGAGCGGGCGCTGTCCCATGAAACATGTTCCATTGAAGATTTTAAGGCACTTTTATCCCCTGCAGCGGCTCCTTATCTGGAGGTAATGGCCAGAAAAGCTGAGGAGATCACAAAAAAACATTTTGGCAATACGGTATACATTTTTACCCCTCTTTATATTGCCAATTACTGCCAGAATTACTGCATTTACTGCGGTTTTAACTGCTACAACAACATCCGCCGCAAAAAACTTACATTTGAAGAGATCGAGCATGAAATGCAGGTGATCGCAAAGACCGGTATGGAAGAGATCCTGATCCTTACAGGGGAAAGCAGGGCCTATTCGGATGTAAAATATATCGGAGAAGCAGTGAAGATTGCCCGGAAATATTTCCGAAATATCGGTATTGAGATCTATCCTGTAAATGTAGATGAGTATAAATATCTTCATGAATGTGGCGTAGATTATGTAACGGTATTCCAGGAAACCTACAATACAGATAAGTATGAAACCCTGCATCTTATGGGACATAAACGTGTATGGCCATACCGCTTTGATGCCCAGGAGCGGGCTCTTATGGGAGGTATGAGAGGTGCAGGCTTTTCCGCGCTGTTAGGTCTGGATGATTTCCGAAAGGATGCTCTTGCAACGGCTCTTCATGTATATTATATCAACCGGAAATATCCACATGCAGAGCTTTCTTTAAGCTGTCCAAGACTGCGTCCTATCGTCAATAATGACAAGATCAATCCAAGGGATGTAGGGGAAAAAGAACTTTGCCAGGTTCTCTGTGCATACCGTATTTTCCTGCCATTTGCAGGTATTACTGTATCCAGCCGTGAAAGCGCTGCTTTCAGAAACGGCATTACCAAGATCTGTGCAACAAAGGTTTCTGCCGGTGTATCCACAGGAATTGGAGATCATGAGGAGAAATACGAAGGCAAGGAAGATGCAGACGTAGGAGATGAGCAGTTTGAGATCAATGACGGACGTTCTTTCGCCAGTATGTATAAGGATATGGAAAAAGGCGGTCTGCAGCCGGTCCTTAACGACTACATTTATGTATAATAGAAGAACTTGATAGACAAAAAACACACAGCTTGTCATCTTTAGGCTGCTTTTGTGGGGAAACATCAGAGATTGTAAAAAGTAAGACTGAAATCGTAATAGAAAAGTAATAAAAGGATGTGCTATACTAAAACTAAGTAAAAAACGTCTGAAAACAGATGTCTGGGGTAGGATGATAGGTTCGGGAAATCTGCAGGGACAGACGGAACAGAAGGAGAAGTTTTATGAAGAAGACGGGAAAAATATGGGTAGCACTTATTACAGCACTCAGTCTTGCCATGCCAATGAATGTGTGGGCAGACACGAAGATCACCAGCATCTCATTGAAGATCGATTCGTCCATTGAAGCAGGAGACAGCGACTGTGACGTGGATGTAACTACTTCCTCAAGATACTGCAGTGTAGATGATGTGGAAGTTACAAACGAGCCGTCCGACGAGTGGAAGAGCGGTGCAAGACCAAAGATTAAGGTTACATTATCCTCAGATGGTGATGCGTACTTTGGCACAGGTATTACAAAAAGTGATATTTCTGTCAGTGGAAATGATGCTACCGTTACATCAGTCAGCCGTTCCGGCAAGTATGAACTGAATGTCAGTCTTACTCTGGAAAAACTGGAACGTGACTCCAGTGATTATGATCTGGATGTAACAGGGTTAAACTGGGATGATTATGACGGAACTGCAAGCTGGGAAGAGCCGGAAGACGCAAAGCGCTATGAAGTACGCCTTTACAGAGATGGAAGCAGCGTTTCTTCTGCAATCTCTACTACAGACACCAGCTACAATTTCGCCAGCTATTTCACAAGAAGCGGTGATTACACATTTAAGGTACGTGCGATCTACAACACCTCCAACAAAGGTGACTGGGAAGAGTCAGACGAATTAAGCGTTTCCTCCAGCGAAGCAAAAGATATCCGTGACAATGGAAAATCCTCCGGAAATACACCTTCCAATTCCATAGATGATGACGGCGGCCCTGGAGACACAAACACTAGTCAGGGCGCATGGCTTAAAAAGGACCCCGGCTGGTGTTACTGCAACGCGGACCGCAGCTATCCGGTAAACCAGTGGCAGTATATCAACAATTACTGGTACTTCTTTAATGCATCCGGCTATATGGTAACTGGCTGGGTACAGTGGAATAACGTATGGTATTACTGCTGTGACAGTGGAGAGATGCTTACCAATACCCGTACACCGGATGGCTATTATGTAGATGGAAACGGGGCATGGATCCAGTAGAAAACTTAAAACGGTCAAATGAGGACATTCTAATTTTTCGGCGGGCAGCAACTATCCCTCTCTACCATATGATGAGGCACCAGGATCTTGGTGGCAGGAAGCCCGGGATCTTCAATGTGGTTGATCATCTGGGTAGCGGCTTCTGCGCCAAGCTGGAAAGAATTGATATCCACAGAAGTAAGCTGAGGCGAAGCAAGCCTTGCAAACAGTGAGTTATTAAAAGAGACAATGGAAAGATCTTCCGGTATGGAAAGACCCATTTCCAGGCAGACACGTTCTAAGGTTGCAGCCAGGATATCATCGCTGACTACAACAGCAGTAGGACGGTCCGGTAAAGAGAGAAGACAGCGTAAAGGTGCGCTGTCTTTTTCTGTTGCTGTAGATGACGCACTGGTGCCGCCTGCGTTTATGGCAGCAGTCATTTCCACGCAGTAATCCGCTCTTGGAAGGATATTGTGCTGTAAAAGGGCAGTATGATAGCCGCTTTTACGGTCTGCGGAGAAGATCATGGAAGTATCACTTCCAATGTAGCCGATCCGTCTGTGTCCCATCTGGTACAGATACTCCGTTGCTTCCTGAGCAGCCAGGAGATTATCATTATCAATGTAGATCGTCTGGTTTGCATGGGAATAGGCTTTTCCTACCAGCACATAAAGAAATCCTTCATTATAGAGAAAATCAGCAATGGGGTCATCCTGGCGGGAATAAAGAACGATAAAACCGTCTACCTGTCCGCTGCGCGCCATGGTCTTGATCACCTGAAGGACTTCTTCTTCACTTTCACCTGTGATCACGGTGTTGATATACTGCCGCTTGTTGCACAGCTGGCTGATCCCGCGGATGGCTTCCAGATAAAAGGAGTTTTCGTATGCCTCTCTGGCGGAAACAGGCAGAATGATCCCGATGGTACGGGAATTCTGGGAAGCCAGATTGCTGGCCTGGAAGTTGGGCTCATATCCTAACTGCGCCATGGCCCGGCGAACTTTTTCTTTTGTTTCCTCACTGATAGAGGGATTGTTTTTACAGGTTCTGGATACAGTAGAAGAAGATACACCTGCCAGAGCTGCTACATCTTTTATGGTAACCGCCATGATAAAACCTCCTGGGATCATTAAAAATCGTCTGATATTATTTTAAAAGAGAATAAGAGCCTTGTCAATAAAGATTGCGCAAACTCAGTGCAAAAATTGCATAAAATATTGCAGGAAAGAAGAGACACCTCTGGAGTTGATAAAACAACTGGAAAATTGCACAAAACAGGGCAGAATAAATTGTGCAAAAAATAGAAAACCTGGAAAATATAGAAAATACACTTGAAAAAGCAATGCAAACTTATTATATTTAATGCAAGCGGTTGCACAATCTTGCAAAAACATGAGACGGGGCACAAAAGGAAAGCAGGCCGCAAAAGAATGTCCGGGAGGGAACAATTTATGAGCAGAGAAGAAGGTAAGAACGTGTTGATACTGTCACCACTGACAGGCAGGGCAGTACCGTTGGAAGAGGTTCCGGATCCTGTGTTTTCACAGAAGATCATAGGAGATGGAATGGCGGTCATTCCAACAGAGGGGAAGATCGTAAGCCCGGCAGACGCACAGATCGTATCCGTAGCAGACACAGGTCATGCCTATGGTCTGAAAACAGAAGAGGGTGTGGAACTTCTGATCCACGTTGGTCTTGAAACAGTATCATTAAAAGGGGAGTGTTTTAAGATACATGTAAAGCCAGGTGACACTGTAAAAGCGGGAGATCTGTTAGCAGAGGTGGATCTTGAATTTCTGGAAGAACGGAAGATCAACCCCATCACTCCTGTGCTGATCTGCGGCGGAATGGAAGGAAGAGTCCTGGTAAAGAGTCAGCCAGGACAGGTGGAAGCCGGAAAGAGCGTGCTTTTGACAGAAACAACCAAAGAGAACCTGAAAGATGAACAAAAAACACAGACAGATCCGTCCGATAACCTGGAAAATTCAGCACCAGAGCCAAAATCAGAAAAGAAAAAGCTGTCCATTAACTTTGACTTTTTACAGAAACTGGGAAAAGTACTGATGGCAGTAATTGCAGTTATGCCTGCGGCAGGTCTGATGATCAGCCTTGGAAAACTGGTACAGATGGCAGGAGCCGATATGAGCATGATCTTCACAGTGGGGAGCACTATGGAGAGCATTGGCTGGGCCATCATCAACAACCTGCATATCCTTTTTGCAGTAGCTATTGGCGGTTCCTGGGCAAAAGAACGGGCCGGCGGTGCCTTTGCATCTGTGATCGCCTTTATCCTGATCAATGTAATTACAGGAGCGCTGTTTGGCATCTCTTCTGACATGCTGGCAGATCCAAACGCAGTTACCCATACACTGTTTGGAAAAGAGATCCTTGTAAATGGATACTTTACCTCTGTTTTAGGCGCGCCTGCATTGAATATGGGTGTGTTCGTAGGTATCATATCCGGTTTCGTAGGAGGTACTGTTTACAATAAGTATTACAATTACAGAAAACTTCCCGATGCACTGGCATTTTTCAATGGAAAACGTTTTGTACCTATGGTAGTGATCCTGTGGTCTGTGATCATTTCCGCTGTTTTAGCAGTTGTATGGCCGGTGATCCAGGGCGGTATCAATGCATTTGGCGTGTGGATCGCAGGTTCTTCCACAACTTCACCGGTACTGGCACCATTTATTTACGGTACCCTGGAGCGTCTGCTCCTGCCGTTTGGCCTTCATCATATGTTGACCATTCCTATGAATTATACTTCTTTTGGCGGTACTTATGAGATCATGACTGGCGTAAATGCAGGAAGCAAGGTATTTGGACAGGATCCTTTATGGCTTGCATGGGCTAATGACCTGATCAACTTTAAAAGCGCAGGAGACATGGCGGCATATACAAACCTTCTTACAACCGTTACACCGGCCCGCTTTAAGGTAGGACAGATGATCGGTGCTACCGGACTGATCTCCGGTATTGCTCTTGCAATGTATAAGAGAGTAGATCCGGATAAAAGGGACAAATACAGATCCATGTTTTTATCCACAGTACTTGCTGTATTTTTAACAGGCGTAACAGAGCCACTGGAATTTATGTTTATGTTCTGTGCCCTGCCGTTGTATCTGGTTTATGCAGTACTTCAGGGATGCGCATTTGCAATGGCCGGTATTATCCACCTGCGTCTTCATTCCTTTGGTAACCTGGAATTTATCACCCGTATCCCCATGTCTGTAAAAGCAGGACTGACCGGGGATCTGATCAATTTTGTAATCTGCGTGGTGGCATTCTTTGTGATCGGATATGTGGTTGCCTATTTTATGATCGGAAAATTCCATTTTGCAACACCGGGACGTCTGGGAAATTATACAGATGACGGAGCAGAAGAGGAAGATCAGGGCAGTACACAAACTGGAAGCAAAGAAAAGAAGGACTCCCAGGCAGAGCGCATCATCGCTCTTTTAGGTGGCAGGGAAAATATTGTTTTAGTTGATGCCTGCATGACAAGACTTCGTGTGACTGTAAAAGATGTAGATAAAGTAGCAGAACTGCCTGCATGGAAGGCAGAGGGAGCATTAGGGCTTTTAAAGAAGGATGGCGGTATCCAGGCCGTTTATGGACCAAAGGCAGATGTGCTGAAATCCGATATTAATGATATTTTATAATAGAAAGGCTGTAAAATGAAGATCCTTACGTTAAATACACACAGTCTGGCAGAAGAAAATGCCACAGAAAAAATGGAACTGTTTGCCGGTATCCTGGAAAAAGAGCAGCCGGAGGTCATGGCATTTCAGGAAGTAAACCAGACCATGGCAGAACCATTTATAAATGAGAAAGAAGTTTGTGGTTATCAGCCGGTCAAAGGCTTTGAAGGGAAAATGCGCCGGGATAATTATGGTGCGTCTCTGGCAGAAGCGTTAAGGAAAAAAGGTCTTTCCTACTACTGGACCTGGATCCCTGTAAAAGTAGGATATGATAAATATGACGAAGGACTGGCAATCTTTTCCAAAAGTCCCATTCTTTCTTCCTGTGTATTTAACTTAAGTGCTTCTGATGATTACTATAACTGGAAAACCAGAAAAACTCTGGGAATACACACAGAAAAGGGCTGGTTTTTTACTGTGCATATGGGCTGGTGGAAGGATGAAGAAGAGCCTTTTAAAGCCCAGTGGGAAACATTTTTAAAGAATACAAAGAGCCTGATGGAGAAAAAAGAAACATCCCTGTGGGTCATGGGAGATTTTAACAGTCCTGCTTCTGTAAGGGGAGAAGGCTATGATCTTGTAAGAGTAAGCGGTTTTAAGGATACATGGGATCTGGCAGAGAAGAAAGATGCCGGATTTACAGCACCGCCAAAGATCGATGGCTGGAAGGAAGCAGAAGGAAAATCGCCTGAGCAGGGAATGCGCATCGACTACATCTGGCATTGGGGAGATATTAATATAGAAGAGTCCCGTGTTTTATGCAACGGGAAAAGAGAACCGGCAGTTTCGGATCACTATGCGGTGATGATCAAAACAGGTATATAGAACCGTTGCAACAGGCATTAAAAACAGGGAAAGAGGAGCGTAAATAAAGTGAACAGAACAGCAGGAATACTTTTATCTGTATCCAGTCTGCCATCAAAATACGGCATTGGCTGCTTTTCAAAAAGCGCCTATGAATTTGCAGACTGGTTAAAAGAAGCAGGTCAGAGCTACTGGCAGATCCTTCCTTTAGGACCTACCAGCTACGGCGACTCTCCGTACCAGTCATTTTCCACCTATGCAGGAAATCCTTATTTTATCAGCTTAGAAGACCTGATTGAAGAAGGTGTTCTTACAGAAAAGGAATGTGAAAAACTGGAAACAGAGTCCAAAGAAGGGACCATCGACTATAAAAAGCTGTATGAGGACCGGTATCCTATTTTGCGAAAGGCCTATGAGCGCAGCAATATCAGTGAAAATCCGGATTATCAGCAGTTTCTTGCAGAAAATGAATGGTGGCTTTCTGATTATGCCCTTTTTATGGCAGTAAAAGACCGGTTTGAGGGAAGACCATGGACGGAGTGGGCAGAAGATATCCGCCTGCGTTATGGCTATGCCATGGATTATTACAGAAGAGAACTGTATTTTGACATAGAATTTCAGAAATACCTGCAGTTTACCTTTTATAAACAGTGGAATAAATTAAAGGCCTATGTCAACAGTCTGGGGATCCGCATGATCGGGGATATTCCCATTTATGTAGCTATGGACAGCGCAGATGCCTGGGCGAATCCTTCTTTGTTCCAGTTAGATGAGAAAAATGTGCCTTATGCAGTAGCCGGCTGCCCGCCGGACGGATTTTCTGCTACAGGCCAGCTTTGGGGCAATCCTTTGTACCGCTGGGAATATCACAGACAGACCGGGTATGAATGGTGGTTAAAGCGGCTTTCCCACTGTTTTAAACTGTATGATGCAGTGCGCATTGACCATTTCAGAGGATTTGACCAGTATTATTCTATCCCTTATGGAGCGGAAGATGCTACCAGAGGCCACTGGGAACAGGGACCGGGGATCGATCTTTTTAACCGGGTACGTCAGGTGCTGGGAGAAAAGGAAGTCATTGCGGAAGATCTTGGCTATGTAACAGACTCTGTGCGCAAACTGGTTTATGACAGCGGTTTTCCAGGTATGAAGGTACTGGAATTTGCCTTTGACTCCAGAGATTCCGGTTGTGCCAACGATTACCTGCCTCACAATTATCCGGAAAATTCCGTAGCTTATACAGGAACCCATGATAATGAAACTCTGGCAGGCTGGTTTGACAGCATTACAAAAGAAGAACAGAATATGGTACGTGATTATCTGTGTGATCATTACACTCCAAAGAAATATTTATATAAGTCTTTAAACAGCCTGGTAATGCGTTCTAAAGCTGCCCTTTGTGTGATCCCAATGCAGGACTATCTGGGACTGGATAATCATTACCGTATGAACAAGCCTTCTACTGTAGGAGAAAACTGGAAATGGCGCCTGAAAAAAGGAGAGCTGACTGACTTGTTAAAAGAAGAGATCCGTGGTATGACCCGCAGATATGGACGTTTAAATGGTCAATAACCTGTAATTCGTTTGTTTTTTAACAGAAACATAAGCTATTGAGAAAGAAAATCACTTGCAATGTATTTCGTATATGCGTATAATAAAAACAGAAACAGCCCGAATGAGCTGTTTCTGTTATGTTAATAAAACTTTTTTGATCTATATGCAACTGTTAAAAAAATCACAACAAAGAGGAGAAAGCGAATGAGAGGAGTAGAAACCCGTATTCAGGAGATCCGCCACAGAATTTTCAGAGAAGTAGCCCGTATGGCTTATCATACCGAATGGCCGGTAGACAAGCGTATTGAAGAGCTTCCATATAAGATCATTCCGGGAGAAGTTGGAAACTTCCGTAATGACGTATTCTTAGAGAGAGCGATCGTAGGAGAGAGACTGCGTCTGGCAATGGGACTTCCATGCCGTAATGCATCTGAGCATGCACCGGTTTCTGACAATATCGAAGCAGCAGACAGAGCAGAGACCTACTACACACCGCCTCTGATCAATGTTATCAAATTTGCCTGCAACGCCTGCAAAGAGAAGAGAGTCCATGTAACAGACGGATGTCAGGGATGTTTAGCTCATCCTTGCGTAGAAGTCTGTCCAAAGGGAGCTGTTACCCTGGATCGTACTACAGGACGCTCCCATATTGACGAAGATAAATGTATCAAATGTGGAAAGTGCGCAACTGTATGTTCCTACAATGCTATCATCGTTCAGCAGAGACCATGTGCAGCAGCCTGCGGTATGGATGCTATCTCTTCTGATGAAAACGGTAAGG
>ERZ780144.3089-NODE-3089-length-12839-cov-3.267991_pt1 | contig 12839 bp, 10 predicted proteins | sample MGYA00511380_ERZ780144 | MGnify/ENA primary metagenome ERZ780144 (study PRJEB29588, sample SAMEA1965858) | human gut metagenome | biome: human gut; feature: human-associated habitat; material: faeces | place: Denmark | collected 2008/2010 ... | reverse complement strand
TTCTAACTCCCCATATATACTGGGGAATACATATCACAATTTGCGTAAACTACAACCAGCACACGGCGGTTATGATAATGGAGCCCAGTATGATGGAAGAAAGGAAAAAGACGACAATCTAAGACTGACACTCGCAGTCGGTCAGATTTTAGAGCAAAATGGCGTTCCAGTATCCTACACAAGACAAAGTGATATCTACCAGTCACCATCTGAAAAAGCAAGGCTTGGGAATGAAAGTGGAGCTGATTATTTTATCTCATTTCATAGAAATGCAAGTCCAAATGCGAATGAATATCAAGGCGTTGAAACACTGGTGTTTGATGATCATGGGATCAAAGCAGAGATGGCAAGAAATGTAAATGCGAACTTAGAACAAGTAGGATTTCGTAATATTGGAGTTAAAGAGCGCCCGAATCTTACTGTATTAAGAAGAACAAAGATTCCTGCGATCTTGATCGAGGCAGGTTTTTTAAATTCAGATCAGGACAACGAAAGATTTGATGAGAAATTTCAAGAGATCGCACAAGCAATCGCAGATGGAATTATGGAAACGATCGGAGATGAAAATGAAGTTCTGAAGGGAATCTATCGTGTCCAGATTGGTTTATACCGTAATTTTTCTAATGCACAGTATGTTCTGAATCGTGCGGTTGCAGATGGATACGAGGGGAATATCGTTTATAAGGATCCTTATTATGCAGTTCAGATTGGGGAATATAATACGCTTGATGAAGCAGTAAGATTGGAAAATGAATTGAAGAAAAAAGGCTATGATACACTTGTTATCAAGGAATGATCTTAATTTAGTAAGAAAAACACACATACTGCAAGGTGCGCAGCCAATAGAGATTGTAAAAGATGGCACGCACCGGCAGTAAAAAAGTATCACAATATCCATTGTAAAAAATATAAAAAGAAAAAGCTAAAAAAGGCTTGACTTTTGTATAAAATGCTGATAAGATAAAAACAACTTAAGAAAATAAAGTGACTTAAATGATATGAATATTGAGGATTGTCACTGGTAATGCAGGCAAAACCGGATTTTATAAGTGTGAAAGTGTTGACTTTCATGTTTATAAAATGTGGTTTTCTTTTTGTTTTAAAATAGAACATATAATATATATACTAGAAGAAAAGCTTCCAATGATCATGGAGAGAAGATTATGAAAATAGATAAGGTAATGAACAACAACGTAGTAAGCAGCATCGATGAAGATGGACAGGAAATCATTGTTGTTGGAACAGGAATTGGATTTCAGGGGAAGGAAGGAAAAGTAGTTGATGAGAAGAAGATTCAGAAGATCTTTCGATTAGAAGATCCGAAGATGATCCGGAAATTAAAAGAGATCTTACAAGATCTTCCGATGGAACAATTTGAGATTTCAACAGCGATCATAGAACATGCAAAGCAAAGTTTAGGAACAGAATTAAACGAGAATATTTATGTGACATTAACAGATCATATTCATTTTGCGATTCAGCGATATGAAGATCATATGAATTTTCCAAACCCGATGCTTAGGGAAGTAAGATTATTTTATGAGAAAGAATTTGCACTTGGAGAATACGCATTAGGAATGATCAAACAGCGATTGAATATATCACTCCCATTAGATGATGCGGCATCCATTGCTTTACACATCGTGAGTGCAGAATTTGATACAAGAGTCAAAGATACTTTAAAGATCACTGAATTTTTAGAAGATGTTATGGAACAGATAAAGAACTACTTCCATTTGGAAATTGATACCCAGTCATTGAGTTATGAACGGTTTATCACACATTTGAAGTTTTTATCCAGAAAGTTATTTGCGTCAGAACGAATGGATGATATGAACAATGATGTACAGGAGATGATCCAGAAGATTTGTCCGGAAGAATATCAGTGTGCAGGATACATTAAGACTTTTATTAAAGAAAGATACAAAAAAGATATGACATCAGCAGAAGTTGCATATTTAACGATGCATATCGAGAGAATCAGAAAAAGCAGTATAGAAAAAGGAGAAGAAGATGTTTGATTCATTAAAGAAGATGTTTGAGAAGAACGCAAAGACAATTTCATTAAAAGCAGTAGAAGATGGGAGAACAATCCCAATGGACGAAGTCAATGATCAGACATTCGCTCAGGAATTATTAGGACCAGGAATCGCAATTGTTCCATCCAATGGAACAGTCGTTTCTCCGATCAATGGAACGATCGCCACGGTAATGGATACAAAACATGCAGTCTGTATTCAGGGAGAAGACGGATTAGAGCTGATCGTTCATGCAGGACTTGATACCGTGGAATTAAATGGAAAGTACTATCAGACATATAAAGAAATTGGAGATCAGGTAAAGGCAGGAGACGTTTTGTTGGAATTTGATCTTGAAGAGATTACAAAGGCGGGATATGACGTCACAACGCCGATCGTAATAACGAACTTAGGTGATTATAAGATCACGAAGTGTTTGACAGGACAACAAGTAAAAGCAGGGGAAGAGGTGATACAGTTAACAAAACAATAACAAAGATGAGTAACTAAAAGAGAAGGAAAAGAACATGAAAAACTTAAAGTAAAAATGAAAGGGGACAATCTATATGAAATTTTTACAAAAATTAGGAAAAGCGTTAATGCTTCCAGTAGCATGCTTGCCAATCTGTGGTATTTTAATGGGAATCGGATATGCACTGTGTCCTGCAACCATGCAGGGTGGTGATATCACAGGTATTGGAAACCAGATCGGATTCTTCCTTGTAAAGGCAGGGGGAGCATTGATCGACAACATGGCATTACTGTTTGTTATCGGTGTCGGTGTTGGTATGGCAGAAAAACATGATGGAACGGGTGGTCTGGCAGCTTTAGCATCATGGCTGATGATCACAAATTTGTTATCTACAGCAGTAGTAACAACAATCATGCCATCTATTGCAAAGAATGCAGATGCAACACTTGCATTTGATAAGATTTCCAATCCATTTATTGGTATCTTAGCCGGTGTGATCGGATCTATGTGTTATAACAAATTCAAAGATACTAAATTACCAGATTGGTTATCATTCTTTAGTGGTAAACGTTGCGTAGCAATTATCGCTGGTGTTGTATCTATCATTGTATCAGTTGTATTACTGTTTGTATGGCCAGTTGTATTTACAGCATTGATCACAGTTGGTCAGTCTATTGCCAAGATGGGAGCTGTTGGAGCTGGTATTTATGCATTCTTAAACCGTCTGTTGATTCCAACAGGATTACATCATGCATTGAACAATGTATTCTGGTTTGACACGATCGGACTCGGAGATTTAACTCATTTCTGGGCAGGAGAGACATCTAAGAATGTATCATGGAGCCTTGGAATGTACATGTCAGGATTCTTCCCATGTATGATGTTCGGTATTCCAGGAGCAGCATTAGCAATGATCCAGACAGCAAAGAGTAACAAGAAAAAGATTGCCATCGGTTTAGTAGGATCCGCAGCTCTTTGTGCATTTGTCTGTGGTGTAACAGAACCATTTGAATTCGGATTTATGTTCTTAGCACCAGGTTTATATGTTATCTACGCAATCCTTTACGGAATCTTTACAACGATCACAACACTGGTAGGATTCAGAGCAGGATTTAGTTTCTCAGCAGGAGCAACTGACCTTGTATTCTCATCTTCCTTACCAGCAGCACAGAAGACATGGATGATCATTCCTTTAGGAATCGCAGCATTTATCGTATTCTATGTAGTATTCCGTATCGCGATCACGAAATTTGATCTGAAAACACCAGGTCGTGAAGATGACGATCTTGATGAAGAAAATATTACATTAGCCAATGATGATTTTACAGCAATGGCAGCAGTCATCCTTGAAGGATTAGGCGGAAGTGCCAATGTTAAGAGTGTTGATAATTGCATCACAAGACTTCGTCTGGAAATCAATGATGATAACAAAATAGATGAAGCGAAGATCAAATCCTCAGGAGCAGCAGGAATCATTCGTCCAGGAAAAGGTAACATTCAGGTTATCATTGGACCAAAAGTTCAGTTTGTTGCAGATGAGATGGAAAAATTATGTAAATAAGCCTTTATTGTTATTCATAGTTTTCTCCGAAAACGGGCCGGTGATATGCCGGCTCGTTTTGTGTTGATAATTGACAGTGACAGAATGGTCTTGCAGGAGATGATTATTAACTTGAAAGTACATTCAAAAATATGATCAAACAAAAATGCACCGTGAAGGAAGAATCAGTTTCAGTAAAACAGGGCAAAAAAGCCCTGTTTTATTTGATTGTATAGTATCAGACTGCTAAAATAGAATCAGAAAGAACAATACAAATGGGTAACGGAAATCGAGGTAATATAATGATTATAAAAAATGGACTGGTATTCACACCAGAAGGAAAATTTGAGAAAAAAGATCTCTATGTAGAAGGAGAATACGTAGCGAAAGAAACAACGGACAACAAAGAAGTAGAAGCTGAAGGATGTTATGTGATACCGGGACTTGTCGATATTCATTTTCATGGATGTGTCAGACATGATATGTGTGATGGAACCGAAGAATCCATTCAGGCACTGGCTGATTATGAAGCAGCCAATGGAGTATTGGCAATCTGTCCTGCGACAATGACGATTCCAGAAGAAGAACTATTTCAGGCAATGAAGGCAGCAAAAGGACATAAGAATGGAAAAGGTGCAGATCTTGTCGGGATCAATATGGAAGGGCCTTTTATAAACAAAGAGAAAAAAGGTGCACAGAAAGAAGAGGACATCAAGCTGGCAGATGTTGAATTATTCCATAAACTGCAGGAAGCAGCCGGTGGATTGATCAAATTAGTGGATCTTGCTCCAGAGACTGAAGGAGCTATGGATTTTATCAATCAAGTGAAAGATGAAGTACATGTATCAATTGCACATACGATGGCTGATTATGATACAGCAAGTGAAGCAATCAGAAGAGGTGCCGATCATATCACACATTTGTATAATGCTATGCCACCGTTAAATCATAGAGAACCGGGGGTTATTGGAGCAGCAAGAGACAGTGATTGTTATGTAGAACTGATCTGCGATGGAGTTCATATTCACCCATCCTGTGTCAGAGCAACCTTTGAAATGTTTACAGACAAGAGGATCGTACTGATCAGTGACAGTATGATGGCAACGGGAATGGAAGATGGACAGTATGAATTAGGCGGACAGCCAGTGACTGTAGTAGGAAACGTTGCAACACTGACCGAAGGAGGAGCCATCGCAGGTTCTGCAACAAACCTAATGGATTGTATGAGAACGGTAGTCAAAGAAATGCATATTCCATTCGAAAGTGCAGTCCGATGTGCAACTTTGAATCCAGCAAAATCCATTGGAATTGATGATAAATATGGAAGCCTTGAAGAAGGAAAATATGCGAATGCAGTAGTTTTAGATAAAGATTTAAATATTGTATCTATCATTCAGAAGGGGCAGGTAAAATAAGGAATATCAATTGAGATAAGAAAAAGAATTCTGTGTAGGCAGGATTCTTTTTTTATACAGGAATTCATAAAATGATAAAAACAAAGGGAGCAGAAAAATGCTTCGAAAAATCACGATCATGATCTTTCTGATCTTAACAGTAGTCTGGTTTACAAATAGTGACAGTATCCAGCCCGCCAGAGAATTTATACAAAACAACATTTATGTTTGGAGTGAAATGCAAGAGGAAAAACTTCCAATCTATTGTGTAGATACGCAGAAAAAACAAATAGCACTGACATTTGATACTGCATGGGGGAATGAAGATATACCACAGATTCTCAAAATATTAAAACAGGAAAATGTAAAAGCAACCTTTTTCTTCTGTGGAGACTGGATCAGCAAATATCCAGCTGATATCAAAACAATCTATGAGGAAGGACATGATATTGCAAGTCATGGAGATCATCATAAATACATGACAAAATTGACAGACAAACAGCAGCAGGAAGAAATTCAAGGAGTGACACAGAAGATTCAAGGATTGTTAGGTATCAAAATAGATCTTTTCCGGGCACCATATGGAGATTACAACGAATCCGTCGTAAGGAATGCAAGAAAAATGAACTATTATATGATCCAATGGAACGTAGACAGCCTAGACTGGCAAGAACCAACGAAAGAACAGTTAATTAAGAAAGTTTGCGAACACAAAAATTTATCACCTGGAAGTATCATTCTGATGCATACAGGAACGAAATGTACCAAACAGGCATTAAAACAGATCATTAAAAATATCAAAGCAAAAGGATATGAGTTCGTACCAGTGTCAAGATTGATCTATCGAAGAGATTACCGTATTGATCCAACAGGGAAACAGATGAAACTATGAAATATCAAAGAGGTATCGTAACAAGCATCGAAATCCTATTAAACACTCGAAAATCTTGACAATCAAATAACAAATAATACATAATAAAAAGAAACGCATAATTTCATGGTAATCTGTATATGCAGATCTTAAGCCGGAATACTTGCCATGATCTAAGGATATACTTTGCGAGTGACGAAGTCGTCCTCATGGTGTCAGAATGACAAAAGATAAGATGATAAAATGTAGTCTTTTTAGAAATGAATAAGAATGCATGTCTTTTTGTTATGTAAATAAGCTAGAGTAGATCCTTTTATGCTGTATACGTGGGAGGATCTATTTTTTATGAAAAAATATATGGTATGGCTGATTTCTGCATTGATGGCAGTATCGATGATAGCCTGTTCAAATGCACAGAAGAAAGATACAAAAGATCAGGCACAGATAACAACGGCAGCAAAAGAGAATGCAACGCAGACAGAAGTAGCAAAGACAACAAGTAAAAAAGAAAAGAAAAACGAAAAGAAAAAAGATAAAAAGAAATCACAGAAGAGTAAGAAAAACAGCAAAAAGACAAAAAGTAGTACAGCAAAAAAGAAAGAGACAAGCACAACAACAGCTAAAAAGAAAAAAGTAAAGAAGAAAAAAACAAAAGAAAAGACAACAAAGAATACAAAAGAAACAACAAAAACAACAACAGCCAGTAAAAATGAATCAACAGTACAGACGGCAGAGAATCAGACAACAGAAGCAAAACAAGAACAATCTTGTGAATTTCTGATCAGCTGTAAAACAGTTCTCTCTAATAAAAGTGCATTGCAATCCAATTACCAAGTTCCAGCTGGCGGGAAAATTTATGAGAAGAAGATGGAGTTTGAAGAAGGCGATACCGTGATGGATGTTCTCAAAAGAACAGGAGTAGATATTGATATTTCTAAAGGATATGTAGCAGGAATTGACGGTTTATACGAATTTGATTGTGGAAAAAACAGTGGATGGATGTACCGTGTCAATGGTAAGTTTCCAAACTATATGGCAGGGAAATGTAAGCTTCATGATGGGGATAAAGTGGAATGGCTGTATACATGTGTCAGAGGAGATCTGTAGATGATCAAGGCATTAAAAAGAGCCCATCCGTTCGTTGTATTTACTTATTTTGCAGGAATGTTTTTGCAAGCACCATTTAGTAGACATCCATGGATGACAGGAGTGCAGATGATCTGTTTATGCCTGTTGTACTTTTATCATAATCGGAGTTTGAAAAATTTTTTTCCGTTGATTGCTTTGATCTTAATCGTGGCTGTAACGAATCCATTATTTGTACAAAGAGGAAGAACAATCCTGTATGCAGACACACACATAAGGATCACGAAAGAAGCATTGCTTTATGGAATTCATTACGGATGTGTATTAGTAAATCTTTTATTGGTCTTTTCAATCTTTAACCAATATATAAAGAAAGAGCAGTGGATCTATTTATCAGGCAGATTCTTCCCTAAACTTGGTGTCGTAACATCCATGGCATTTGGATTGATCCCAAGATATCAAAACCATGCAAAGAAGATTTTAAACACACGAAAATCCTTAAAATCAGAACAGGCTGTACAGCGTGTCATGAATACAGTGTCAATGGAAACGACATGGGCATTTGAGTCTTCGATGGATCAGTTGGATTCAATGAATGCACGAGGCTATGGAGTTAAAAAAAGAACGCATTTTCATTTATTTACATGGGAGAGAAAAGACTGGATTCATATAGCGGAGATTGTTATTTTAATGACACTGAATTTATGGGCATATACTCATTATTATTCCAGATTTTTCTTTTATCCGATGATCATTATGCCAGCATTTCAGATGAGAGATCTGTTGTGGTTGCTTATGATGGCATTTCAGTTTTTATTACCATGCATGTGGAAGGAGAATTTTGATGTACGAAATTAATAATTTAACATTTCGATATATGTTATCGGATAGAAATTCTCTAGAGCAAGTATCATTAAAAATTAAAAAAGGAAAGATCACTCTGATCGCAGGGCCAAGCGGCAGTGGAAAGACGACGTTGTTAAGACATTTAAAAAAAGAACTGCTGCCCAAAGGTAAAAGATCTGGAAAAGTTTTATATGATGGGCAGGAAATAGAACAATTGAAAGACTTGCAGTCTGTAAAAGAAGTTGGGTATTTATTTCAGAATCCATCAGCCCAGATGGTAATGGATACCGTATGGCATGAGATCGCATTTGGACTTGAGAATCTCGGAATGCCTTATGAACAGATGAAGCGAACAGTAGCCGAGATCGTTAATTATTTTGATCTGCAGAAAATATACCATGAAGATACAGACAAGTTATCTGGCGGACAAAAACAATTGGTGAATTTGGCAGCAGTTATGGCAATGCATCCAAAAGTATTGATCTTAGATGAACCGACCGCACAGTTAGATCCAGCGGCAAGGAAAGATTTTCTTGTGATGCTTCAGAAATTACATAAAGAATTTGGTTTAACGATTATTTTAACATCGCATAACTTGGAAGATGTGATGGAAATGTCAGATGAATGTGTGATCTTAGATGATGGAAAAGTTATCGAACAGGGAAATCCGAAAGAGGTTGCAAGACATCTTCAAAAAATACATCATCCATTGGAACAGTCTCTGCCACAGATTCTTCGGCTAGAAGAGAAATTTCAGATAGAACTGACCTTTTCGATGGAAGAAGCAAGAGAACAGATCAGGAAAAAAGAATATCAGTTGATAAAGAAAACACATTTTGAAGGAAAAACAGTTCTTTCAATTTCACATTTATATGCAGGGTATGAGAAAGAAAAAGATGTTCTTTCGAATCTGTCAGTCGAAGTTAAAGAAGGTGAAATCTTTGCAGCTGTCGGAGCAAATGGAAGTGGAAAATCAACGCTTCTTTCTTGTATGGTAAAGCAGATGAAATTTGATGGAAAATTAAAATGCAAGAAAAAAATCGTCTATATGCCACAAGATCCAACACTATTGTTTGTAAAAGATCAGTTGTTTGAAGACCTTTTGGAGATGGGAAAAGAAAAAGAAGTAAAAATCGATAAATTATTGGAAATGGCGGATCTAATGAGAGAAAAGAAGTCACATCCATATGATCTAAGTGGAGGACAGCAGCAGATGGCAGCGTTGATCAAAGTAATACTTGCAGATCCAGAAATCTTGCTGCTAGATGAGCCGACCAAAGGAATGGACCGGGAACACAGCAGGAAGTTTGGAGAACTTTTACGCAAACTTACAGATCAGGGAAAAACGATATTTATCGTATCGCATGATCTGGAATTTTGTGCTGAGTATGCTGATCGCGTTGGAATGATGTTTGATGGAAAAATCGAAGGCATTGATGAGCCATCCAAGTTTTTTACACAAAATTATTTCTATACGACAGAGTGTGCAAAAATTACGAGAGATTTTGAGAAAGTGATCGTCCTGCCACAGGAGGTGGTAAACGTATGTTAAATGCGGTGATCATTTTTATGGTGTGTATATCATGTATTCCATATTATTTTAAATATGAAAAGAAAAAACCACAGACAAGAGAAAGCGTTGTGCTTGCGGTAATGATCGCATTGACGGTTGCATCCAGAATGTTATTTGCATTTTCACCAGGATTTAAACCAGTTAGTGCAATGGTGATCATCTGTGGTATGGCATTTGGAAGAGAATCTGGCTTTTTATGTGGATCTTTAAGTGCCGTGGTATCAAACTTCTTTTTTGGACAAGGACCATGGACTCCATTTCAGATGCTTGCATGGGGAATGATCGGATGGATCGCAGGAATTTTAAATCAGAGAAAATGGTTGGAAAACAGTAAGATACTGTTAACGATTTTTGGGATTCTTTCAGGAATTTCATATTCTTTTGTGATGGATATCTGGACACTTCTGGCAGCAGGAGATGGATTTCAGTGGATGCGGTATGTGGCAGTATTAGGAACTTCGGTTCCAGTGACGATTGAATACTGCGTATCGAATGTGATATTTTTATGGATTTTAACACCTGTTTTTGTAAAGAAACTAAACAGGGTTAAATATAAATATGGTTTCTTTAAAGATGAAGAAGTCAGGAAACTAATCAATCAATGAGACACAACAAGGAGGAATTTATGAGAACGATGAAACGTGTAGCGGCAGTGGCATTGTCTGTTGTCGTGCTGATGACATCAGGGGTTAGTGCAAAAGCAGCAGTGACGGATGTACAGCCAGCGAAGAGTAGTAGTGAGGCGGTGCTTAAGTGGGCAAAGAAAGTTGGAGAACCATTTGATGAGAAAACATATGCAAATAACACAGTATCTAAGATCAAGTTGGTTGGAAACTACCTTTATGTAGCAGATGATGCAAAACATCGTATCATGAAAATTGATAAGAAAGATGGAACAATTTTAAAAGAACAGAAATATTGTGATGAATCTTATATTCAGGGATATGTCAGCAGTATTGGATATGGAGATGGTAAGGTTTATGTAGGATACGACAATGGTCGTGTACAGGCATTTGATGAGAACACATTAGAATCTTTATGGATTACAGATGAAAATAAGAATGCAATTAACTCTGATTTCGTATTTACAAATGGAAAATTATATTTTGGGACAACAGCCAAGACAACAGATTGGTATGATAATGGTGCACCATTTTCTTATTATGTTGTAACGACATCAGATGATGATAAAACAAAACCTGATGAAGAAAAAACAATGAAAAAAGTAGTAGAATCTAAAACAGGAAAATTTTATTTGAAAAAAGGTGTAGTTCTTGGAAAATACATTGTTATTTCTGATACAGCAGGAACTTTAACAATGATCGATACAACAAATGATAAAGTTACAGATACAAAGGATATTGGAGAAGCTTTTTCTGGTAATATCACTTATGATGAAATGACAGGAACAATTTATTTTGTAGCAGGAACAAATGATCTGTACGGTATCAAAGTATCAGCTGATGGAAAATTAAAAGATGAGAAAAAAGTCAGATTATATGAAACAGGATATTCCTCAACTACACCAGAAGTATATAATGGAAAAGTTTATGTATCTGGATCAAAAGGAAAAGCATTTCAAGATAAAGGATATATGGCAGTTGCAGATGTAAGTTCTGATAAGTATAAAGTAAATTATACAGTAGAATTATCTAATTATTCTCAGTGTGAACCAACAATTGTAAAAACAGGGGAAAATTCTGTACGTGTATATTTCACAATTAATGATGAACCAGGTGGAATTTATGCAATTGAAGATTCAAAAGATGCAACATCAGCAACATTGGAAACAGTTTATGAACCAACTGGGGACATAAAGAATACAGGATGTATGAGTGATGTAGTGGTTGATGAAGATGGTACAATTTATTTTGCAAATGATTCTAAATATATTATGTCAGTAGGCAAAAAAGTTGAAGATACAAAAAAACCAGTCACAAAAACAGTAAAAAGCACAAGAAGCGTAAAACTGACATGGAAAAAGAAAAAATCCGCCAAAGGCTATGTCATTTACGCCAAAGCAGGAAAAGGTAAATACAAAAAAGTAACGACCGTAGGAAAGAAAACATCAAAGACGATCAAAGTCAACAAAGACTCATCCTACAAATTTAAAGTAAAACCATACAAACTAACAAAGAAAAACAAAAAGAAATATTTTAAAGCCTATGCAGCCAAAGCCAAATTCGGAAGCAAGACAGTTAAAGTAACATTTAAAAATGTCACAGGATATTCAAGCTACAAAGTGCAGATGAAAGCAGGAAAGGCAGCATATAAGACAGTAAAAACAACAACCAAAGGCGGAACGATCACATATACAAAGAAAAAAGCCAAAGTAGGAACAACTTACAAATTCAGCTTAAAAGGAATCAATAAGGTAAATGGAAAAACTGTTTCCGTAACGATCAAATAGAAGTACTGGATAAAATACAAAAAAGGGCTTGATTTTCAAAAAGAATCATTGTATCCTATAACCAGTGAAGTTACTGACAAGGGCGTCAAACAATTAGTTTCATATTGTTTGTCGCCCCTTTTTTTCTACTATCAGTTAGATAATAGAAGAAAAATATATAGATTATGCTTCAAATGTAAGAGAAGAAAGGAAGAACTCTATGAAGGAAAAAATCAATGTATCAGAAATCTTCGGATCCCACGTATTTAACGACAGTGTTATGAAAGCACGTCTTCCAAAGGCCGTTTACAAAGATCTGAAAAAGACAATCGAAGAAGGAACAGAATTAAATCCAGCAATTGCAGACGTAGTTGCGAATGAGATGAAAGAATGGGCTATTGAAAAGGGTGCTACACATTATACTCACTGGTTCCAGCCATTAACAGGTGTGACAGCAGAGAAACATGACGCTTTCATTAACCCAACAGACGATGGTAAAGTTTTACTTGAGTTCTCAGGAAAAGAACTGATCAAAGGTGAACCAGATGCATCTTCATTCCCATCTGGTGGATTAAGAGCAACATTTGAAGCAAGAGGATATACAGCATGGGATTGTACATCACCAGCATTCATCAAAGAAACAGATAATG
>ERZ780144.3076-NODE-3076-length-12902-cov-17.930412_pt1 | contig 12902 bp, 9 predicted proteins | sample MGYA00511380_ERZ780144 | MGnify/ENA primary metagenome ERZ780144 (study PRJEB29588, sample SAMEA1965858) | human gut metagenome | biome: human gut; feature: human-associated habitat; material: faeces | place: Denmark | collected 2008/2010 ... | reverse complement strand
TGGAGGAAGAAAACGGCTTCACCCTCAACTACGACAAGTACAACTGGGAAGAACACCCGGACCATTTCATTCTGCAGGATGCCGACCAACCCGTGGACTTTGGCGAGGGCAAAAAGAACATCTACGCCCTTGAGGGCACCGAAGTGCTGGTGCAGCGAAACAAAGAAGTGCAGATGGCGGCACACGACTTCGGCAAGGGTCGTGCCGTGTACATCAGCGGTGTGCCTTACAGTTTTGCCAACAGCCGCACCCTTTACCGCGCTATCCTGTGGAGTGCCCACAGCGAGGAGGAACTGCATACATGGTTCAGCTCCAATTATAATGTAGAAGTTCACGCCTACGTCAAGAACGGCAAGTATTGTGTGGTGAACAACACGTACGAGCCGCAGGACACCACCGTTTACACCACAGACGGCAGCAGCTTTGATCTGCATCTGGATGCCAACGAGATCAAGTGGTATGAGATCTAAGTTCTCCTTTTCATAAACGAACACAACGGGCAGCTCTGTTACCAGAGCCGCCCGTTGTGTTTGCTGTATCTGCCGATAACTCAACCTGTGTCAATCGAACGCTGCAATGGAGATGGCTGGAAACGCAGAAATTCAGTAATGGGAGCGTAATAGACCTGCAGAAAAAAGAAACTGCCCGTGCAAGTATGCGTAAGATGGTGAAGCACTTGCTGAAAAAATATAAGTATGCGCCAACGTCAAGCGGCGTAAGGGCTGCAACAAAAAGACCGTGCAGAAGGACTAGCTGGAAGATCTGGTTGTTCGGGAGACCATGAAGCTGATTCAGGACGATGCGGTAATCGACAAGATCGTTCAACTGGTCATGGATGTCCAGAATCAGGAGAACACCACGATCCCGCTGCTGGAAAAGCAACTGCGAGAGGTTAACAAAAAGCTGGACAACCTGATGAAGGCGATCGAGGACGGCTTGTACACTCGGACAACGAAAGAGCGGCTGGAAGCGCTGGAAAGCCAGAAAGATGAGCTGACTGTAAAAATCGCAGATGAAAAATTAAAGAAGCCCAGCTTCAATGAGGATTTCATCCGATTCTGGTTGATGAAATTCAGAAAGTTCGATATTTCGCAGAAAAAACAGAGAAAAGCGCTGATCGAAATTTTTGTAAATGCCATTTTTCTGTACGATGACCGGATGCTGATCACGTTCAACTACAAGGATGGCACCCAAACCGTCCGATTTGAGGACGCTTTGACCGCTGATTGCGGAGAAAAAAGTTTGCGTTTGCGAAGCAACGAAAGCCCCAGTGGGGCTTTTGAGCAACAGAACGGTCTTGCGCAAGCAAGATGGAGGGGCCGTGCCCCGACAAGTTCGGATTTGTCCAGTTCTGCTGGACCAAAAGCTCCACAGACGAATTTGTTCGTCTGTGGAGCTTTTTTGTTTGCCCACAGCGTGGTCAGAAAATGAAAAAAGAATGCAAAATGCGGTGCGCTTGAAAAATGTCAGGACGGGATTTTTGTAAAAAATGTAGAATATCTTGCCGGAAACTGTGCATTCTCTCCAACAAAAACTGCCCAAACGTGTTGATATTGAGAAAAAAGCTTCACAAACGTTTACAAAAGGGTAACAGGTTGGTATACTTTATGGTGGTAAACATAACAAGCCATGGAAGCTGAAAGGAGAACCTACCCGTGAATACTGCTGCACCGTCCCGTAAAAAACTGCTGAGCCTTGTGCTGACACTGGTGTTTATGCTCACCTGCCTGCCGGCGGCCTTGGCGGTTGATCTGAACGTGGACGCAGGCTTCTACTTCAAGCAGAGCCGCGGCGGCACCTGCACACTGGCATCCGCAGCCATGATGCTGCGCCGCCGTGCCTATTTTGACGGCCTGACCGACTGGTCCACTGTGACCGAGAACAGTGTCCGTTCCACAGCATGGTCCAACGGGCTTTCCCACAGCTTTACATATAAGGAGATGCAGGTGGGCTACGGCACACTGCCCTCTCGCAAACAGGAAAAAGTGCAGACCCTGATCACCCTGCTTTCGCAGCACCCGGAGGGCATCGTGCTGTATGACCGCAGCCAGCCCCATGCAGTGCTGCTCACCGACTACACCAACGGCAACTTCTATTGCTCCGATCCGGCAGGCAACATCTCTTCCGGACGCATCCCGCTGGAAAGCTCCAGCGTTTCGGTCAATAGGTCCTCCTGCTACTGGTATGTGGCATCAGATCACAACTCCATTGCTGCAGAGGCTGACGGCCTGCGTCTGGAAGGCATGAGCTACCCCATCAATGTCCGTGCGGGCAAGGGCATGGCGCTGACCGGCACTGCAAATGCTGCGCTGGGCACCACCCTGACCAATGTGCAGGTGGCAGTGCTGGATGAGAACGACCAGACGGTGTTCACTGCACAGGCAGCACCCAATACGGCAATCTTCTCCTTCAAGTCGCTGGACAGCTCCATCCGCTTTGGTGAACTGCCCGCAGGCAATTACACCTACATGGTGGTCGTGACCGATTCTCAGGGCGATAACCTCTGCTTTACCAGTGACTTCACGGTTTCGGATGGCTCGGCAAGCAGCGGCGTTTACTGGTCGGTGAAGGATACCGAGGGCACCAAGCTGCTGGACAGCATTCAGGAAGTTCAGGATGCCTTTGCAAATGCAACTGAGTCCACTCTGGGCTGGTTTGGCGGTCTATTCCAGTAAAATCATAAATGACAAAAAAGAAGTCCCGGAATACACTTCCGGGACTTCTTTTTTTGCTGTAATTTGTTGTAAAAAAAGCTTATTTCAGGGTTCCGTCCAGTACCTGACTGTAATACCAGGGCTTTGGTGCGCGGAAGGTCTTGCCGCTGAGGAACTCGAAATCCGGCTGGTTGAAGCGGGGCATGGTGAGTTCCCATGCGCACAGGGCCTGATACTTGAGTTTCAGCTCGCGGTTGGCGGTGTTGTTGCCGTATTTGCTGTCGCCCAGAATGGGACAGCCGATGCTGGCCATGTGTGCGCGGATCTGATGGGTGCGGCCGGTGATCAGCTGCACCTTCAGCAGGGCCAGACGGCCGGAGACGGCGATGGTCTCGTACCGGGTCTCCACTTCCTTGGCACCGGGCTGCTTGTCCTCCACGATCTTCACGATGCCGCGGTCCGCGTCCTTGAGCAGATAGCCGCCCAGAGTGGCATCCGGCGGCATCGGTCGGCCGAAGGTGACGCAGAGGTAGGTCTTTTTCACATCGCGGTTCTTGATGGCTGCAAGGAACAGTTCTTCGGCCTCCGGGGTCTTGGCAACGATGACAAGGCCGCTGGTGCCGGTGTCCAGCCGGTGGCACAGCGCCGGGGTGTACAGGTCGTTCTCCTTGTACTCGCCCTGCTGGTTCAGGTAGAGCAGGGTGCGGTTCAGCAGGGTATCGTCCTCCGGGCCATCCACGGCAAGACCGGCGGGCTTGTTCACAATGACGATCTGCGGGCAGTCATACACCACCTGTGCCGGGCCGCGGGCGTTCTTCCACGCCGGGCCGTCCACACGGCGGTCCGCATCCAGAACTTCATCCAGAATGAACAGCTTGATCTCATCACCGGCCATCACGCGGGTGGAAAGCGGCTGCTTTTTGCCGTTCAGCTTGATCTTGTTCTCCCGCAGGGCCTTGTTCAGGCGGCCCGGGTTCAGTGCCGGGTACTGCTGCATCAGGTAGTTGTCCAGCCGGGTGGGGGCAAGACATTTTACTTTTAAAATTTTCACGGGAAATTCCTCTCTATCTTAAAATCAGTTGCAATAGAATGGGTTCTTGATTCGTTTTTATTGTAGCGGAACAAAAACCGCGCGTCAAGCGCAGAGAAAAGGAAATGTTGACTTTTCCGCGCGGGTGACGTATGATACCGAGACAGGTGCGGAAAACACCGCCCCGACAACAACAGAAGAAGGTATAGAATATGAAACTGAACAAAAAGGTGCTGGCCGTTACGGCCATTCTGGCAGTGGGCATTCTGGCAGGTTGCGGCAGCAGCAACAGCACCGCAGGCAGCGCGGCAAGCGCACCGGCTTCCGGCGTGGAAAGCAGTGCGGCTTCGTCCGAAGCAGCCGGTGAGATGGGCGATGTGCTGCCCATCGACGCCGGGGATCTGAACGAGATCAAGACGGGTTCCTACAAGTTTGCAGCCAGCATCACCAAGGTGGCCGACGGCCAGGCGACCCTGAGCGTATACGGCTACGACAGCTACCTGCCCGAGGACATCGACGCCTTGCAGGAGGGCAGCGTGCTTCGGATCCACGACCAGGGCGACACCACCGTGACCAAGCTGACTGTGACCAGCATCGACAGGGATGCCGACAACGGCTATGTGACCATCAACGGCGGCATCGAAGCGGGCGGCGTGGAGCTGACGCTGGACCACGATGTGTACCGCACCGTGACCTTTGACGATTACCCCGTCTACTATGAGATGGGCGAGGTGACCCTGCCTCTGGCCGGGGGCGTGACCCTGAGCGACAGCTCGGCCGACCCGCAGGCTTCCGCCGTGGAGACGGACGGCGCCGATGCCGTGGCCGAGGCCGTCAACGCCGAGCCGGACGGCTGGATGCCCAACAACACCCTGGTCTTTACCGAGGATGGCACCATCAGCAGCATCGTCCGCATCTGGGTGCCGTAAATTTTGCTCAAAACCGTTGACAAACGTTTTGCGTATGCTATAATTTAGCTGTACGCAAAGGGGCACTGTGTCTGCTTTGCGGAATGTAAAATTATGACAGATGGCAATGATGGGGTCAGAAATGTACACCGCCGTTCAGAGAGAGCGCTTTCAGCTGCAAGGCGTTCCGGCCGGTTCCATTTTGCGCCACCCCGGAGCTTCCGGCGACACAAGTCGGACGCAGCGCAGCGTTAACGCGCCGAAAGCGGCAGGGGACACATTTTATCCTTTGCAATTTGGGTGGTACCACGGAGTTTGATGCACAAGCAGCCTTCGTCCCTTTTGGGATGAGGGCTGTTTTTTGTTTTTTTACCGTGCCGCCCCTCTGCCATAACAGCATAAAAACGGCGCACAAGCGCCAAAGACGATTGAGGAGAGAAAACCTATGCAATGGACCGGTTTGAATGAACTGCGTGAAAAGTACCTGAGCTTCTTTGAGAGCAAGGGCCACCTGCGTCTGGACAGCTTCCCGCTGGTGCCCAAGAACGACCCCAGCCTGCTGCTGATCAACAGCGGCATGGCACCTATGAAAAAGTGGTTTCTGGCTCAGGAAGAGCCGCCCCGTCACCGCGTGACCACCTGCCAGAAGTGCATCCGCACCCCGGATATCGAGCGCGTTGGCATCACTGCCCGCCACGGCACCTTCTTTGAAATGCTGGGCAACTTCTCCTTCCAGGATTACTTCAAAGAAGAGGTCATTCCCTGGGCATGGGAGTTCCTGACTTCCGACGAGTGGATGGCCATTCCGAAGGACCGCCTGCACATCTCTGTGTACGAAGAGGACGACGAGGCTTACGATATCTGGACCAAGAAGGTGGGCATCGCCCCCGACCACATGGTGCGTCTGGGCAAGGAAGACAACTTCTGGGAGCATGGCTCCGGCCCGTGCGGCCCCTGCTCCGAGATCTACTTTGACCGCGGCCCCGAGTACGGCTGCGGCAAGCCGACCTGCGGCGTGGGCTGCGACTGCGACCGCTATATGGAGATCTGGAATCTGGTGTTCAGTCAGTTCGATGCCGACGGCAAGGGCCACTACGAGCGTCTGGCACGCCCCAACATTGATACCGGCATGGGCCTGGAGCGTCTGGCCTGCGTGATGCAGAACGTGGGCAACCTGTTTGAGGTGGATACCGTGCAGAGCGTGCTGCACCATGTGGAGCACATCGCAGGCAAGACCTACAAGCAGGATCCCAAGACCGACATTTCCATCCGCGTCATCACCGACCACATCCGCAGCTGCACCTTCATGGTGTCCGACGGCATCCTGCCCTCCAACGAGGGCCGTGGCTATGTGCTGCGCCGTCTGCTGCGCCGTGCCGCCCGTCATGGCCGGATGCTGGGCATCGACCACCCCTTCCTGGTGGATCTGGTGGAGACTGTTATCCAGTCCAGCGAGAGTGCATACCCCGAACTGCGCGAGCATGACGCCTATATCAAAAAGGTCATCGGCACCGAGGAGGCAAACTTTGCCCGTACCATCGACGCCGGCATGAACATCCTGAACAACATGATCGACGGCCTGGAGAAGGCACATCAGCACCTGCTGAGCGGTCTGGATGTGTTCAAGCTGAACGATACCTTCGGCTTCCCCCTGGACCTGACCAAGGAGATTGCAGCCGAGCAGGGTCTGGAGATCGACGAGGACGGCTTCCACGCTGAGATGAAGAAGCAGAAGGAGCGCGCCCGCGCCGAGCGCCTGAAGAAGAACATTTCCGGCTGGAGCGAGGATCTGTTCGGCGGCCTGACCGCTGAGCCCACTGTCTTTACCGGCTACGACACCCTGAACGACAACAGCGTGGTAGTGGCCCTGAGCGACGAGGAGACCCTGACCGACGCCATTGCTACCGACGAGCAGGCCAAGGAAGGCGTGTTGGTGGTGCTGGACAAGACCCCGTTCTACGCCGAGATGGGCGGCCAGGCCGCTGACCACGGCGTGTTGACCAGTGCCGACTGCAGCCTGCGCGTGCTGGACGTGAAAAAGACCCCCAAGGGCTACTACGTCCACACCTGTGTGCTGGAAAGCGGCATCGTGAAGGTGGGTGACCACCTGACCGCAAAGGTCGATAAGGAATACCGCATGGCCATTGCCCGCAACCACACCGCCACCCATCTGCTGCAGGCTGCCCTGCGCGAGGTGCTGGGTGATCATGTGCACCAGGCTGGTTCCTACCAGGATGCCTCCATCACCCACTTCGACTTTACCCACTTCAGCGCTGTCACTCCTGAAGAGCTGGCACGGGTGCAGAAGATCGTCAACGACAAGATCTTCGAGTCCATGGACGTCACCGTGAAGGAGATGCCTGTGGAGGAGGCCAAGAAGCTGGGTGCGATGGCTCTGTTCGGCGAGAAGTACGGCAAGGTCGTGCGCGTCGTTGATATCGAGGGCTGGTCCACCGAGTTCTGCGGCGGTACCCATGTCAAGAACACTGCCCAGATCGGCGGCTTCAAGATCGTGAGCGAGAGCTCTGTGGCCGCCGGCATCCGCCGCATTGAGGCTGTCACCGGCCGCAACCTGCTGATCCGCGCCAACCTGCAGGAGGCTATGCTGCACAACGTGGCCAATACCCTGAAGGCTAACAATGTCACCGCACTGCCTGTCCGCGCCGAGGCTGTCATGGCTGAGAACAAGGCTATGAGCAAGGAGCTGGAAGAGCTCAAGGCAAAGATCGCCGCCTCCAAGGTGGACAGCCTGTTCGATAATGCCGAGGAAGCAGACGGCGTGAAGATCGCCTCTGCATACTTTACCGGTACCACTGGCGACACCCTCCGTGGGATGTGCGACAGCATCCGTGACAAGGCCGTGAACCCTGTGGTGGCTGTGCTGGTAGGCAAGGCCGAGGATAAGATCACCATGGCTGTCACCGTCAACAAGCTGGCACAGGAAAAGGGCCTGAAGGCAGGTGCTCTGGTCAAGGAGATCGCTGCCATTGCCGGCGGCAAGGGCGGCGGCAAGCCCGACTTCGCAATGGCTGGCCTGAAGGACGAGACCAAGATCGACGAAGCTCTGGCCGCTGTGGATGCCATCGTCAAGAAGGCACTGGGCGAATAAATAAGGCAAAGATCAGGAAGGAGTGTTTCCCATGGAAGATTGTCTGTTCTGCATGATCGCGGAGGGCAAGATCCCCTCCAAAAAGCTGTACGAGGATGAGCAGGTGGTGGCATTTTACGACATCAACCCGCAGGCCAAGGTGCATTTCCTCGTCATTCCCAAAAAGCACATCACCTCGGCCGCTGCGCTGACCGAGGAGGACGGTGCTCTGCTGGGCCATATTTTTGCCGTCATCGCAAAGCTGGCCAAGGAGCAGGGGCTGGAAAATGGCTACCGCGTCATTTCCAATGTGGGCGAGGATGCCGGCCAGACCGTCAAGCATCTGCACTTCCATGTTCTGGGCGGCGAAAAGCTGCCCGTCTGATGCCGATTATGAAAGGGAGAATTTGATTATGGCTGACACTTATACCCTGCATGTTGCAGGCCTGACCCGTGAACTGACCATCTGCAAGGTGAACGACCACATGGACATTGCGGCCTTCATCATGCTGGGCGACGCCGAGCTGACCGTGGCCGCTGCCGCCGAGCTGCTCAAGAAGTGCCCGGAGTTTGACATCCTGCTCACCGCTGAGGCCAAGGGCATCCCGCTGGCCCACGAGATGAGCCGTCAGAGCGGCAAGCCTTACGTTTGTGCACGCAAGGGCGTCAAGCTGTATATGCCGGACCCCGTTGTGGTGGAAGATCAGTCCATTACCACCGCCGGCAAGCAGAAGCTGGTCATTGACCGCAAGGAGCTGGACAAGATGAGCGGCAAGCGCGTGCTGGTGGTGGACGACGTGATCTCCACCGGTGGCTCCCTGAAGGCACTGGACGATCTGGCAGAACAGACCCGGTGCACCATCGTGGGCCAGGCTGCTGTTCTGGCCGAGGGTGACGCAGCAGAGCGCAAAGATATCATCTTCCTGGAGCCGCTGCCCCTGTTCTTCCACTAAGCCGCCATGCGACGCCCGCTCTGCGTATCCTGCGCCGGAATGCTGGGTGTTGCGTTAGTATGCGCTTTTTTGCCGCAAACGGAACTTTTTGTGCCGTTTGCGGCATTTTTTGTAGCCGTCTGCCTGCTGTTGTGCATCCCGGACCGCACCCGCAAAGCATCGCTCTGCCTGCTGCTGGGTGCGGCGGCCGGGCTGGCTGCCGCGAGACATACCAATGCCCGTCTGGAACAAACGCTGGAAAAATACGCCGGGCAGACGGTAGCATTGACGGCAGAAGTGGAATCGGTGTCGGCATCCTATTATCCGGGTATCGTGGATGCGGTGCTGCGGGTGGAACGGGTCAACGGCCGGGCGGCAGAGTTCCGGGTGGAATGCGATACCCTGCCGGTCTGTGAAGCCGGGGAGCGGGTGGAGGGGCGCTTTGCGCTGGAAGCGCCGGAGCCTGCCGACCGTACAACCCTCTTTGCCGATGGCGCGGCCCTGCTGGCCAAAGAACCCCAGGCCTTTGCCCGGCTGGGGCAGGGTAGCAGCTTCCGGGCACGCACCAGCCGCCTGCAAAAACGGCTCAGTACCAGCCTGCGCGGTGAGATGAACGAGGATGCCGGCGGGGTTCTGGCCGCCATGACGGTGGGTGACCGGCACTATCTTTCTTCCGCCCTGCGCAGCACCTACCGGGGTGCGGGCCTTTCCCATGTGCTGGTGGTCAGCGGGATGCACGTCTCCATTCTGTGCGGGGACGTGTTCGGGTCGGTGTTCGGCCGACGCAGGCGGGAGCGCAGTTATCGCAGCCGCCGGGTCAAGGCGCTGTTTACGGCCTTCCTGGCGCTGCTGCTGGCAGGGGTCACCGGTTTTACGCCTTCTGTCTGCCGGGCGGCTGTGGCGGTATGGGTCAGCGCACTGGGTGTGTGGGTCTATGGCGCATCGGACGCCCTCACCTCACTGGCGGCGGCGGGCATCCTGATGACCGCCCGCAACAGCTATGCTGTGTGCGATATCGGCTTTGAGCTGTCGTTTGCCGCTGTGTTGGGTACACTGGCCGGTGCGGAGCTTTCCCGTCACCTGCATGCACTCTTTGCAGCGCACGCGACCCGGAAGAAAAAGCCCTCTGTATTGCAGCGCATCCTGCGACATGTCCGCAGCAGCCTGACCGAGACGGTGTGCATCGGGGTCTGTGCTTCGGCGGCGACCTTTCCGGTTCTGGTGCTGCGGGGCCTCAGCGTCAGCATTTATGCAGTGCTGTCCGGCGCAGCAGTGCTTTGGATGGTCAAACCCATGATGCTTCTGAGCCTTGGCACCGCTTTTGCGGGGCTTGTCCCGGTGGCCGGGCCGCTGTATCTGCTGCTGGGCAAGGCTGCGGAAGCCCTGACCGGTCTGCTGAATCGCTGGGCCGTGTGGGTCAGCGCCAAGCCTGGGGCGGGGCTGTATTTTGACACAAACTATGCAGCCCTTGTCTGTCTGCTGCTGATGGCTCTGTGCGGGCTGGCACATCTCTGGAAGGTACGGCTGCGGGTGGCTGTGCCGGGCCTTCTGCTGACGGCAGCCCTTGCCATTGGCGCAGGCAATGCCCTGTGCCGGGATGTGGTGCACATCGACCTTGTGGGCAGTGCCAACAGCCCGGCGGTGGTGGTCAGCCAGAATCACACAGCCGTGGTGCTGTTCCGGGGTGGGGCATCCACTCAGCGGGCGTTGGAAAACCAGCTGGCCCGCCGGGGCGTGACCACGGTGGAACTGCTGGCAGATCTGCGTCTGGACCCGGAAAATGCCTGCACGCTGCCTGCCCGGACGATGTGCCGAGTGGCAGTGCAGCCGGTGGGAAGCGCCGTCACCCGACAGACGTCGACCGCAGCAGTGGAGACCCTGCGTACCCGGTTCGGCTGCCTTGTGCGGCTGACCATCGGGGAGCAGCAGTTCGTGACCGTGAGCGGAACGGTGACGCTGGCCGAACCGGTCCGGGTGCAGTGGCTGCTGGCATCTCCGGCAAAGCCGGAGGCCGTGCAATGGGAACAGCTGCTGAGCCGGAGTGATCATTACCAATGGATGCAGGGCGGGGAAGCGGTATATGCTTCCCTCAGCCTGCGCTCTTCCGGCGGCTGGCGGGCAGAGTGATGCTTTGCAATCCGGCCGGAATGTGGTACACTATATGGGTATTATAACAATTCATCCGAAAGGGGGCCGCGGGTTTGGCGACCGAGGCAAAACTCCGGCAGCTGGCCGACAAAGGCTGCCCGGTGTACTATTTTTATTCCACAGAGCGGTATCTGGTGCGGCAGGCGGTGAATGCGGCTGTCCGTGTTCTCTCGGCAGACAGTGACGAGGACGCAACCGTGCTGGACGGTGCGGCTCCGGAAATCGAAGGACTGATCATGGCGGCGGGCACCATCTCTTTTTTTGGCACCCGCCGCGTGGTGGTGCTGCCGGAGGTGGACCCGGGCGCATACGGCGCAAAGGATCTGGATGAGCTGTGCAGTACGCTGGCCAGCCTGGAAAATGCGGTGGTGGTGCTGGGCAGTGTGTTCCCATTGGAGCGCAGCAAGCTCAAGGCCGGGAAATCGGCCCAGAAACTCATTGCCCAGTGCAAGGCCATCGGCTACGTTGAAGAGCTGGCCAAGCCCCGGCCCTTTGAGCTCAAGGCCATGATGATCGACCGGGCAAAGGCACAGGGAACCTCACTGCCGGACGGCGCGGCTGCTGCGTTGCTGGAACGCTGCGGCGAGGATCCATTTTTGCTGGAAAACGAGGTGGACAAGCTCTGTGCGCTGTCCGGCTACCAGACCGTGACCGCTGCCATGGTGGCCGATATGGGCACCGTGAGCCTGGAAGCCGATGTGTTTGAGATGATCCGCATGATCACCGCCAAAAACGCCACCGGTGCCTGCAAGAAATTGCAGACCCTTCTGCGCCTGCAGCAGGAGCCCATTGCCATCACAGCGGCCATGATCGGCAGCTATGTGGACCTGTACCGGGTCAAGCTGGGCGCGGCCCGCAAAAAGAACTACAGTACGGTGTTCAAGGACTTTGGCTACAAGGGCAGCGATTACCGGCTCAAGCGCTCAGCCGAAACGGCGTCGCACTATACGCTGGGGCAGATCGAAGCCTGCCTGCAGGTGCTGCTGGAGCTGGACCAGAGCCTGAAGAGCCAGCCGGTGGAAGAGCAGATCTTGCTGGAAACGGCGCTGTGCCGGCTGGCCATGGCAGGGAGTGGACGATGATGCAGAATGAAATGATCCATACCGGCCGGGTGCTGATCGTGGAGGGCAAATACGATGCCGCCCGCCTTGCGCACCTGACCGATGCCATGATCCTGCTGACGGATGGATTTGGCATTTACAAAGACAAAAAGCGCCAGCAGCTGTTTAAAGCACTGGCGCAGAAAAACGGGCTGATCCTGCTGACGGATTCGGATGCGGCGGGCTTCCGCATCCGGAACTACATCACGAATCTGGTGGGCGAAAAGAATGTGGTGCAGGCCTATGTGCCCGCCATTCATGGCAAGGAAAAGCGCAAGGAGCAGCCCGGCAAGGAAGGTTTGCTGGGGGTGGAAGGTGTGGAGGATGCCATCGTTCTGCAGGCTCTGCGGGATGCCCTCGGGGCTGAGGCAGGCGCAGCGCCTGCCCGCCCGGAAGGTCGGCAGATCACCTACACGGACCTGTACGAATGGGGGCTCTCCGGCAAGCCGGGCAGCGCAGAGCGTAAGGCAAAGCTGTTGAATGCACTGGGCCTGCCGCCGCGCCTTTCCAAAAAGGAGCTGGTCGAGGCGCTGAACCGGCTGTACACCTTTGAGCAGCTGAACGAGATCCAGGCAAGCGCGCTGACTGAATAAGGATTCCGAGACCGGCACAGGAGAAATGTTTCACTCCTGCGCCGGTTTTTTGTCCCAATGCTGGCGCAGCTGGCGCAGCGCGTGGCTTTCCAGACGGGACACATAGCTGCGGCTGATGCCTAGCAGCTGTGCCGTTTCCAGCTGGGTCAGGGGCGGCTGCCCGGCCAGCCCGTACCGCAGCAGCAGGATCTGCCGCTCCCGCGCGGGCAGCGTTTCCAGCAGCTGCCGCACCCGGAGCAGGTCTGCCTTCTTCTCACAGCATTCCTCCATGCAAAAGCTGTCCTGTATCACGTCCGCTAAGGTCAGCGCCGAGTCCCCGTCTGCCTCCAAGGTTTCCTGTAAGGAGACGGTCTGCCCGCTCTTGCGCTCCCGCCGGAACTGCATCCGGATCTCGTTTTCGATGCACCGGCTGGCATAGGTGGAGAACCGCGCCCGGCGGGTGGAGTCGA
>ERZ780144.3046-NODE-3046-length-13008-cov-1449.811858_pt1 | contig 13008 bp, 25 predicted proteins | sample MGYA00511380_ERZ780144 | MGnify/ENA primary metagenome ERZ780144 (study PRJEB29588, sample SAMEA1965858) | human gut metagenome | biome: human gut; feature: human-associated habitat; material: faeces | place: Denmark | collected 2008/2010 ... | reverse complement strand
TCTTTTCCCTTGTCTAAATGAACTCCAATGATTACTAATCTTTTTCTTGATACTTGGGAGTTTCCGAAGTCAGAAACGCTTCTTTCGTGAAAAATAAGTTTATAGTTCTTAAAGAAGTCCGTTAACATTTCTTTAGAAATGAGAGATAGCAATCTTGGTAGGTTTTCTATAAGAAAGAGAGCGGGTTTGTAATATTGAATTGCTTGGAATACTAGTTGTATACTTTTATTACTTTTAGGGTCTCCAAGAGCCTTAGATTTAGATAGTCTCATTACTGAGCAACTACCACAATCAGGGCTAGATAATATGATATCTGGATGCCAATCTTCTGGTAGTTCATACCCTTTTAAGAAAGGTATGCCTTTGAAATTAGCTTTCCACTGTTCTTCTCTACCGGTATGGAATACTCCACGAGGTTCTATATTTCCAATAAGTTTATCTCTAAAAGGGAATAGGAGGGCTCCTTGCCCTCCACATACTCCCAGTACTTTTAAGTCTTTCATTTCTTGTAACTTCTCAATTTTATGTATTTGAACCAAGCATAATGCTTCCTAGTTGAAATATAATCCAGGTTCGAATCATTATTATGAGCTTCTTCCTCAAAACTTACATCATGATACCTTTCATTCTGCTTGTTCCATTTAGCAAAACAAAGGATGATTAAGTACTCGATTCCATACCAAAGGTAGAAAAATACCCATAACATCTCAGCCATTTGCTTTGAATGTATATGTTCATGGTTATAATCCACCTCAGTAAACTTAGCCCCCTTTCTTACAAACACTAAACCAAAGATGTTGATAGCTTTGTATCCCTTGAAAGGTATAAGGTTGTTGTAGATTACTTTCATAGCTTGTCTTTAAAGTTTTCATAGGTATTTCTTAGCTTTTGGTCGTAGTTATTATCTTTGTAACCAGGACCATTATATCCTTTAGCGAAGGCATCCCAGTCTTTTGCCTTCAAATGCTTCACTAAACCGGAGTTATAGAGGAAATGATACATCAATTCTAGCTGCATTTCATGAGATTCAGACATCTTTTGGATCATTTCATCCACTGATTGACATCCACAAAGCTGATAATTGAAGCCCATAATCTGTCCCAATCCCCAAGAAGTGGCTAAATTAGCACAGTTTTCATCAATTTTACGAGCTGCTTCGAGTCTTTTCCACTCTCCTTCACCTCCTAAGTAGAATTCTTTGGTCCATTTTTGATAAACTAAGGATGGATTTCTCTTGGCTAGGTCATATAAATAGGTTCTTTTGCTTTCTCCATCGAGTTTTATCTTCAAATATTTCCACATTATATGACCCTCGAAGAGAATCTGAGGTCTACCAGAGGGTAAAAATCCGTCTCGATTACCACATTCTACTACAGTTACTGTCTTTAACAGAGCTGGTTCAAGGTTTAACTTGTTTGCAACCTTGGCAATTAATTCGTTAGTAAGTTTATCCATAATATAAATTCTTAGAGTTTACATTAAAGAGGATAAAGTATTGCTTGTAGCCTTTCTTAGGTAGGTATATCGAGTTCTATTTATCAATGAATAAATAATTTAATTATGGATATGGGAAAGAAACAACAGATTATGGTTGATTGGTTTAGGAAAACCTTAGATGAATCGAAGAAACCCTGGAATACCCAGGTATATTTGATAACTGATAAGTATCATGTTTACATTGCCAACAAGGATATCAGATTAATAGGAAGTAATTTCGGTAAGGCAATCGATAGACCCTTGAAATATTTCTTATTTACCGACGGTAAGATACAGTATTTCAACAGTATAGAATTTCTTGGCTATTTGCCTTTCGAATTAAGAGACGAATACCCAGTCAATTGCAAACCTCTCAATCCTTGGGAATACGACTACTACCGTCAGCATGGGATAACCTCAGAAGATTTGCAGAATTTATTTAATAATGATTGATATTTAAAAATAAAATAGTATATTTGTATAACAAAAATAAATACATTATTTATATGAAAAAAGAAATAGTAAAACTCAAAGAGGGTAACTCGGTAATTTACCAAGACAAAACCCTAATGGAAAAGGCAAACGTAGTATCTATCGATAAAAAGAATGGTACTGCAATATTATCTAATAAGGTAATAATTACTAGAACAACAAATCTAGAGGGTCAATTTACTCGATTAGATGGGAAAGGTAATGCAATAATCCTACCTTGTACTACAGAGAATGAACAGAAGTACAATGCCTTTGTTGCATACCATCAATCCAAGAAATCCCTAGAGGCAATCAAAAAATGGTTGGATGATAACGGGAAACACAAGGATGATGAAACCACTGAGAAAGTGATAACCTTAGATAAGAAACTTAAAAAACTAATCGAAAAACTCAATGAATAGTACTTGGATAATATTAGGCATAATCTATGGGATATGCCTAATCCCCTCTATACTTCTAACCAAGAGGTTATGTCAAGAAATCAGGATGATAAGACCTCATCTATTATTCCTTACAATCTGGTTAGTATTACCTTTATTTCCTATTTACCTAATATTCTTTAAAAAGAAAAACAATGGCTAGAATTAAAGATTATGACGAAGATTTATCTGCTCCCAAACTTCTAAGGGAAAGGGCAAGAGATAACAAGGGTAGGTTCATTAAAAAGGACCTACCACCCTACCTAGGATCTGAGCAAGTATTAAAACCTAAGAACTACTATCACTTCGATAGTCACGGTAATTATAAGGGTAGCTCAATGAATTTTGATGCTCTAGTATGCCTTGGCTTTACTTGGTTTAAATTACTGGGAGTAGCATTAATGATATTGCTATGGCCCATAGTATTTATATATGCCCTCCATGATGGGATAGAGGGATACCCATTTAAGAAGTATGCAATCCCTTATATCTTTATTCTAGTGGCTTGGTTTATAATATTCTTATATGGATTAGTATCATGAGTAATATCGATGAAAAGGCAAAGAATAACTTCACCATAGATATAAGGATATTCGAAAACTATGAGAAAGTAAAGCATGAGATAATCAGGGTAATTGATTTTCTAAGACATGCAGAAACTAACCTAGGGATGTGTAGGATATTCGATAATCAGAACCATGAATTCTGGTATCGGGTAATTGAGATTCAGAAGTATTATGTTTTCTTTTATGAAGTAAGGAATAGTAGAAGGATTATTGGGAAGAATAAGATTAAAGAGATATTGGATATTCTTTTGTAGGATGAATGCCAGGGATGTTTTTATTCTCTGGCTTTTTGTGTGTTGTGTCTTGGTATGCCCTTAACGTGTGTGTAGGAAATTTTGTGTAGTATGTTCAAGGCTTTTCTAGGCAATGCTCTTAATACGAGGAGGTAAAAAGTTGTGGTAGTAAATGCGGGGTTTGTGTTCAAGGTACCCCTTAATACGAAAGCCTAAAAATACCAGGTACTAAAAACGGGGTACGGTAGTCCTTATTTAGAATAAGTCCAAAAAAAAGTAAGGGACAAACATTCCCTTACTTTCTAAAAAATTTTAAGAATTAATTATAATTCAGTTGCTTGTAAGAAAAATCCTATTTGATTATCTGAATCAATATTTAAATTAAACACGTAATTATCTTCGTGACCCTGTTTTTCTAAATTTGGGTCTACTCCAATTAATTCACAAATTTCTTCTCTAATTAGGTCTAATTTTTCTTGTAGCAATTCAATTTCAGAATCTAATACTTCACTCTCTAATTTAGTAGAAAAACTTAAATCCCTATGATTATAGTTATAGAAACCTTGAATTAAAACACTCGTAGTAAAATCAAATTGGACTAAATGTACATGTAAACTAATTTTAGAATAATCTTTACAGAAATCAAAATATGTTTTCATGTAAATAATTATTACAAAAATGATTTTATCGAAAGCATTAATGCTTTCTAAAAATTGCTTTGCATCACAAAAATTATTTTTCTTTTCTTTGAACTCATTTACTAAAGAATTTTCAAAATTTTGCATAGCTTCGTAAAAATATCTAATATTGCGTTGATTAATACGAAAATCTATGCTCTCTACTATATCCAAATTATAAGAATATTTAATACTAATTTCTTGTTGGAATCTTTCTTTGGTTTCAAAACTTTCTTGTAAAAATTTAATAGTTTTCATAAAGATTTATAATTTTTGAGTAGGGAACTAAATCCCTACTCTAGTTAAACATTGATTTATTTTTTCACGATTTGTAAAGCTTTTTTCAAAATTTCTTTATTTGTTTCCTTCATATTTTCAGAACAAACTGAGGAAAGCGAAAAATCATTTACTTTGTAAACTTGTTTGTAAAAATCTAAAAACGCTTTTTTTAGTTTTTCTAAGCGAGTTTTGTCTTTTTCTTGTGTCAAACTTTCGGACAATGAAAGAATTGTATTACGAAATTTCTTTCGAGCAACTTTTTTCTCTTTATCTGAAAGTTCTGAAAAAATTTCTTCTTTATAGATATCTGATTTTTTAACCCCAAAAGAAGTTTTTAAAAGTCCCTCAGTAGACTTATTCAAATTAGCTAAAATATCCTTATAAAGAATATTGTTTGCTTTTGCTTGTGCTTTAGCTTTTTTAGCACTCACTTTGTTTACTTTTTCTTTTGTAGAATTTTCAACAACTACATTTACATTTTCAACTGAATTTACTCTTTTTTCTTCCATAATAAAATGCTTGAATTTTTGAATTTATTTTATTATAACCTTTTCGATAAAAATTCAAGTCTTATTAGAAACTCGAAAAGGTTTTTATTTTATGTCTCTATGCATGCAAAGATAAGAATAATATTTTAATCTGCAAAATTTTCAAAGATTTTTTTTTGAAAATTTTTCTTATTAAATTTTAGAACTCTTATCGTTTCCGACATTGCAAAGATAAGGACTTTATTTTAATCTACAAAAAAATTCGAGAAAAATTTTTGTTAAAAATGAATTTTATTATTTTAAGAATAATTTTCAGAAAATATTTGCATATCCCAAAAATTTTATTATTTGTGCATATATTATTTATTATCAAAAATTTTTATCAAATTTCCCCCCATTATCCTCTGGGCGGCTTAAATTGCCCGCACATTGTCTGCTATATAATACCTGTATGATAACAAGGTTAAGGCCATCTATGGTTCCATTACTATATCCTCTAGGTAATCCTCGTACTAAATCCCCATGGCCAGAAGATTCTAGGGGATTTTCGGAGGGCCTTTTAAGTGGCTATAGAATATCTGTATATTATATACCTATTACCTGAAGGCCATATATGGTCGATAGTTAGCGTACTTAGGTAAGCCTTGTAAGATCTATAGGTAAGCCTAGTGGGTTTTTATATAAGGCTAGTAAGTATATGTGTAGTAAAGCTCTAGTACCTCTTAGATGATTATATGAAGTCTATAGATGGCCTCTTAGGTATGTACATAGAAAAGCCCAGGTACCTTAGTTAGGCCTGGGCAATATTCTTATTCTTGGCAACCTATGGTACTATCTGAGTCTAGGATTATTATATGTTCTGATTCATATAGGGGTTCTTGGTTTGTGGGTTTATTCGTTTGGTAATAGGATATAATACCGGTATAGATATCGTATAAGAAAATATGTAGGCCTTGGGTTAGGTCTAGTTTATTTATTTCTTCTTGTTCTCTTAGAGTCCAGGTGTCAATGGCATCATCCTTGAGAATCTTGGCTAGGTATTCGAAATTGGTTTTCATTGTGATATATGTATTATAGGGTTAGTATTCGCAATATTCTTGTTCAAGGTCTATGTTGAAGTCTTCGATAAAGTTTTGGACAAAGCCTTGAATAATGTTAGGATTAAGCTCTCCACTGGTAATACCTGTAAGGATTTGTGTTAATCGGTTTTGGTAATTCTTCTCTGTGTTCATAAGTAATGGGTTTTAATAATTAATACTTTATATTTATTATGCTGCAAATATAAGAACAATATTTTAAATATGCAATATCCCAGTTTACCTTTCGGAGGCCCCTAATGTCCTAGAATTATCTAAAATAACCATAATATAAATACTTATGCAATTAACAACAATATTACTAGGACGGCAATTAAAATTGGCCCCTTGATTGCCTAGAAATTTATTAAATCCGAGGCCATTTATGGTGTAATTGTGTACCTAGTTTTATAAAATCCGAGCCTAAAATGGCCCCTCTAGGTACACAATTTTAATATAAATCCTAGCCTCTTGGCAATTAAAATCCGAGTCTAGGTACACAAAATCACAACCTAAATCCTAGATTACACAAACTAGCCAAACAGAACACTTTTCAATTACACGTGTGAAGCTAAAATACATACGTATCTAAATCCCACCCATATTAGTATATTATATATAGGCGTTACTAAAATAGCTACGTGTCAAAAAGGCTCATATACGTATCTCAAAAACTATTGCCAGAGTGTACTTTTTGCTTTTCTGTGATTTGAGGGGCCATGTATGGTGATTTTATTGCCTAAAATGGCCTTTGGGGCCTCAAGGATTTAGTACTTTAAATTTTGAGAGCTATAGTGTTTGTATAGTAGAAAGGCAGCCAAATGGGTATGTTCCTGACTTTTTCGAAAAACCCCCGTTGGTACACAGAAAAGAAGGGAAACCAAGATCCTAAGATATGTATATTAGTATTAGTTATATGTATTATATATTGATTGTGATATAGGGGATTTGTATCTTAGTTAGTGATATCTGTATATTCAGATTAGGTGTATATGATATAGGTAGGTTTATTGTGTTATATATTATTTGTATATTTCTTTGTTGGGAGTGGGGTAGGTGGGTTGTGTACCTAGTATCTGTATACTTGGTTTTATTTTGTTTTGGGAGGTAATTGATTATATACTTGGTTTGTGTACACAGAAATACCTAGAGTTTTCTAGGCTCTAGGTATTCTTTTTATTTATCTTTTGTGGTGTTGGGAGAGGGATACTAGATCTTCTGGGTTCTGAAGTATATCCTGTAGGTATGGGTTTATCTCTTGGATGTTATACTGGGCTTGGAACCTAGAGATGGTACCCTTTAGTTCATCTATTAGAGTATCATAGAGGTTATTGTATATTATCTCTTTGATTTTGGTTTGGACTTCTTTGTTTTGTTCTAAGGGTATTTGTCGGGTGGTTGAGACTTGGATTTCTATTGGTTTCTCTAGGTCTGGTACCGTTGGTATGTTACCCATATAGTCTAGTCCAGAGATGAGTTCTAATATTTCTTCATTGGACATAGATAATATATAGTTGGGCTCTTTGTATACTTTGCAGGTTAGTATTTGATTACCATTCTGACTGATTGTGATTCTTGATGAAGGATTTGTTGTTTTCATTGTTTTAGTTATTTTTTAATTGTTCGAGTAGGTTTGATATCTCAAGTTGATGAAGGATTTCTGTTTCCTTGTGATTGGATTCCCATCTCTTGATGGCATTGTAATAACAGGTATATTGGGTTATCATCTCTTCCGCTTGGTCTTTGTCTTGAATAAAGGATTTTAGGTGTTTTTTGAGATCAATTACGATTATATCTTGGTGTTCTGGAGTTAATTGAAGGATTCCGAATAGGATAGCCTCTACCTGAGAAGGGGAATAATCATAGTATTGGTCATCAGCACCTTTGGTTAAATCCATGCGAATAAGATTTTCTCTCAAGTTTTCGAATAAGTCATCCTCTGAAGCATAGGTAATAATATTACCAAGGAACTCGTCAAAGGGTTCGTCTTCTATCTCGATTTCGTAAATCTCGATGTAGTCGATAGTGTCATTAATAATGAATCCACCAGCATAGTCATAAGTATAAATGGTATAGGGATTAAGAAGTAATTTCTTAAGGTCTTGAATATTTTCTAATGTTTTCATAAGTTCTTTGTTTTAGAGGGTTATTTCTTCTCTTGGCATTGTTAGGACTTCGTAGATAGCATCATCTACGTTGAAATTGAAATAGGCTGTATGGGAAATGATTTCCTCTAGGTCTTCCTCTTTTGGTTCCCATCCATAGTATCTGGCAATGATATAGGATTTGAGTACATCCCTGATATCTGAGTTATGAGTACCTATGTGATAGGTACTCATGATGTAGGCAATTGTTTTCATGGCATTATCCGAGTAATTGTTTTTCGAATGTTTCTTGGTCATCGGGATCTGGCCAGTTGATGGATTCTTCCATGTATTCAACTACTAAGTCCATGAATTGTCCCTGTAATTCTGCGGATACGGGTTGAGATACCGGCATACTTTTTAATAACTCATTATTTTTCATAAGTCTACAAATTAAAATGTTAATAATTAAACTCTGCAAATATAACTACTTTATTTTATATATGCAAATCATGGTTATCCTGGCTGAGGAATGGGTATGATATCTGTTATGATGACTTTTTCTGAAGTAAGATCCCAATAGTTCTGGATTTCCTTCAGGGCATTAATCATATGTAGATGTTCTGGTATCAGTTCCTCCCCAGGATATCTGAGGTAATCTCTTATTTGTTCTGTTCGATAATTGATGGTAAAGGTTTGAGTATCCTTTAGTATTTCACGTACATGCGTTTGTCCGATATTATTTACCTGTATATTATCGAATATTTGATATGAAATTAGAAATCTACCTTGGGTTAGCATATATCTCTATTATTTGTTCATATTTATCCGTGCTAGTAAAAGTATCAAGGAAATAGTTATTCTCCTTCTCATTAGTATGGAATGGATGCTTGTGCAATTCATATTTGCAATAATGTTCCCATGGGTTACCTGGTATGAAGGTATCTAAGTTAGGCCCTGAGGAATTAAGGAATAGGACTAAGATAAGCCCTATTCCTATGTAATATAATGCTGTTCTCATAATTCGTTATGAATTAGTTTTATGTCAGTTAAATTGCTGTTTTATCCGTTTGTTGTAAGTTCTTGAGTCTCTATGTGTACAAGTTCAAAGTAATCCTCTATGTCTTGGATAGTTTTGAAATGTAAAGGTACATGATCTTTATCGGCATCATAACCATATTCGTTTTCCACTTGGTCTACCAGTTCTTGGTAAGCTTTATCTGGATGCTCTTCCAAGGAATGGAAAATTCCTTGGATATAATGGCCTTCTATGATTACTAGGGTTGTTATTGTTAGTTTCATGGCATTAGAATTCTAAGTTAAACAATTGAATGGTAAGCATACTTGGGAATTTCCCTCCTTCATAATGAATATTCGAAGTATTGGAATAGTTGTGGAAATCATCCTTTAGTGATATCTTGAGAATATCCAATAGCAATGGATATAACTTGTACTGGTTAGCATCTAGCCATTCGTTATATTCCTGGATATCCGATTCTGAAGTAAAAGTAGCAGAGAGTTGGATAAAGGGTTTATCCAAAGAATCCGGGTTATGGATATTTGTCTTAAGCCAAACCTTGGAAAGCATATGAGATTCCTTTTGCATTAGGTTGACTGAACCAGTATTTTGCCATTGTTCGTATTGGTAAATTGTGATACCGGTTTTAAGTGCTGTTGTAATGTTGTTCAAGTTCATGACTGCCTAAATTTTAAATGAATAATATATTTCTTTTCTCTGATGCAAATTTAAGAATAATAAATTAAATATGCAATATCCCAGATTACTTAGCTGAGGCTTCTATTGGGTATCTGATAGAGCCTTTTCTGAATAAGGAAAAGGCCATTAATGGATTTTACATATTTCGCATCTTTACGGAAGGCATCTGGATTCTTTTTCTTAAACTGATGCCACCAATCATCATATTCTTCAAGGGTTTTGAATACCTTGTTTAAATCCTTAGTGGGACCTGTTAATTGAATGGTCTTAGGCCATACTTTAACATCTATTCTCTTACCTTCATCGAAATATATACGAGATGGTATAATTACTTCATCTGGACCTGGGTATGGAGTTGTGCTCATAATTTCGTTATTGTAAAAGTTATGTAATTGTCTTTAGTTATCACAAATGTAATGATAGCATTACCTTGTATTGAAATAGATAGAGATTCAGGAGTATCTGCTAATATGTAGTAACTTAAGAAGTTAGCTCTAAGCAAATTAGTAAGTACTTCCCTTAGTCTGAACAAGGTACAATTATCAGGATTACTATAGATTACTGATTGAAGGTATTGGTCCTGATAATTAAGATGGTACCATCTTAATCTAGCCAAGTTTAGTTTCTCGGCTAGATCAAATTGTATGATATTTAAAAGTCTTCTTATGGGTGTCATACTGTAAATGTGATTTGCATTATGTTTGAAGATATTCTGTTGATAGATTTGATATTAGCTTCTCCATCGGTAAAGTTCATGGCAAAATTTACTAGAGCATCTGCAGCACCATTAGAAGTATCGGGAGTTTGAAATAAGAAAGAGTATATTGCAAATCCGTCCTGTTTAGATATCATTGCAGATAATGCTAAGCATTGGTTTTCAACGTGGGCATTAACTAATAGATTCATTAGATTGTTGCTGTAATCTAGGATTTCCTTTAAGTCTAAGGAAAATAATTCTTGGATTTGAAGACCTAGGTTAGTAACTAACTTGTCTAGATGTTGTGTGGTTTGGAAGGTTTCATTATTTTTCATAAGTCTAAAATTTTAAATAGTTAATAATTAAATTTTACTCTGCAAATATAACTACTTTATTTTATATATGCAAACCCTGGAATACTAAGCTGAGGATATGTGTAAACGCTAAGAAAGGCAGATGATTAGTCTGCCTTTCGAATTTATACTCTGTATCGGATTAAATTCCATTTATCGTTTACTAGCCTGAATATCCAGAGATAATGGTTAGTGAACTCTAATAGCTTACGGTATTCAGAGGTTTCAAATACCAAGAGATCTGAGTTCTTTTCTAGGATATTGAAATGGATATTTTTATTAGTACCCTTTCGAAGGATTTCTCTAAGATCATTCTTTAGAGTATCATCCGAAATGAACATATTATATTGTTCTCCCATATAATCCAGATATTTATCCCTGATATCTGGATATATTCTAGACTGGCTTACGTTAAATTGTTTCGTTTTCATCTTGATTTTCTTGATTTATGTTACGTTCGATAATGTTTTGAATACATATTCTTCGGCCCTCTTCTTCTGTCTGGTCCAAGATATAGGTAAGAGAATGATTAAGGAATAACATATCTGTATCGTAATTCCTCTTGAATACCAGCAATTCAAATTCCTTTAACCAATTGTGCTGCATCAATTCCAGTATCTCCTCTAAACCAACATGGTCCGTATCCATATATCCTTGGCATTTATACCAGATATCTGTAAAGACTCCAGTAATATATTCTGGTATCTTAAATCTGTCAGATACTTCATGAGCTGGAACTAAATCCTTAGCAGCTTGGTATTTTTCTTTGGTTATTACCATGTCTGATTTTCCTGATAGCTTTCTACTGAGGTTAACTATAAGTGGTACCTTGTAGTATAGTAGGTAAGGTTCTTTGTCATATACCCAATATCTGTTTTTGTATTCCTGATAGATTAGTACATAAGGCTTATCTGAATACATGCCAAATAGTCCCATATAGGCAGATAGGTAATTCTCTAGGTCTTTAGCACATTGTATATTCTGGTTGAATACTATCTTAGTATCTTCTAGGTAGATTAGATTCAGGGAATAACTTAACTCTGATTCCCGTTTACGAAATCTGTTGAATAGGTTTTTGATGTTCATAATGTCTAATATGTAAAATTAATGAATACTGTTCTGGTTCCTTTGAAGAAAGCTTCATGATCGTAGTCTTCGTATTTATGGCAAGCATAAGTTTTAGAAGACCTGTCATAATGATCTCTTACCCATACTGGACTGGATTCAGAGTCTTTTAATCTGAATAGTGTACCTGGTTTAAGCTGTTTTAATGTGGTTTTATCCATAATCTTATTATTTATTTTGATGCAAATTTAAGAATAATAAATTAATTATGCAATAAACCTCGATTACCTGTTGAGGAATTGTTCAGCTATTGATGTAGGCTCTTTTTCTTCATATTGCTCTTCATCTAAATACATATCTATCTCTGGGTCTGGATCCTCGGGATCTATGTTAGCTTCTATCTCTCTTCTTAATTCATGGTGTTCTCTTGAAGAGAGTTCCATAGCTCCCTTGTAATCATCGGTAATTTGCCTCATCTCTGCAGTATTCAAAGTAAGGCCCTCTTTGGTAGTATCAATTCCCTCTTGCTTAGTAGCAACTACCTCGGGTAAAGAAGATAAATCATAGTGATCTGCCAATAATTTGGCTTCCTGTGGCTTGTCCATTATCTTTTGAGATTCTAGGATAATCTTTCTAGCTTCATCTATTGATATGCCTTGGTTCTGATTCAATTGATTATTCTGGGTATCTCCAAATTGATTAAAGATATTGGTAGTTCCTCCACCCATAAATGTACGTATGATGGATTGCAATGAAGTAGAAGAATCCAGTTTCATCTTAAGAGCTTTATTCAATTCAGCAGATATGAATGGAGTATAATGTCCTCCCTGAGATTCTCTTAGGATATTTACCTGATGGGAGATTTCCATTCTATCTTCTAAAGCCCATGCTACTTGTTCTCCCAATAAAGCCTGTAGCATTTCTTCCTGTCTTTCTTTATCCCAGAGCTTAGATTGCAATAATCTATCTCTCATAAATACTCGTATGTAATTGATATCTATACCTGTCTTTGTTGAGAAGGTATTAATATCATACATAATCCCACATAGCATACCATTACCCATCAACCAGTGATTGATAATGTAGTTGTATACCTTTTGTAAATCTTCAAGATTCTGACTCTTTTGGTATTCTGCTGCCATTGCAGTAGTTCCCATAGGTCTAGGAAATCTTTTTATGTTGTCTTTTGCCATTATACAAATATTCTTTTCTTATATCCTTAGATTCATCGTATCCAATCCTTTTAAGAGGACAAGCTACGTATAGTTGATAAATATTAGAATACCAATAACCAACTGCTATATTGAGTTCTTCATTTAAAGCCAAAATGAATTGAGTATCGGTAATCCTATCCCTAGTAAATATCCAGGTATAATTTCCTTCAAG
>ERZ780144.3045-NODE-3045-length-13011-cov-8.573711_pt1 | contig 13011 bp, 9 predicted proteins | sample MGYA00511380_ERZ780144 | MGnify/ENA primary metagenome ERZ780144 (study PRJEB29588, sample SAMEA1965858) | human gut metagenome | biome: human gut; feature: human-associated habitat; material: faeces | place: Denmark | collected 2008/2010 ... | reverse complement strand
AAGATAGTTGGCTGGAAACGGCCTGTGAAAATAGGTAGATGCCGGCTTCTCTTTTTTATTATGGCCCGTTGGTCAAGCGGTTAAGACAGCGGCCTCTCACGCCGTTAACGTGGGTTCGATTCCCGCACGGGTCACCAGGAAGAGCACCTTAGCGTAAGCTAAGGTGCTTTTTTGTATGTCTAAAACCACTCGCTAGGCGAGTGGTTCGATAAAGATTATATCGATGAGTAATGAAACTCAAACGAAGAATTTTGGAATAGTACCAGTGGGGCAATTCCAGACTGGGTTATTGGCGTATTGCCGGTAGTCCTGTATTAAAAGGTTCCATTGCAAACGAAAGACTCGCAGAAGCAGGATATTTTAGTATCCTCAGGCGCTACTACGAGTCCTTGCACTTATGCGGTTGAACCGCCGTGTACCGGTCGGTACGCACGGTGGTGTGAGAGGTCGGCTCTTTAGTTAAGAGAGCCTCCTACTCGATTCTTTTAGGTAAAAAAGCAAACAAACAGAACACTTCATTCAAATGCATATAGCGGCTATTTATTTCATACAGAGACAAATAGCGGCATAGAACAGATATAATAAAAGAAGCTATAAAAAGCAGGTATTCACGTGGAGGGCGATATCGTTTCTACATGAACACCTGCTTTTTTATTTATTATTTACTGCTGGAATAAATAGTGGTAGCCAAGTATTCATCACTGACCCAACCATAAATCCCACTGTAATATACAACAACCCAGTCAGGCACATTGCTGCTATAGCCGCATTCCCATACGATGATACCGTAGGGGATATTATCCATTTTTTCATAATTTGTACCGGGACCTTTACGCATAACCAGCCCATGATCAGCAGTGGTGTAGGTACAAAGGCTATCAATTCGGCTAAGCGTTACATCTGGTGCAACGCATCCATCCGGCAGAATAACGTTGGCATTGTTTTCGGTATAATCCTGTACTTGCAGCAAGCCCCAAAGGCCATTCTGTTTTGCCCATACGCAGCCATCGCGCGCGGGGGCTAAATCTTCATATTGCCCAGCGGAAATTATCTCATTGCCGTAAACATCCAGAACCAGCTTTTGTCCGGATTGATTTTTCACAACTACCATGCCAGATAAGTCTGCGTAAGGATATTCAACAGTTTCGTTCATGATGGACAAACTCATCTGCGGCTGATAAATGCAGGGGATTACTAAAGCACCGCTTTGGTCGCAATATCCCCAGTTACCGGCTGCATCCTTTACCGCGATTAAAGATTCACCGGCCATGCAGGCATCCTGGTAGTCGAAATCGGTTAAAATTGTACCGTTTTTATCCGCAACGGCAAAAGGTGCAGAATTGTCAACAAGATAACCGGCATATTCATCATCCCAAATGCCTTGCTGGATGCCAACCAAATCAGGAGCATACACCTGTTCGATGGGCGTGCCACTAAATGTATAGACACCAATAGCAGAACGGTAAATCTGGCTGTCACCTAAAATCCACTGGATGCCATACCCGCCGTGCCCGCCCAGCATGGTTGTAAAAGGCATTTGTTGGGCAACCAGCTCCTGGTTAATCTGTTCTTCCAGGGCATTCAGCTTCTGGTAATCGTATGTATCATCTACCCCAATGGAGAGCTCCTGCTCACCATACAGGTACGGGATGCTTTCTGACAAATCTTCCAGAAAAGCATTACAGTTGGCAGCATTAAACAGGCTCCAGCGTTCGCCCTTGCGCACAGCGTACAGATTTCGGGCAGCGGCGTAACCGGCAGTGTGGGTTTCGCGGGAGAAGAGAGGAATCATCTCGTCAAAATCATATTGCGGCGGTAACTTCCAGTTGGCATTGCTAGTGGATGGTATAGCTGTGGCAACAGCTTCACTGGTCGGGGAAAGAGCAGCGGAGGAAGCAGGTTTATTTTCTGGCGCTGCAGCACAAGCGGTAAGCATTATTGCGGTGATAACACTGGCGGAAAATGAGAATAACTTCCTTTTGATGGCTTTTCACTCCTTGCGTAAATGATTTTTTGGTAAGATGAAGAAGTAATATAAGAAAGTGAATTCATAAACCCTATAATATCTTATTTTATCAAAAATATCTGCTAATGGGAATAGCTAACAATTCTACATGGATAAATTTGGATAGTATGACAAAGATTGCAGAACTGGAGTGAAAGTCCGAATTATGGGATGAGTGATCTGCTATAATAGAGAAAAGTAAAACAGAAGGGAGTTTGATTATGCACCAGGAGAAAAAGATGCTGGCTCATATCAGTGAAGACGGAACCCGCGTCCAAACGGTAGCGGATCATTTGCAGGGAACGGCAGTCCTATGTGGGCAATTTGCAGCAGCCTTTGATGCCCAGCAACAGGGAACATGGCTTGGATTACTGCATGATATTGGTAAATATAGTACAAAGTTTCAAAAGCGCCTGCAAGGTGGGGAGAAAGTGGATCACTCAACGGCTGGTGCACAGGTGGCTGCCCGATATGGTCAAATCCCACTGGCTTTTGCTATTGCGGGACACCATAGCGGCCTGCCGGATGGAGGAGGCCGAAGCGATACCGCGCAGGATGCGACAATGTTTGGGCGATTGAAAAAGAGCGTTGAACCCTATACCCAATGGACGAATGAGATTAAACTGCCGTCCATACCGCCCCAGCCGGAAATGATGAAGGAAAATCGTTTTACACAGGCATTTTATACCCGGATGTTGTATTCCTGCCTGGTCGATGCGGACTATCTGGATACGGAAAACTTTATGAGCAGCCCTAAACCGCGCGGACAAGGCCAGACAATGGATGAACTGCTGAAAAGGTTGAACCAATATACCGCAAAATGGAGCCATCCCCAGGGAACCTTGAATCAGCGCCGCAGTTCAATTTTGAGTGCCTGTACAACGGCAGGGCAAACAGGGCGGCGCGGCCTTTATTCCCTGACCGTTCCTACAGGCGGGGGAAAAACGGTAGCGTCATTGGCATTTGCGCTTTCGCTAGCGGTAAAGAACCATATGGACCGGGTTATTTATGTGATCCCTTATACATCCATTATTGACCAGACCGCGGATGTGTTTTCGGAAATATTAGGAGCAGAAAATGTTTTGGAACACCATTCAGGGGTGGACTACTCTGCCAAGGAAGATGATGAGCCGGCAGCCTACCGCAAAGCATTGGCGGCGGAAAACTGGGATGCTCCGGTGGTGGTTACCACATCCGTGCAATTCTTTGAATCACTTTACGGCAACCATGCGTCACAATGCCGTAAATTACATAACATTGCAAATAGCGTGGTCATTTTTGACGAAGCACAAAACCTGCCAGTTCCTTATTTGCGCCCCTGCGTTGCGGCAATCGCGCAGCTTGTACAGCATTACCGCGCAGCAGCGGTGCTTTGCACGGCCACACAACCAGCTTTGCAGCCCTTGTTTGATGAACTGGCGCCTGGGCTGCAGATGACGGAACTTTGCCCACATCCCAAAGAGCAATATCAGGCATTCCGGCGTACAACGCTAAAAATGCGCGGAGAGTTGGAACAAAGTCAGCTTGGTGCAGAACTGGCAGCGCAGGAACAAGTGCTGTGTATTGTAAACCGGAGAAAAACAGCACAGGAATTATACAATAACCTGCCCAAAGAGGGCAGCTACTGCCTGACAACATTGCTATACCCAGCCCATCGCAAACAGTTATTGCAGGAAATCCGGGAACGCTTAAAAGATGGGCTGCCCTGCCGTGTGATATCAACTTCTTTGATCGAAGCGGGTGTCGATGTGGATTTCCCGGCTGTGTACCGCGAGGAAGCAGGTTTGGATTCTATTTTGCAGGCGGCGGGGCGCTGCAATCGAGAGGGAAGACGCCCGGCGGAGCAGAGCTTGGTACAGATTTTCACATTGGAAGGGCAGCATGTACCGCGTATGCTGGAACAGAATGTATCCGCAACGCAAAGCGTCCTGAAAAAATATGCAGATCTGGCATCTCTGGAAGCAATCGAAACATACTTTCTGTTTTACCGTACCTTAAAAGGAGATAAAAGACTGGATGAACAGCAAATTCTGCAAGGGTTCGAGCAGGATATGGAAGGGCGCATTTTCCCCTTTGCAACAGCGGCAGAGAGGTTCCGCTTAATTGAAACACCTGCCGTGACCGTATACATTCCCCAAGGGAAAGGGGAACATTTGCTTGCACGATTGCGTGCAGGAGAGGTAAGCAAAACTTTGTTCCGTCAACTGGGGCAATATGGTGTTCCGGTTTACCCGGATCATCTGAAAACGCTGGAGAATGCCGGGGCGGTTTGCCAAATCAGTGAAGGCATATGGGAATTAACGGACGGAAGCCTTTACGATAACAGCACGGGCCTTGCTATGGAAGCTGAAACGGGAGCAGCCTGGTTTGCATAAAGCAAAAACGGCAGGGAGCCTGCCCTGCCGTTTTTGTGCGCTAAAGTAAAATCAACTATTTCTATCCACGGCATAAGCTGCCGACGCAACTTATTATAAAAGAAAACCGGATGAAAAGCAAACAAAAAGTATACATGATAAAAGGATTGACATTTGGTGCCAAGTAGCGTATATTGAAACTATAGCAAAAATGTAAATTAAAAACAACTGAAAATAGAAATGCAAAGGAGTTGATGCAGATGATCCAGCTGGAAGTATGGGGGAATTATGCTTTGCTCTCGAGGCCTGAGCTAAAAGTCGAAAGGGTTTCATATGAAGTCCTCACCCCTTCCGCGGCACGCGGCATAGTAGAAGCAATCTATTACCACCCTGGCTTACGGTGGAAAATCCGGAAAATCTATGTTATGAACCCAATCCGCTTTACCAACATCCGTCGGAACGAAGTAATAAGCAAAATTCTTTGTTCCGATGTGCGCAGTGCAATGAAGGGCACAGGAAAAGAACTTTACATTGCCACGCCCCAGCAGATCGTTCAGCGTGCAGCCATGGTGTTGCAGGACGTTCATTATGTGATTGAGGCAGAATTTGAGATGACTGACCGTGCGGCACCGAGCGACAATCCGGGAAAGTTCCAGGATATTGTTACCCGGCGCATGTCCAGGGGTCAGTGTTTTCATACTCCCTATTTTGGGTGCCGTGAATTTCCTGCCGCATTCCGCGCATGGCCCGGCGGGCCAATCCCGACCATTGAGGAAACACGGGATTTGGGATTCATGCTATATGACTTTAACTACACTGACCCGCAGAACATAACCCCGATGTATTTCCATGCAAAATTGGAACATGGTGTGTTGAATGTGGCAGACTGCGAGGTGTACCGATGATTTTACAGGCTTTGGTACAATACTATGAAGATTTGTTGGCAAATGACAAAATCACACGCCCCGGTTGGACAAGTGCAAAAGTCAGTTGGGCTTTGGAACTGGATGAAAACGGCCAACTGATGGCATTGCACCCCTTGCATCAAGAGGAAAAGCGAGGAAAAAAACCAGCGCTTGTTCCACTTCAGCTGAAGGTTCCGGAGCAAGTTAAACGGTCCCGAAACATAATATCTAATTTCATGTGTGAAAATAGTGCGTATATGCTTGGGATTGGGAAAAAAGAAAAAAAGGAACATGCGCTACAGTGTTTTGCAGCTGCAAAAGAGTTGCATCTTACTATTTTGCAAAATGTCCCAGGTCAAGCAGCGCAGGCGGTGCGGGGCTTCTTTACAAACTGGGAGGCCAAAACGGCGGAGCAAAACCCTGTACTAGAGCTAAACATCAAAGAACTTTACAAAGGTGGCAACTTGGTATTTCTCGTTCAAGGCCATTATGCTCAGGAAGATGCGGAAATACAGGAAGCCTGGCAGCGGCAGTGTGATAAGAACACGGATGCACCGGAAATCCGATGCCTGGTTACAGGGCAAAAGGCACCGCTTGCCCGCCTGCACCCGGCGATTAAAGGCGTGACCGGGGCACAGCCTTCCGGCGCATCGATTGTTTCTTTTAATGCGGACGCTTTTTGCTCATACGGACATGAACAGGGGGGCAATGCGCCGGTTGGCAGTTATGCGGCCTTTGCCTATGCACAGGCATTAAACTATCTGCTGGCAGACAGGGAACATGTTCAGCGCGTGGGCGATACCACCATTGTCTGCTGGGCAGCAGGTGGTGAGACCGCCTACCAGCAGGTAGCAATGGATGCATTGTTTGCCATGGATGCGCCTGTCAGCGAAAGCGATGTGCGAAATGCAGTGGACAAGCTGGTCCATGGACAGAGTGTAGAGTGGCAGAACGTGACACTTGACCCACAAAGGCACTTTTATGTGCTTGGTTTGGCCCCTAATGCGGCGCGCCTCTCGGTTCGCTTTTTCTGGCAGGATACATTTCAAACGCTGCTTGATAATGTGCAGAAGCATTATGACCGCTTAGAGATTGTGCGCCCCGCTTATGATAAATTCCCGCGGCTGGGGCTGTATTGGCTGCTGCAGGAAACCGTCAACACCAATTCCCGCAACCCATCGGCAGCACCGCAGCTGGCGGGCGATGTTCTGCGTGCAATCCTGAATAATACAAGGTACCCGGCAACCCTGCTGGATGGCGTTATGATGCGTATCCGCGCAGAGCAAAAAGTAACACGCGGCCGTGCCGCTATTATAAAAGCATACTACCTGCGTAATGAAGATCCCCGTTGCCCAAAGGAGGTATTAACTGTGGAAAATAACAAGGAAACAAATTATCAACCGTATGTTATGGGTCAGCTTTTTGCTGTGCTGGAAGCAATCCAGATGGCGGTAAACCCGGATATCAATACAACCATCAAAGACCGCTATTTTAATGCGGCGGCATCCACCCCAGCTACTGTATTCCCGACAATTCTGATGCTGGCACAAAAGCATATGCAAAAAATGAGCAAGCCACAAAAGATTTATTACGATAAGCAGATCGCTGCGCTGGCGGGCGGAAAACTGGAAGGAAGCTTTCCCGCACGGCTGACTCTGCCGGAACAAGGCGCTTTTATCCTTGGCTATTACCATCAGACACAGGAACGCTATACAAAGAAAGTGGAGGAATAACAATGGCACAGGCAATCAAAAACCGGTATGATTTTGTAATTCTGTTTGACGTTGAAAACGGAAATCCGAACGGCGACCCGGATGCAGGCAACATGCCGCGTGTTGACCCGGAAACGGGATATGGCATTGTTACAGATGTCTGCTTAAAGCGTAAGATTCGCAACTATGTCGAAGTGGCCAAAGAAGATGAAGCAGGATACCAGATTTACATTAAAGATCAGGTCCCCCTGAACCGCAGCGATAAAAAAGCACTCGAATACTTGGGCATTGATGCTGATGCCAAGGATGCCCTGAAAGTCGCCAAGAAAGATGACCCGGAGTTGGACCGTAAAATCCGGGATTTTATGTGCCAAAATTTCTATGATATCCGTACCTTTGGCGCCGTTATGACAACCTTTGTAAAAGGCGCACTGAACTGTGGACAGGTGCGTGGCCCGGTTCAGTTGAGCTTTGCACGCTCGGTGGATCCTGTCCTCCCGCAGGAAGTAACCATCACTCGTATTGCCATTACAACGGAAGCTGATGCGGAGCGTAAAGGCACCGAGATGGGCCGCAAGTATGTGATCCCGTATGGCTTGTACCGTGCAGAGGGTTATGTTTCGGCCAACCTTGCCCGCAAAACTACAGGATTCTCAGAGGATGACCTGCAGCTGCTGTGGCAGGCAATCCTGAATATGTTTGAAAATGACCACAGTGCAGCCCGCGGCAAAATGGCAGTTCGGGAACTGATCGTGTTCAAGCATGATTCGGAGCTGGGCAATGCGCCGTCCTATAAACTGTTTGATGCAGTGCATGTCACGCGTGCCGAAGGGGTAGCCTTCCCGCGCAGTTACCATGACTATGTGGTAACGGTGGATGAAAATCTTCCCGCAGGGGTAACGTGCGAGAGGCTGTCGTAATGGCTTCCCCAGATGATTACCTGCTGATGTCCGGTATCCAGCATTTCAGCTTTTGCCGCCGTCAGTGGGCGCTCATACACCTGGAACAACAATGGTCCGAAAACCAACGCACCGCCGAAGGCCGCCTGCAGCATACCCGCTGTCATGATGTTACCCTGACGGAAAAACGCGGCGATTTGCTGATCGCCCGCGGTATGAGGGTCGTCAGCCACCGCTTAAAACTGACCGGCGACTGCGATGTGGTAGAGTTTCACAAGGATCCAAACGGCGTGTCATTGCAGGGCCGCCGCGGCCTGTGGCAGCCCATGCCCGTGGAATATAAGCATGGCCGCAGCAAGGTAAACGATGCCGACCGTTTGCAGCTCTGCGCACAGGCCATGGCGCTGGAAGAAATGCTGGTGTGCGAGGTGCCGGAAGGGGAAATCTTTTATGAAGAAACCCGGCAGCGGGAACATGTCTCCCTGACACCGGAACTGCGCAGCACCGCGCAGACCATGGCGGATGAGATGAACCGCCTGTTTGCGCGCGGCTATACCCCAAAAAGCAAACCCGGCAAGCATTGCAATGCCTGCTCACTGAAAGAGCTTTGCCTGCCGGTGCTGTATCAGCAGGCAGATCCGGCGGCGTATCTGCGGGAGCATATTGAGGAGGGCGCGCCATGAGAAAGCTGCTCAACACCCTGTTTGTCATCAATGAGGACGCTTACCTGACATTGGATGGCGAAAACCTTGTTGTTACCCGCAATAAGCAGGAAACCCACCGCTATGCCCTGCATACGCTGGAAGGCATCGTCTGCTTTACTTACGCGGGTGCCAGCCCCGCTTTGATGGGAGCTTGTGCCCGGCGGGGCATTGACCTTTGCTTTTTTGACCCGTATGGCAGATTTCAGGCCCGCACCGTGGGGGAAAAACGCGGCAATGTGCTGCTGCGTCAGACGCAGTACCGCGTGTCGGATGACCCGGCCCAGAGCTGTCGCTATGCCCGGAGCTTTATCCTTGGTAAAGTGTATAACGCACGCTGGGTGCTGGAACGCGCAACCCGCGATCATCCCCAGCGTGTCCCGGTCGAAAAACTGAAACGCACCTCCACCCAGCTGGCCGCCGCGCTGCCGCTGATACAGACCAGCGATGATCCGGAACAGCTGCGCGGCCTGGAAGGCGAGGCAGCCCAGCGCTACTTTGACTGCCTGAATGACCTGATTCTGCAGCAAAAGCAGGATTTTGTGTTTGAGGGCCGCAGCCGCCGTCCACCGCTGGACAATGTGAATGCGCTGCTTTCGTTTGCCTACAGCATGCTGGCGCGGGAGTGTGCATCCGCCTTGACCGCTGTGGGCCTGGACCCTTATGTTGGCTTTATGCACCGCCCGCGCCCCGGCCGCAAAAGTCTGGCACTTGACCTGATGGAAGAACTGCGGGCGGTTTATGCAGACCGGCTGGTCATCAGCTGCATCAATCAAAAGATCATCACGGCAAAACACCTGCAAAAACAGGAAAATGGTGCCGTACTGCTGACGGATGATGGCCGCAAAGCTTTCCTGACCGCATGGCAGAACAAAAAGAAGGAAGAGATCACCCATCCGTTTTTGAAAGAAAAACTGCCTTGGGGGCTGGTGCCCTATGTTCAGGCGCTTTTGCTGGCCCGTGCTCTGCGCGGCGACCTGGAAGTATACCCACCGTTTTTCTGGAAGTGAGGTGCCGTTATGTTGGTGCTTGTAACCTATGATGTCAACACCGAAACAGCCGCCGGTCGTCGCAGGCTGCGCAAAGTAGCAAAAGTCTGTGTAGACTACGGCCAGCGGGTGCAAAACTCCGTATTTGAGTGCCTGCTGGATGCCGCGCAATACACGATGTTCAAAGCAAAATTGACCGAACTGATCGATTCGGAATCGGACAGCCTGCGCTTTTATCAACTGGGAAACCATTACAAAAGCAAAGTCGAGCATGTGGGTCTGCACCCGGATTTTGATCAGGATGGAATCTTGTTTGCTTAGTGCGAGGGGAAGGCAATCATAAAATTCCTGGTTCCTTCGCACCAGAAAATATGGAAAAAACAGGGGTAGAAAGGGTAAAATACAGCCTTGCCTGTCAGCATGAAGATGCAATTCCTATAAAATTTGTTTCATATGCGCAAAAGTGCCCCACTGTTTTGTGCACTTTTGCTGTCGCTCTCCGCAAGGAGAGCGTGGATAGAAATTATTATGTTTGTTAATTTGCGTGTCGTTGATGGCGTCGCTCTCCGCAAGGAGAGCGTGGATAGAAATACCAACTCTGTGCTGAATGCCTAAGACTGTAACGTCGCTCTCCGCAAGGAGAGCGTGGATAGAAATCAAAATTTCCACCAGTGCTTCTCTTCCGCTTTTGTCGCTCTCCGCAAGGAGAGCGTGGATAGAAATATGGTGGCTGCGTTGTTGGCAGTTGGCCGCGCGGTCGCTCTCCGCAAGGAGAGCGTGGATAGAAATCAGGTAGCCGTCCATTGTGACACGCTATCAGCTTGTCGCTCTCCGCAAGGAGAGCGTGGATAGAAATCGTAATCACTGCGATGACGTCTCAGATTAGCGTGTCGCTCTCCGCAAGGAGAGCGTGGATAGAAATGCCTTGGGGGGGCTGGGGGGCGCGGCCCCCCAGGGTCGCTCTCCGCAAGGAGAGCGTGGATAGAAATATTCATAACTTAAATCTCCCATCCAAACCCATAGACAGTCGCTCTCCGCAAGGAGAGCGTGGATAGAAATAATGGAAGATTTGCTACCATCCACAACGCGGAGATGTCGCTCTCCGCAAGGAGAGCGTGGATAGAAATCCACCACGTGTTGGCGTCTGCGCCGCCGGTGCCGCGTCGCTCTCCGCAAGGAGAGCGTGGATAGAAATACGACGATTATCTCAAACTCGCAAAATTTGAGGGTGTCGCTCTCCGCAAGGAGAGCGTGGATAGAAATCGTGAACAGTTTAAATATGTCGTGCAATGCCGGAGTCGCTCTCCGCAAGGAGAGCGTGGATAGAAATTGGCCTATTTGACTCTTTTGATGTTGCCACGCTGCGTCGCTCTCCGCAAGGAGAGCGTGGATAGAAATCACAATACGCCCAACGATAAGGGCGTGACCATGCGTCGCTCTCCGCAAGGAGAGCGTGGATAGAAATTTCCGGTGGCTATGGGTGCGCCTATCTCTATTTGATGTCGCTCTCCGCAAGGAGAGCGTGGATAGAAATTGGCTCGCAGGTCTCTGCTAATGCTACGCATGTAGTCGCTCTCCGCAAGGAGAGCGTGGATAGAAATTATGCACAGGCGCAGCTTGTCAACGGCGTGCAGAAGTCGCTCTCCGCAAGGAGAGCGTGGATAGAAATCAATTATATTAAATCTCGTATCTATGATAGACGGTCGCTCTCCGCAAGGAGAGCGTGGATAGAAATAAATTGTGATGGCGGAAGAAGATATGATTTTTGAGGTCGCTCTCCGCAAGGAGAGCGTGGATAGAAATATCAAAGAGGATGTATCATAAAGCATAAGAGAGAGTCGCTCTCCGCAAGGAGAGCGTGGATAGAAATACCAGTCGCTCAAACGCATGTTTACGTTGCTGGGCGTCGCTCTCCGCAAGGAGAGCGTGGATAGAAATATGTTGAGACCGGAAACAGTGTAAACCGAGTCCCGTCGCTCTCCGCAAGGAGAGCGTGGATAGAAATTTGTACATATCACGATTGACTACCGCACAGATAGTCGCTCTCCGCAAGGAGAGCGTGGATAGAAATTGCGTGCCATTGCGCACACGGGCAAGTGGTCACATGGTCGCTCTCCGCAAGGAGAGCGTGGATAGAAATCTTTGCAGCTCCTTTCTACGCAGCCTCCTGCTACTGTCGCTCTCCGCAAGGAGAGCGTGGATAGAAATCTGCAAGGGCTTTATAATCCTCTTTTTGCTGTCTGGTCGCTCTCCGCAAGGAGAGCGTGGATAGAAATACCGGGATTCTGACGCATCACGGCGGAGAAGTAATGTCGCTCTCCGCAAGGAGAGCGTGGATAGAAATAATTTGCACTGCGTTGAAGAAGTATCCGGTGATACGTCGCTCTCCGCAAGGAGAGCGTGGATAGAAATGGTGATTGACTTTCCGCTTGAGCGGTTTGCCACGGTCGCTCTCCGCAAGGAGAGCGTGGATAGAAATAGGGCAAACGGCACCACACTGATGGCTATTGACCCGTCGCTCTCCGCAAGGAGAGCGTGGATAGAAATACAAGAAGTTGCAACCGCAAATAATCCGTTTAAGCGTCGCTCTCCGCAAGGAGAGCGTGGATAGAAATCATAATCTCAACCTTGACTGGATTTTGGAGACGCGTCGCTCTCCGCAAGGAGAGCGTGGATAGAAATTACGGCACCGCAGTCTATCAGCAGCGTTACACCGTCGCTCTCCGCAAGGAGAGCGTGGATAGAAATATCGTTTGTCATGTTTATGGAGACAATGCGTACCAGTCGCTCTCCGCAAGGAGAGCGTGGATAGAAATTAGCAGTCTTGATGATATCCTTGCTGGTGTCAACGGTCGCTCTCCGCAAGGAGAGCGTGGATAGAAATTATATTATCAAGATAACAGATAACCGCCCCGCGGCGTCGCTCTCCGCAAGGAGAGCGTGGATAGAAATGCCCACGCGGTGTTGAATGCCTAAGACTGTAACGCCCGTCGCTCTCCGCAAGGAGAGCGTGGATAGAAATTGAATTAAAGTAAGCATTTAATCACCCTCTCCAAAGTCGCTCTCCGCAAGGAGAGCGTGGATAGAAATACTTCCTTTCCGTAAGTAGGGTCAATAATGCGTGCCGTCGCTCTCCGCAAGGAGAGCGTGGATAGAAATTTTGACCACGGTATTGCACTGGTACCACATGAGGTCGCTCTCCGCAAGGAGAGCGTGGATAGAAATCTCCAAGTACGCATTGTAACTTGAGGATTGTTCCAAGTCGCTCTCCGCAAGGAGAGCGTGGATAGAAATCGCAAGGTGCCGCTGTTGGGTATTAAGTAATGTCGTCGCTCTCCGCAAGGAGAGCGTGGATAGAAATTCTTGCTTCGCGTCTAACTGATATGTCCGCCGCGTCGCTCTCCGCAAGGAGAGCGTGGATAGAAATTCCAACAGAAATGGCCGGG
>ERZ780144.3044-NODE-3044-length-13012-cov-8.982789_pt1 | contig 13012 bp, 9 predicted proteins | sample MGYA00511380_ERZ780144 | MGnify/ENA primary metagenome ERZ780144 (study PRJEB29588, sample SAMEA1965858) | human gut metagenome | biome: human gut; feature: human-associated habitat; material: faeces | place: Denmark | collected 2008/2010 ... | reverse complement strand
TGCAAAATCATCAGCGTAAAACTTATGTAACTCAGTTACACAAAGTTTATAATGAGTTACAGCAAGCTTTTATACAATATCAAAATGACAAAAACGCATTGAATTTAAAAGAAGCCGGCTTGACGAGTAGAGAGAGTGTTAAAACGTTTCTGTACGAATATTTAAAGATTATACAGGGTTGTGATGGAATTGTTGCTCCGTGTTTTGCCTCATCGTATAAAAATATAAATAGCGGAGCTGTCTCTGTAAGTTCTGTTTGGAACGGTTATTGTGTGACATTGGCAAGCGGTTCTTCTTTTTGTATGGATTACCCGACTTTGTATGGCGGTTCCTGGGGATACGTATTTATAGATATAAACGGAAAACAAGGTCCTAATATTCTCGGACGTGACGCATTTTATCTTGCAGTTTATACTGATGGTGTTTTAGATGTTAAGGGTGCGGATATTAATTGCAGAACAAACGGTATTTGCGGAGCAGAAGGTGCTTCTCTAAAAGACGTAAGAGGAACGGCAGATGCTTGTAAGGCAGGAGCTAACAGTTCCGCACAGAGTTGTTTCGGTCAAATTCTTAATGATAACTGGGAGATGAATTATTAAGCCAGATATTTTTGGACAGTTTCTCTTGTAAACACTTCTATACTATCTTGAGAATGTATGAAAATCATACAGCTTATAAGGGATTTAAGTGTTTCAAAGTCGGAAAAAGACAATTTATATCTCAAATCTTCCATATTATTTGCCAGAAATTCCATAATAATTGTCTTGTTGTCAAAAACAAGATTTGCAAAATAATCGAAAGATTCTTTCGATTTAATCCCTTCAAGATAAATAATATCGGGAGATTGAAATTCTATAAAGCGTGAGGCTTTATCCATATTAAAGCCCACGTTTTCATTTAATTCGCATTGATGAACATTCTGAAGATTATATTTTGCAATACTTTCAAGAGTCATAATATTTTTATTTTTATCGGCAGCTTCCAGAAGCAGCGAGTAAATAATATGAGTTTTCCCGCTTAAAGGCGAGCCGCAAACTATAATAATACCCGGGTTACTAAGTGCAGATTTTATAACATTCAGGTTATTTTCGGATTTGATAATATTATTTAAAGGTTTCGGCGGTTTATAAATTTTAAGGAAAATTCTTTCTCCCATAATTGTCGGGAATGTTGAAATGCTTGCAATAACACTCATATCATCAACTTTAAAACTTAATTTCCCGAGCTGCGGAACTTCTGATACAGAAGCATCAAGTTCTGCAAGGTTTTTCAATTTTGCAACAAACGATGCAGTTAGGACGGATGGGATATTTCCTTTATTCAGAATTTCACCGTTCTTTTTGAAGTTTACGCCAAATCCGCTGTCTTCTCGTTGAAATGTTACTTCATGAACACCTTCTAAAATTGCTTGTTTTAAAATTGCTCTTATAATCTTTTGAATATGGTTGTCGGATAAGTCTTCGCTGTGAAGTTTATCGCGCCAATCGTATTCAATTCCGCCGCGCGTAAATATTTCACCGACAGTTATATCCGATTTATAATATTCATCAATTTTTTTTCTTATGCTTGCTTCGGATGAAATTACAGGCTCAATCGAACATTCTGCTGTTTCTATAATCTTGTCAATCGCAAATAAATCCAAAGGATCAGCCATTGCAACGGTTAGAGTTTCCTCAATTTTGAAAAGAGGAATAATTCTGTATTTTTTAGCATCAGAAATACTTATATATTTTAAACATTTAGGGTCAAGAGTGTAATCATCAAGATTTACATACGGAATGTGCAGTTTAGCTTCCAGAAATTTTAAAATAGCGTCTTCAGTTATTGCTCCTGAATTTATAAGAGCCTGTCCGATGTTAATATTTTGAGCATTGGCGATTTCTTCTGCCTGTTCGATTGTTTCATAAGGAACGAGACCTGCTCTTACAAGGTCATATTTTAATTTTTCGAGGGTTTTATTTGTAACTGATGTTTCCATATTATTTAAGATATTCTTCAACTTTTTTAACTACTTCATCCAACTCAAAGGGTTTTGTAATATATTCATCCGCTCCGGTTTCTTCTCCGATAAGTTTGTCTTCTTCCTGCGAACGGGCTGTAACCATTAAAATCGGAATGTTTTTATATTTTGCATCATATTTTAAAAGACGGCTAATCTTATAACCGTTAATTTTAGGCATCATAACATCAAGAATTATTAAATCGGGTATAATTTCTTTTGCTAATCTTAAGCCGTCTTCGCCGTTGTATGCGCAATAGCATGTAAAATCAGCGGCTTCAAGTACAAACTTCAGGCTTTCGACAATATCCTGTTCATCATCAACAATAAGAATTTTTTTCATACTTTCCCCTATCACGTCTTATAAAAGTATTATAACATATCAAAATTCTTCTTCTATTTTGTTAAATTTTGTAAAAGGTTAACAAAAATTTTTATTCAGCAGTCTTTAAACGGAATAAGAAAGGTTATAATCATGGTTTCAATAAATAAGATAGCAAGCAATAGAGTAATGCAGCCTGTTAAAAGGTTACAGCCGCAGGGGTGGGCTGTTGTCTTCCCTCCGCAAAGACAAAAAGATACAAGAACAGTTCCCGAACTGGTTAATACAATTCAGTCCTGGGCTTTAAAAGATGATAATGTTAAAGCTTTTCTGCCTTCATTAAATAAGGTTAAACCTGAACACTACGGAGTTGTTGCCGATACTATAGAACTTGCGCATGATACCAATGCCCTTTCAGCGTCATACATTAAGAAACCTATATCAGGAGAAGTTCTCGGAAAGTTGTTGGGAAAATATTCAGAGAGTTCCCATTCTAATCCCAATATTTTCGGGTTAATTGAAGAAGTTATAAATAATACCGATAATACAACATCACGTTGTTTTTTGCATAATCTTCTGGAACATGACGCTTTTTCTCATCCCGAGTATTTTGAAAATGCCGAACTTGTAAAACCGCTTGTTAAAACTTTTGCAAAAGACACTCTTACGGGGTTTCCAGATCCGAACTATAAAAATCAGCATATGTTTAATAAACTTATAGAATATGTTTCTGTGCCCGAGGCAGACCCGGAAAAAATAAAAATTCTTGATAAAGTAACAGAACAAATATCCGCATTGCCATCCGAAACTAAAGGAATTGATGTTGCAGATTTTGTACAAAATGATATTCCGATTTCTAAAGTTGAAGATAATCTTAAAACAATGCATGAAACAAGTGCTATGTTTGCCGGAAACGGTAAAGTGTTTGATGCCGTAAAATATTTGCTTAATAATTCTAATTTATATTAGCGTATTCTTTAACGACAGGAATTACGAAACAAAACTTAGAACCTTTATTCAGTTCACTATCGCACCAGATTGCTCCTTTGTGAGCCTCTAAAAGCTGCTTTGCAATAGGAAGCCCTAATCCTGTTCCGCCTGCTTTTCTTGATAAAGAATTCTCTATTTGTGCAAACTTATCAAAAGCATGCAGCAAATCTTTTGATGCAATCCCTATTCCTTCATCTTCAACACAAACCTGTATATAATCACCTTCGGGAAGTTTTATTGTATCTCTGAAATACTCGTTAATTTTTATATCTTTGTAACTTATGATTGAAGATGATATCTTAATTGTTTTATTTTCGGGAGTAAATTTTATGGCGTTTGAAACAAGGTTTGTAAGAACCTGTTCAAGCCTTTGCGCGTCAGCATTAATATCAGGCAGATTTTCTGTTTCTTCTGTTAAAAGATTTAATCCCTTGGATTTTGCAACCTCTGATAGTGCGGATTTTACATAACCTATGACTGTATTTATGTTTGTGGGGGCAAAATTGAAATCCATTTTTCCTGCTTCAATTTTTGATAAGTCAAGAAGGTCGTTGATAATCCCTGAAAGCCTTTGTACATTTCTCATAGCCATGGAAAGAAACTTGTCAGCCGAGGATGTTATTTCCCCGCATCTGCCGCTCATTAATATATCAAGGGAATTTTTTATGGATGTCAGCGGGGTGCGAAGTTCATGTGAAACAATGGAAATAAATTCGGATTTAAGCCTTTCAAGCTTTTCCAATTTAGCATTTGTTTCTATTATTTCCTGATAAAGAGTTGCGCTCTTTAAGGGTAATGAAACCTGCTGTGCAATTGTTTGAAAACAGGTTGCATCTTCAGGAGTAAAAGAAGTTTCTTTAAATATTTCAATACATCCGAAAAAGTTATCTCCGAGACTAATCTGTGCAAACATGTTATCATATTGGAAAAGTGTAAAAGTAAATCTGCTTGCGGGATACTTAATGTGTTTTATAACTTTTAAATTTTCCGCGTCTATTTTAATCGGAACTTCTTTACCTTCAAATACGGAATTATAATTTAGAACTGTTCGTAATTTTATAGCTGTTATAAGTTCATCAGATAATTCATACAGAGAATTTAAAATTAAAACAGGCTCATTATCGGTGCACAACGATAATGTACAAGTTAAGGAAAAGCTTAAAGCTTTATCCATGCCTTCAATCATATATTGAATAAGCTTAGACTTCTCCAGAGTGCCCGCAAACTGTGAACTTGTACTGTAAAGTGCATTTAAACGATACAAACTGTCTGCAAGGTCTTTGTTAGAGTTTGAAAGCATATCAAGAGAATTTTTCATTCTTAAATTAACATTAATTGTCGAAAGTATTAAATCTTCCGACATTTCTCCGTTAATAAAAGCGTTAGCGTATTTAATGAGTTCTTTATCAACTCTGTCAGCAGAAATTATAAAGATTATAATTGTATTCTCGCAAAGTGATTTAACTTTTTTATTTAAACTTTTTATATTGGGAATTTCTGCATCAACAATGATTATATCAGGCGGATCAACGCTTATAATATCGCAAATCAATGTTTCATCCGTCATTACCGAGAATTCATATCCGTTTTTGTTAAAAATTTTATTAAACTTTTCTGTATTTGTATTATTTTCAGATACCAGCAAAATCTTAATCATACTATTAATTTTAGCAGGATTACGGCATATAGCAAATTGATTAATTTTTGCAAAGTCTATGAATGTGCTTAATAAAACTTAATTAAAAGTGAAGTTTAAAATCACTTGTTACAAAATGTAAAGAATGCTTTTAAATAGGCTGAAATCCGCTTATAATCCCTCATAGGATAGGATAGGATAGGATGCGGTGCGGTCGTATAAAGTTTTTTCGTAAAATTCCCGACTTCTTTTCCAGAAGCAATTGAAAGGGAAACACTTATGGGAATGGCAGCAGGACAAGCAAGATTGTTAAGTATAACGGCAAGACTTACCGATAATGAATTACGTTCTCAAACCATAACAAATTCCAAATTGCGTCTGGCTGATAAATCAACCGAAGCCAGCCAGGAGTACATGGATGCTTTAAACTCAACACAATTAATGTATGGTGCATATGATGGTAATGGCAATTTGAGCTATCAAGAATTGACCGCAAATTCTCTTTTAAGTTACGGAGAATTAAAAAATCAATATTCACTTGTAAATTCAAACGGTCAAATAATGTTAAACGGTTCAGATATAAAAAAATATGAAGCATCAAACAGTTTGGCAGAATTTTTATACAGCTACGGTATCCCCGAAGTTGAAAATCCCAAATGGGTAGAAGCATTACAAGGTATCTACGGGACGACTACAAATACTGACGGCTCATATGTATATGAAACATTATATGATGAAACAAATCCGAGCCAATGGAATGACTATTTTTCTGCAATGACCGATAGTGATATTGCAAATTTGCAAAATATTGTGACAAAAGATCCTACTCAGGTTACTGCGTCTGATGCACAAAAAGTTACTGATGCAGTAACTAGTTGGAAGTCTCAGGTAACTGGTAATACCCTATTGAAAGATTATGCCAATATGGGCGGTTCTTTTGGCGCCTATGTCAATGAGTTATTAAATCCGCCTGCTGTTCCGTTTCCGAACGAAAATGACTATCGTTCAGAAGAAGGTACTGAATTGGCTCACAAGTTTGAAATAGCATCTTATCCTTGTTATGATAATGCAATAAATCGAGATGCTTTAGGTTGTTACGTTCACGTTTTGACACACCTATTAGATTTAAAGTCTACAGATCTAACTTCAACTGCTTATGGTCATCCTACTGTACCCAACTCTTGGGGAAGCACATATACAACCACAGCAGGCGGTTACACTGTAACAACCACAGAAGGTAACATTTCAGGTTCTGCTATACAGACGGAGACAACAGACAAAGACGGTAACCCTGTAGACGGATTGTCTAATTCTATGGCATCAGTATCAGAATATCTTTGCAAAGATGAAGATGGTGATGGGCAGGCGGATGTTCTTGCTCCTGCTACAGGTCCAACTATTACTGCAAGCTCTCCTGTAGTAGACAAATTGTTAAGTAATTATAAAATAGATGCATCAGGTCAAATGGTTCAGAAAACTTTTAAGGAAAAAACGATTGATCTTTTATATGTTATTCAACATTTTAATGATGCAGATATGAAAAAAGCTGACGGTACAAATTATACTTATAACGAGCTGAAAGTTTATCTTCAAAACTTCCAGACAGACATGATGACAACTCTTAACCGTGTAACAGAAGAGTACTATGAAGCAATAAGAGATTGGCAAAATGAAATCGGCAGATGGTTAAAACAAGTAGGAGATTTAAAAGCAACTTATGTTGAGGATTTAGAAAATATTCCCGATAAAACTATTCCCGATGAAAAAGATGCAAGATACCAGTGGTATGTGAATCTTTACTATCGTATGGGCGGGGGCGAAGAAAATGCTGACGGGACTAAAAATAATAATAACTACAAAGAATTAGATGAAAATCTTATTAATAATGCAGAATGGCTCCAATTTGCACTGGAACACGGTATTTTGACTATGGAACAGGCATCATACAATGAAAACGGTTCTGAAAAATACCCTGAAATCGGTACTTATGACTGGACTTCTATTATATACACAAATGCAGCTGATATAAGATCTCAAGAAGATGATGTTAAAATTGCAGCAGCAGAAGTTAAGTACAAAAATAAATTAACTGAAATTGAAAATCAGGATAAAAAATATGATCAAGATCTGAAAAAACTTGACACTGAACATAATGCACTTCAAACAGAATATGAATCATTGAAAAGTACAATTGACAAAAATGTTGAAAGATCATTTAAAGTATTCTCATAGAAATTTATCGGGAGCCTTTTTTCTTAAGATTTTTATTATGTCGTGGTTTACCGTTATTTTTTCTGGGCATATTCGGAGTGGAATATGATGTTTGAATACGTTTTACACTATATACATCAGGTATAGCCTGAATGCTTAAAATAACTTTCTTTAACGTATCAATATTGTCAAGTTCTATACCGAGTTCAATAATCCCGATTTTGCCGCTTTTGGATTTCACATTTGCATAATTAATATTGGTGCCGTTATCTGATACTGCTGCAATAATGTCTTTTAGCAAACCTTGTTTTTCTGCTGTTTCAACTCTTATTGTCGTATTATATGTTTTGTTAACATTATCGCCTGACCATCTTATATCCATTAATCTTTCGGGTTCAATGTGTTCAAGCATCTGGCAGTCCATTCTGTGAACAGTTACTCCTTTTGCACGCGTAACAACACCTACAATCGGTTCCCCCGGAATAGGTGAACAGCATTTTGCTATTGAATATAACAGACCTTCAAGACCTATTATATCTTTTTCCGATTTTTTTCTGTAAGTCCCGTGGAATGACGTTTCAGGCGGTTTTTGCGGTTCAGGTTTTTTGAGCTTATTAATTATTTTGTTTAAAGTTGTTTCTCCGTATCCGAGTGCCGCGAATAAGTCATCTGCAGAAAGATAATTCATTTGTTTTGCGACTTTGTCAAACTCGCCTGATTTCATGTAATCATCAAATACGGCTTTTGTAAGTTCATGTTCAAGGTTAGTTTTTCCGACTTCAATATGTTCTTCACGGTTATTTTTCTTAAACCACTGCTTAATCTTTGAGGAAGCCTGTTTGGTTACTACGAAATTCAGCCAATCAAGGCGCGGAGCAGGTGTTTTGGAGGTTAAAATTTCGACTATATCACCGTTATGCAATTTGGTGTCAAGCTGTGCAATTCTTCCGTTTATAAGTGCACCTACGGTTTTATTACCTACTTCCGAGTGAATTCTGTATGCAAAATCAACGGGGGTAGCGTTTACAGGCAAATCAAAAACATCACCGTTAGGTGTGAACGCAAAAACCTGATCGGAGAATAAATCCAGCTTAACCGAGTTAACATAATCTTCTGCAGAAGCCATGTCTTTGTCGTATTCGACGAGTTTTCTCATCCAAGAAAACTGCATATCAGTAGGATTGTTTGCTTTTTGCGATCCTTTTTCTTTATATCTCCAGTGTGCGGCAATCCCGTATTCGGCAACTTCGTGCATTTCCCAGGTTCTGATTTGAACTTCAAGAGGTTTTGAACGGGGACCTATTACGGAAGTGTGTAAAGATTGATACATATTGCCTTTAGGCATTGCGATATAATCCTTAAACCTTCCCGGAATTGGTTTAAATTGGGAGTGTATAAGCCCCAAAACTTCATAACATTCTTTTTCCGTATCTACAATGACCCTTACGGCTGTAATATCGTATAAATCATGAAAAGCTATATTTAAGCGTTTCATTTTGCTGTAAATACTGTAATAATGCTTTGCTCTGCCTGTAATTTGAGCGTTAATTCCGGCTTTCTTTACGTCAGCGGTAATTTTATCAATAAGAATTTTAACGGTTTCTTCTCTGCTTGCTTTTGTTTGAGATACAAGTCGTGCAATCTCAAAATACTTATCAGGTTCAAGATAGCGCAGCGACAAATCTTCAAGTTCCGCTTTAATTTTGTAAATCCCCAGACGGTTGGCAAGAGGGGCGAATATATCCAGAGTTTCTCTTGCAATTTTCTGCTGTTTGCTTGTTATCATAAAATTCAGGGTTCTCATGTTATGAAGCCTGTCAGCAAGTTTTAAAAACACTATTCTTATATCGCTTGCCATTGCGATGAAAAGACGTCTGAAATTTTCTGCCTGACGTTCCTCTTTGGATTTAAACTGTAATTTCCCGAGTTTTGTAACTCCTTGCACCAGTGTGAGAACATCTTTCCCAAAAAGTTTTTCGATTTCTTCCGGCTGTGTATCAGTATCTTCTAAAATATCATGCAAAAAAGCAGCTTGCAGTGTGTGCGAATCCACTTTTAAACCTACAAGAATTTTTGCAACTTCAACCGGATGAATAATGTATGGTTCTTCTGATATTCTGTATTGACCTTCATGCAGACGTTTGGCAAAAAGATATGCTTTTTCAATCTGTTCAATTTCTTCGGGTTCTCTGTTCTGTGCAATAAGCTCTTGTTTTATATCTTCAAAAAGTGGTTTTTCGCTCATGATATAATCATAATACAGATTTTATTTGAATTTTTCAAGTAGAATAGTATAATTTCATTCATAAGGATTACAAAAATGCTGCGCGACACTAAAGACGGATTAATAATAACTTTAAGAATATCGCCTAATGCGTCCAAAAATGAGATTATAAAAACGGATGAATTTCTTAAAGTCAAAATCACGGCACAGCCTGTTGACGGCAAAGCCAATAAAGCTGTCATCGAATTTTTGTCAAAGCAATTTAAAGTTCCCAAATCCTCATTTGAATTGCTAAAAGGGCACACTTCAAAAGATAAGACTTTTTTAATTAAAACTGATGATGTATCTAAAATTAATGAAATAAAAAGTTTTGTTAACTCTGTAGTAAATAATGGCAAAATTTAATATTTACGTTTTTTAGAAAAAACAACATATTTTTTAGTGATATAATTAAACGTGCAAAGGAGTAAATATGAAAATTAACAGTATTCAATCTTACAATTATGGGGTAAAGAATTGTGATTGCAATAAAAAGAAAACTAATCCTGCGTTTTCTGCAAGAATTCCTGCACAAACGGAAAGAAAAATTTTAACCGAAGCTGTTGAAAACGGTTCGGAATTTTTAGCATCAGTAAGAGCACAGTTAGCAAATATCCGTAAATGGGGGCAATCTGATACTAAATTAACAGAGGCTTTCGATTTCGACAACGGTAAAACTGTCCTCGGACTTGATAACAGTTCAATCTCAACAATGTACGGTGCAAACCTTCCGAATAAAACTTCTTTGCTTGATACAGTTATGTCATTGAAAGAAAAAGATATTATAAAAGCGGAAAAAGATTTGAAACAAATCGTTGATGATAATAAAACAGATTTAATTGTTAAGGCTCTTAACGACGATAAATTAATGAATAAAATCGTTCATAAATCTAACGCGTCAGATGAAGAATTAGCGGAAGCAATTGATAAACTATCCGAAGAACGTATTACCGAACTGCGCTTCGGTTTGGATGAACCGTCAAAATATCCCTCAAATGATGATATAATTCATTTTGATTTTTCAGCTTAATAAAAAAGCTTGCAAAATATTTATTTAACGGTAGAATTATTCTGTAGGGAAAAATAATGACTAAACTCAATTCTTTAAAATTGCATCATACACATCATCATAGCAACCTTGAAAGGCTATGAATTGATGTTTTACGCTTTTAAAGAATAAAAAATATATTCAATTCTTATAAAAAATAGTCTTTCAAGGAACCCTAAAAGCGTTTGACAGACTATTTTAAGAATTGGAGATTAATAGAAATGACAATAACAAATATAATTTCGGCTATAGGAAATAATAGCAGTGTATACCCCTTAATAATGCGTGATTGTGGGATTGAAATTCCTGCAAAAATAGCTCTTACATATGACCAGAATAAAAAAGAGTCAAAAGGTATTGCATACTTAGCAGCAAGAGAACGTTTTCTTGACGAATATGCGACTTCTGCTGTATGGCTGGGTGGCATTCCTCTTGTCGGCTGGCTTGTAAATAAGTATATTAAAGCCAGAGGTTTAAACCCTGATGTTAATTTGAAGCTGTTTAAAGAAGAACAGAATATCCAAGGGATTGATTACAACATTAAAAAGTTTAAGGATTTGGCACCTGATGCTGTAAAAGATTTGATAAAAGCAAAAGAAAATAAAAAACTTTATGAAAAACTTCTTGCGGGTAAATTCCTAGCCTCTACTACTATACCTATTTTATTTATGGGATTTATTCTTCCTAAATTAATTTTTGCATCATCCGCCAAAAAAATTGAAAAACTCAGAGCTAAAGAAGCAGAAAATAAAAAATCTATACAGCAAGTAAGCTTTTTGCAAAAAGACAAATTTTATAAATCAAAAGATATCAATTTCACGGGCAACTGGGTTACTAAGGCGGCGAATTTCTCGGCACAGGATAAAATGGCAGTAACTGACGGCGGTTATGCTGTCGGACGTGTTGCAACTGCGCGTAATAAAAATGAACGCTATGATTTGGCTTTTAAAATGGCGGGTATGATGTTTTTAAACTTTGTTGCGCCTAAGTGGATTGAAAAAGGCTTGAATAAAATGACAGGTGTTGAACTCGACCCTCTTATGCTTGCTGATAAAAATTTTGCAGAGCAAATTAAAACAGGAAATCTTAAACTGCCCGTTAACGATTCTGCCGAAGAACTTTTAAAATTTGTTGATAATATTGAAAATAAAGATACTATATTCATTAAATATGCTAAAAAGTTTGAAAAAATTAAAATGCTTGATAACGGAATAAGAGACCCGAGAGAGTATGTTAATATTAAAAGCCTTGCAAAATTCAGAAATGATATTGAAACATTTGCTCTTAAGGCAAAAAATGCGGATGATATGACTGCTTTTATAAGAAAAGCTAAATTTGCGAAATCTGCAAATATATTAACAAATGTAGCTTTAAGCAGTTTTCTTCTTGCTTATGCTTTGCCAAAGGTACAATTTGCGTTCAGAAAATTTATCACAGGCTCTGATTTGGAACCGGGCTTGGCTCCTGCAGAAAAAATTGTTGATAGCTCAACTAAATAAGGTACTATATTTTTCTGTTTTTTATAAGAGTTAATATAGATATCGCTGAAAATATATTTTTTGTAGATGGTATTAATGCCAGTACTTCAATAAATACTATGCTGATTAACAACCTGATCAGTGTACAGCAAATCCCGCCTTTGGATGAGTTAGCAAATGTATGAGTTAGAATTATAATCAGTGAATTTAGACCGAGATATTGTAAAAACAGATTTAAATATGTTATTTTGATTTTTTCAAGCAGCATGGAAATTTCCATAACAATAATGCTTAGACCGATTGCTGCGTTCAAGGAAACTACAGGATTTGTATATACGCGTTCATTCAGACTTAATCCAAAATATTTATAATCGTAATAACCGGCAATTAAGGCTAATATACTTGTAAGTATTAATAATGTTTTATTTTTGAAAAATGAGTGTTTTTTTAGCAGATATCCTATATATGATACATAAAGAACCGCTAAAGCAATGTCTATACTCCAAGGTAATTTAACATATTTCCCGATAATAACTCCTATAAATGCAATACAAAATGCAATTATACAATTGATGAAATCATTGGTTTTAATTTTTTCTGTAAATTTTAAAAATTGAAGCAAAAGAATTCTGACGATAAACAGACAAGGAAGAAACCATGCTGCGCCAATTGTGTTAATTTTCAATTCCGGTATTTCTTTTCCTATGGCATATAATATGCTTATTAATTGATTTATTAAATTACGATAGTAAAAACCAAAAGAGAATAAAAGGCTTATTAATCCCGGTAATAGTAAGCGTCTAGAAGATGTTTTTACAAGTAATTTAGTGTTATTACGATATTTCGAAAAATTAAAAAAATACCCTGCAAGTAGGAAAAATAAAGGCATATGAAATAAATAGATAAACTTACATACATTACCTGAAGATGTGAATGAATGCCCCGCAATAACCAGTAAAATTGCAATTCCTTTTGTTATATCTGCCCACAAATAATGTTGTTTTTCTTTTTGGGCAGTAAAATTGTTTTCTGTTAAATTTATAATTTTTAAATTATTTATCATAA
>ERZ780144.3037-NODE-3037-length-13035-cov-4.144376_pt1 | contig 13035 bp, 10 predicted proteins | sample MGYA00511380_ERZ780144 | MGnify/ENA primary metagenome ERZ780144 (study PRJEB29588, sample SAMEA1965858) | human gut metagenome | biome: human gut; feature: human-associated habitat; material: faeces | place: Denmark | collected 2008/2010 ... | reverse complement strand
CATCTACCTTTGCGCCGAGTGCGCATCCCTGCGGAGCGTTTTTTTGTTTCATAGGACGCAATTTCCTATGAAACAGAAAAGAGCCCGGCCCACATGTGACCGGACCCTTATGGAGTCTTTTGTAAGTTTTAAGAACTTATGCCAGCTCTGCGAAGTACTTAATGGTGCGAACCATCTGGCTGGTGTAGGAGTTCTCGTTGTCGTACCATGAAACAACCTGAACCTCGTACAGATCTTCTGCGATCTGAGCTACCATGGTCTGGGTTGCATCAAACAGAGAACCGTATCTCATACCGATAACATCGGAAGAAACGATCGGATCCTCGTTGTAACCGAAGGACTCGCTTGCTGCTGCCTTCATAGCTGCATTGATGTCCTCTTTGGTAACGCCTGCTTTCTTAACAACTGCGGTTAAGATGGTGGTAGAACCGGTCGGTACCGGAACACGCTGTGCGGAACCGATAAGCTTGCCGTTTAACTCCGGAATAACCAGGCCGATTGCTTTTGCAGCACCGGTGGAGTTCGGAACGATGTTTGCAGCGCCTGCTCTTGCTCTTCTTAAATCACCTTTTCTGTGCGGGCCATCCAGGATCATCTGGTCGCCGGTGTAAGCGTGAATAGTGCTCATGATACCGGACTGGATCGGAGCGTAATCATTCAGAGCCTTTGCCATAGGTGCCAGGCAGTTGGTGGTGCAGGATGCTGCGGAAATGATGGTATCATCTGCAGTCAGGGTGTTCTCGTTTACGCTGTAAACGATGGTCTTTAAGTCGTTGCCTGCTGGAGCGGAGATAACAACTTTCTTTGCGCCTGCGTCAATGTGCGCCTGTGCTTTCTCTTTGGAGGTGTAGAAACCAGTACACTCTAATACTACATCTACGCCAATCTCTCCCCACGGAAGATCAGCAGCCTTAGCCTCTTTGTAGATGGTGATCTTCTTGCCGTCTACAGTGATGGAATCCTCGCCAGCCTCTACGGTGTGCTTGCCCTCACCGATGTGACCTGCGTATCCGCCCTGTGCGGTATCGTATTTTAATAAGTGAGCTAACATCTTCGGATCGGTTAAGTCGTTGATTGCTACTACCTCATAACCCTCTGCGCCAAACATCTGTCTGAATGCCAGACGGCCGATACGACCAAAACCATTGATTGCTACTTTAACTGCCATGATTCATTCCTCCTAGATTGTTAAAAATATGATGATTGTTAAAAACTCATCAACCTTGCTCTTATTGTACCTAATAACCAACAAAATAGCAAGCCTTTTTTTGCCATATTGACAAAAACCATGTAATTATCGTCTTGTTTTTGTCAAAGAAGCCCTCCGGAGTTCTGCTCCGAAGGGCTTTCTTTTGTGCTTTGTATACAGAATCCATGCAAAACATGTCATTCTGTTCATAATTATGTCAATTACTACATCTCGTCCTTGACATAGCCTGCCAAATTGTAGGCATGATCGGATACTCGCTCCAGGTTGCTGATGATATCCAGGAATACCACGCCTGCGGAAGCCTTGCACTCTCCCGCGGAAAGACGCTCAATGTGTTTCTCGCGAAGCTCTTCTTCCTGGCTGTCGACATCATCCTCGTACTGGCTGACCTTGCGCACTGCCTCCATGTTGCCGTTCTGTCTCGCGTCAATGGCATACTGGAAGGATTTTAACACACTGTCGCTGATGGATTTTAAGTCATCCGCACCGGTGGTAGAGAACTGAAGGCCGTGCTCTACCATGTACTGAGCCTGTTCTGCCAGGTTTTCCGCATGGTCGCCGATACGCTCGATATCGCTGACACTGTAGAACAGGTTGTTTACGACCTTCTTTTGTTTCTCAGTCAGGGAAAGGTTATCTACCTTAATAAGGTACTCGGTCAGCATCTTCTCCATATTATTGATGGTCTGCTCGGTCTTGAATACCGTTTCCACCTCATCGGAATTCACGGTCAGGACTGCATCAATGGCACGGACCACATTCTCATAGGTGATCTGTCCCATATGGACAACCTCAAGGGCTGCGGTCTCCACTGCGAATGCCGGAGACTCAAAGATACGCTCGTCCAGATGTTTGAGGGTGGCAGCAGTTTCCGCATCCTCTGCTACCGGCTCCTCCTCCGCCTTCTCCTTCACAACCATGCCGGAAATCTTAACCAGCACATCCGCGAATGGAAACAGCAGCGTGGTCATGGTCAGGTTGAAGATTGTATGGAAAATAGAAATCTGCACCGCATTGATGTTGGATGCCGCAAAGGCCGGACGCAGGCTGAAAAAGATAAATCCGATCGATCCGAACACAATCGCACCAATGACGTTAAAGGTCAGATGCATGACAGCCGCACGCTTGGCCGTGCGGGATCCGCCCATACTGGAAAGCATGGCAGTCACACAGGAACCAATGTTCTGGCCCAGTGTAATATAGATCGCCGCATTTGTGGTTACAATGCCGTTCATGGCCAAAGTCTGCAGGATACCAACGGAAGCAGAGGAACTCTGCAGAAGCGCGGTAACCAGCGCACCGATGATCATGCCCAGAAGCGGATTACCTCCTAATATTTCAAAGGCTTTCGCAAAAATCGGTGCATCCGTGTAAGGATTAATCGACCCTGACATAAAATCAAGACCAATAAACAAAAGGCCCAGACCGATCATGATCTCACCAATGGTCTTCTTTTTCTGACTCTTGGCAAAAACCAGCAGCAATGCGCCAATACCAATGATGGCCGGTGCGTAAAAGCCTGGTTTCATAACCTCAAAGGCATCACCCAGCTGGCTCATGGATACGATCCATGCAGTGATGGTGGTACCAATGTTAGCACCCATGATCACGCCGACCGCCTGGGACAGGTTCAATACGCCTGCACTTACAAAACCGACTACCATGACCGTTGTGGCTCCACTGGACTGGATGATCGCTGTGATCAATGCGCCCAATGCAACCGCCAGGAACCGGTTGTTGGTAAGCATCCCAAGGAAACTGCTCATCTTGCTTCCCGCCGTCTTCTGCATACCGTCCGCCATGATATTCATGCCGTAAAGGAACATACCAAGACCGCCCAGGAAACCAAACCCGTTTGAAATGTCGCTGATTGACATACTCTCCTCCTCGTCTCGCGTACTCTTTTCTCTCTATTCTCTTCAGTCCGCAAACAAATTAATCATACCATACCGCTTCTTCCATTTTCAACCGATTTTAAAATTTAGGTAAATTTTGGGTAAATAGTATGTAAAAATGCCCGTCACAAGTACCGTGACGGGCATTCTCAACGAATTTTGTTCAATTTCTGTTAATGATCTGCTGCGTAGGCCGCAAGTGCTGCCAGAATCGACTGGTTGCTGTTCCAGACATTGCCGAATTCACTTGCCGGCATCGGGCAGGCCACACTTCCCACCTCAATGGTCAGGCTCGGGATCGGGCTGTCCTTGATCTGGACATAATCTTTGAACCCTCCCTTGCCGCTGCTTCTGTTGGTACGGTATCCGGAAATGCCGGTTACCAGCTCAGCAAGCTCTTTGGACTGTTCCGCAACCTTATTTCCGGCAAAATCCCAGTACACCAGATTGCCCATGCTGTGATAGCTGATGGTCATCGTCCAGTTTGTGGAATTAGCCAGATTAGCAAGGGCCTTGCTCTCCGGCTCAGAAAGTGCGCTGGTTCCCTTGTAATTTGCATAGGAAGCATGGGAAGGTCCGGTGGTAATGGAGTCCCACAGAGCCGGGAAGTTCTGGTTTAGGTCCACACCGCGTCCATTGGCCTTCCACAAAGCCTGGTAGCGCTCAAAGCTCTGGGTAGTACGTCCGTCTGCCTGGTCCTGCGCGTAACACTGGCTGACAATCCGGCGCAGATCAGCGGAACGAAGGGCAGACACACCAAACTGGCTGATGGTAACCCCATCCGGATTGACCATCGGCACAATATGAATAGCCACTCCCGCAAGGATATCCGAAAGCTTTCGTCCCTGATAGCTTCCGCTGTCATAAAAAGCCAGCAGATGCTCTGCCTGCTTCATGACCAGAAGCGGCGTCATGTATTCCCGCGCGTGAATGCCCGCATGGATCAGGATGTGTTTTGACGCGTTCGGGTTTCCGATGATGATCTCGTAAAGACTGCGTCCGTCCAGGCTGGTCCCTATGGTGTTCACCTGCATATGGCTGCCATAACGCGATTTCAGACTGCTGATATCACGGCTCATCTGATCATAGCTGTATTTTTCAACTACCTTGACGATGGAGTCTGTCAGCTGGCCGGCAAATGAGAGATCACCGGCTCCGATCACCGACGGAACTACCACCCCCGCCGGACCTGACGATGCACCTGCTGCCTTACCGCTTCCTGCCGTGATGATGCCGGAACTTCCTCCTGCTACCGGTCCAGCCTGGCCGCCCGCTGTTACCGTACTTCCGGATGATAATGCGCCGCCAACAGTGACCGTGCTGCTTCCTGCTACGACTGTACTGCTTCCCGCCGTAACCGTACCGCTTCCTGCCGCACTGTTGTCAGATGCCGTAGTTTCTCCGGCTGTGACGGTTGTATTGCTGCTTTGTGCTTCTGCTGCAGGTGCCGCTGCGACAGTTTCTGCTGCTTCGCCTGCTGTTTCATTTCCTGCCCCGATAGTTTCACCGGGTGCTGATGTAAGTCCTGCCGGATCGGTTCCTTTTGTCACCGGTCCGTCCGCGTAAGCCATAAAAGCACTACTGGCCACCATAAAGGCAGCCAGAGCACCTGTAAAATATCTTTTACAGTTCATAAATTAGTTTTCACTTTCCTTCTTTGCAAGGTCGCCCGGCTTCATGCTGAGGCTGATCTTGCCCATCTTATCTACGTCAAGAACCTTCACGGTTACTATATCACCGATATTGACAACGTCTTCCACCTTCTCTACGCGCTTGTCAGAGAGTCTGGAAATGTGGATCATACCATCCTTCTTCGGCTTCAGCTCTACGAACGCGCCGAACGGCATGATGCGGACAACCTTACCGGTAATAATCTGTCCCGGTTCAATATCCGTCACGATATTTTTGATGATGCTCTTTGCTTTCTCAATCATCTCTTTGTCGGTACCGCAGATTGCTACGTTGCCCTCCTCGGAAATGTCGATCTTCACGCCGGTCTCCTCAATGATCTTGTTGATCACGCAGCCCTGCTTTCCAACCACATCACCGATCTTCTGCGGGTCGATGCTGATCTGGTCAATCTTCGGAGCATACTTGCCAACCTCTTTTCTCGGCTCAGAGATAGCCGGCTTCATGCAGGTATCCATGATGAAGAGTCTTGCCTCACGGCATCTTGCGATAGCACCCTCTACAATCGGTCTGGTCAGGCCATGGATCTTGATATCCATCTGGATAGCGGTGATGCCATCGGTGGTGCCGGTTACCTTAAAATCCATATCGCCAAAGAAGTCCTCGAGGCCCTGGATATCAGTTAACAGAACGAAATCATCGTCAGAATCGCCGGTAACCAGACCACAGGAAATACCTGCAACCATCTTCTTGATCGGTACGCCTGCTGCCATTAAGGACATGCAGGATGCACAGGTGGATGCCATGGAGGTAGAACCGTTGGACTCAAAGGTCTCGGATACGGTACGGATTGCGTACGGGAACTCTTCCTCAGACGGCAGTACCGGAATCAGGGCACGCTCAGCCAGTGCGCCATGACCAATCTCACGGCGTCCCGGTCCTCTGGACGGTTTGGTTTCGCCTACGGAGTAGGACGGGAAGTTATAATGGTGCATATATCTCTTGGATGTCTCGTTCTCATCCAGTCCGTCGATCTTCTGTGCCTCGGACAGCGGAGCCAGTGTACAGATATTTAAAATCTGTGTCTGTCCACGGGTGAACATACCGGAACCGTGTACACGCGGCAGAATGTCGATCTCTGCTGCCAGCGGACGGATCTCGGTGATACCGCGGCCATCCGGACGCTTGTGATCTTTGAGGATCATCTTGCGGACAGTCTTCTTCTGGTACTGATATACAGCCTCACCCAGAACAGCCAGCCACTCCTCGTTATCAGCGAATGCCTCTTCCAGGCGCTCGGTGATTGCGCGGATATTCTCTTCTCTCTTCTGTTTCTCGTCTGTAAATACAGCCTCTTCCATCTCTTCCTGCGGAACCAGCTCACGAATCGCTGCAAACAGCTCTTCCGGAACTGCACAGCTCTCGTAGGAATGTTTCGGCTTGCCGCACTCTGCTACGATGGTGTCGATGAATTTGATGATCTCCTGGTTTACTTCGTGTGCCTTGAAGATCGCGTTGATCATGGTCTGCTCCGGAACTTCCTTTGCGCCGGCCTCGATCATGATAACTTTCTCTCTTGTGGACGCAACGGTAAGAGCAAGATCAGATACCTTCTTCTGAGCGGATGTCGGGTTGATAATGAACTCGCCGTCAATAAGACCTACCTGGGTCATTGCACATGGGCCGTCGAACGGAATATCGGAAATGCATGTAGCAATCGCGGAACCGAGCATAGCTGTGAGCTCCGGGCTGCACTCCGGGTCAACAGACATAACAATGTTGTCAAGTGTTACGTCGTTTCTGTAGTCCTTCGGGAATAACGGACGCATCGGACGGTCGATAACACGGGAAGTAAGGGTCGCGTTCTCGGATGCCTTTCCCTCTCTCTTTGTGAATCCGCCCGGGATTTTTCCTACGGAGTATAATTTTTCTTCATATTCTACGCTTAACGGGAAGAAATCGATTCCGTCTCTCGGTTTGTCAGATGCAGTTGCGGTAGAAAGAACAACTGTATCGCCGTAGTGCATGAATGCTGCACCGTTTGCCTGCTTTGCAACGCGGCCTACCTCAACGGTAAGGGTACGTCCTGCAAGTTCCATGGAAAAACTCTTAAACATGGCTTCGTCTCCTTTTCTTAAATGTTGCGACAGAAGAAGCCGAAACTACTAAACTAAACATGATCCACGCATTGGTTAACACGCGAACCCGTAAGCTCCGGATCACTCATGCCTACTTTAGCGGTCTCGGAAGTTTCTTCCGTCTGTCAATTACAACAAAGGTGGAGTACACGAAATCATGCGCTCCACCCATAAGTCTGCTATTACTTTCTGATGCCTAACTTCTCAATAAGAGCACGGTATCCTTCAAGATCAGATTTCTTAAGGTATGCAAGGAGACCACGTCTCTGACCTACCATCATAAGAAGACCACGTCTGGAATGATGATCTTTCGGGTTAACTTTTAAATGCTCTGTGAGTTCTGCGATTCTCTCTGTAAGAATTGCGATCTGAACTTCCGGTGAACCTGTGTCGCCCGGTTTTCTGCCGTACTCAGCGATAATAGCTGCTTTCTTTTCCTTTGAAATCATTGTGATTTCCTCCTTAAAATTCTTTAAACTTACCGATCACCAGGTCCCGGTTGGAGTTATCCGCTGACCGAGCGTCGGCGCTTTCACATACTCTGACAGTATAGCATACCTGTCTTTAAAAGTAAATAAGTTTTTTTCATAAAAAGCTCCAGAATCTTCCAGTTCAAAAAAGCAGTTCAAATCGTGTTTAAACGTCACGGAATTGAACTGCTTTTCTTTTAAACCGATTTTAAAATCCAGGTCCGACTTCCTGCTCTGTCATGCCTTCCGTCTCCTGCACGAATCCCGGTCCGAAGTTCTCGTTGTCCCCGCCCGCCGTAACTGCAGGTGTCGTCTCAGGCGCCGCGGTTGTCTCCGGCACGGACGGTCCCGCCGCGGTCGTTTCCGGCGCTGCCGTGGTCGCCGGTGCTGCCGTCGTCTCAGGTGCCGCGGTTGTCGGCACTGCCGTCGTAGCTGCCGTTGTCTCCGCCGTTCCGTCCTTCTTCGTTCCGCTGGTCTTGGAGCTCTCCGTGCCGTCTAAATGGTAGCACAGGACCGGATCTCCCGCGGAGATGTTCTCGTAGATGGTCTTCGCCACTGCCGGCGGCAGGTTGACGCAGCCGTGGGATCCGCCATTCTTGTAGATCGTTCCGCCAAATGTCTTTCTCCAATTCGCGTCATGCAGACCGATTCCGCCGTTAAACGGCATCCAGTAGGAAACAGGAGTCGCGTATCCCTGGCCTTTCAGGGTCGCATTTCTCTGCTTATACGTGATGGAATAAGCACCCGCCGGGGTACTCCAGCCCTTCGCAGCATTTCCGGACACGAAATCCGACTCCACAAGAAGCTTTCCATTCGCATAGAAGTAAAGATGCTGCGCCGTCAGGTTGATTTCCACGTATGTATTTCCATAATCATTTCCCGAATGGCTCGCGGCCTTCTGGGAATATTCCGGCTCTCTGGATGTCTGCTCCCCATTTTTGATGAGGCTCACGAGAGCTGCCGTCTCCTTCGCCTGGTCGATCTTCCATCCGTAATTTCCGGTGGTGATGGTCACCGTCTTTCCGTAGGATGTCTTCAATGTCTTCGGCTTATACGCGGTGTTACAGGTGGATGCCAGGTTCTTGACATACTCCGCCGCCTTCGACTCGCTGACACTGACGCTCGTCCCGTTGACCGTGAGCCAGTTATGGATCTCATTTCCGTTCAGCGTCTCCGCTTTATCTCCAAACTTATATGTGATCTTCGCCCCCACATACTTGTTCATGGTCTCGCAGGCCGTCTTAAGTGCCTCGTCCTCGGAGGTCACCGAAGGAGCCAGATAACATCCCTGCTCCTCGAAGTCCACGCTCTCCGCCAGGGACATGATCGCAGTGGCGACCGCCTCTTTCACCTTGTCCTCCAGGAGCTCCGTTCCCTCATCCTCTTTTATGATCGAGTAAGAGCCTGTCACGGAATCATAATCAGAGATCTTCGCGTCCTCCGGCTCTCTCATATTTTCCTCGTCCATGCAGGAGAGGCCTCCTACTGCCTCATTCAGCATATCGTCGCTGTAGCGGAGCAGGGCATCCGTATTTACCTCATTCACCGCTTTTCCAAACCGGTATTTTCCCCAGTCCATCGGCTTCTGGGAGGCGATGGCCTTATCTAACGTATCATCAAACTCCGCGTAAAGTCCCACACTCTCCCCGGTGATGGACTCAGAGAGATCCTCACGCCCATTGATGGTCAGCGTATATCCCTTTAACTGCTCCATGATGGCGTCTTCCACTTCCGATGCCGTCTTTCCCGTCACATCCATGCCGTCAACGATGGTTCCGGGCAGAAAACATGTCTTGTATTTTGAGGATTCATGCCAGTAGAGGCCGCCGCCAACGGCCCCAACGAGAACGACCACGCCGCCGCACACAGCCGCGATCTTTACCGCCAGGTCCTTATTCATTCCGGTCCCACGGTTTTTCCCCCGTTTTCTCCCTTTCTGGGCCTTAAATGCTGCATATGTCATCGCCGGCTTCTGCTCCGGCACCTGCTTTTCTTTTTCCCCGCCTTCCGGCTTATTTTCTAACTCCAATTCTTCCTTCTCCATATTTCATAAGATACGCCCGCATCTCCTTTAGAGAATCGGACGCTGTCTTTTTACGCAAACTCCAGATACCGTCTCTGGCACTCCTTGATATCATGGTCCAGCTGCGCCTTCAGCGCGTCGATAGACTCAAACTTCATCTCCGGTCTCACAAAATCGAGAAGCTCCACTTTCATGTCTTTTCCGTAGAGATCTCCCTCAAAATTATAGAGATAAGTCTCCACTCCCACAGGATTTTCCCCGGAGATCGTAGGTTTTGCCCCCACATTTGTCAGTCCACCGTAAGTTTTTCCGTCCACGGTCACCCTCGTCACATAGACGCCGAACTTCGGCAGGTGTTTCACCGCCGGCGGGATCAGGTTCGCCGTCGGATATAATTTTGTGTGTCCGATGGCGTTTCCATGCTGCACCGTTCCGGTGACAAAGTAATAATACCCCAAAAGCTTGTTTGCCTTTATGATATTTCCGTCCGCCAGCATCTCACGAATGTAGGTGCTGCTGATGATCTTTCCTTCCTCGTCCCGCTCCTTGTCAACAACAAAATAGCGGTATCCGTACTCAGATGACAGGCGCTCCAGCATCGCGCAGTCCCCGGCTGCCTTGTATCCAAAGTGGCAGTCCGGACCGGAAACGATGACCCCGGCGTTCATGTGTCCCACCAGGATGTCGGAGACGAACTTCTCCGGTGCCATATGGCATACTTCCTCATCAAATGGGTATTCCACGATGTAGTCCACACCGGCTCTCTCCAAAAGCATCTCACGCTCCGGGTTCGTCATGATCATGGTCTGCATCTTTCCCTTTACCAGGGTTCCCGGAGGCGTCGCGAAGGTGAACACGGCGATCTTAAAGCCTTGTTCCTTCCATTTTAACATCTCATGCATCAGCTTCTGGTGTCCCCTGTGGAGACCGTCAAATTTACCGATGCTGACGACTGTTTTCTCTTTGATCTGAAACTCTCTGGTTTCCGCGATGTACTGCATGTCAATTTCCTCCCAGAAAGATTTTTTCCGGATAGTACATGTGTTTCTCTTCGTCGTACTTAAACACCCCGATAAAGGTTCCATCCGAATGATAAACGCGGAACATGTCCCCGCCCTTTACATCTTTTACTGCGCGGCTGCGGAACGGATTTCCATTCTTTAAGAGCTTATCGAGCTCCTCCGTATCCGAGCGGATCTCCGGAAGCTCCTTGAAGACTTCCTCCACCGGAAGTACGGCCTCCGCCAACCGGTCTTCCTCTTTTAACTTCTGAAGTTCGTCCAGTGTCAGGCTCTCTGAGAGCTCAAACCGGCCCACCTTTGTCCGAAGAAGCTCCTTCATGCAGCCGCCGACGGAAAGCTTCGCGCCGATATCATGGCACAGGGTGCGGATATAAGTTCCCTTTGAGCAGGACACGGTCATCGTGACCTCCGGGAGCTCCATCTTCTCGATCTGGATATCGAAGATCTTAACCGGGCGCGCTTTCCGCTCCACAGTCTTTCCCTCTCGCGCAAGCTCATAGAGCTTCTTTCCATCGACCTTGAGTGCCGAGTACATTGGCGGAACCTGGGCGTAATCCCCGATAAAGGAGAGGACCACATCCTGCACTTCGTCTTCTGTGAGGCCCGATGTATCTTTCGCCTCCAGCACCGTACCCGTCGTATCCTCCGTGTCCGTCTCGGTTCCAAGAAGAAGAACAGCCCTGTATGTCTTGTCGTGATCGGTCAGCATATCGCAGAGCTTCGTGCCTTTTCCTGCGCACACCGGAAGAACACCTTCCGCCGCCGGATCCAGAGTCCCCGTATGACCGATCTTTCTCTGACCCAGGATCCCCCGCATTTTCGCCACCACATCGTGGGAGGTGAATCCTTTTTCTTTATATACGTTAATAATTCCGTCGTACATTCTTTCCTCCGGTGTTCGTCACTTGAGCTCTTCCCACTGTTCGCGGATCTTTCCGCTGATCTTCTCCACGATCTCCTGCGGCTCCCCCGTCATCGTGCAGCCTGCGGCCTTCACATGTCCGCCGCCGCCGAAGCTCAGGGCGATCCGGCTCACATCCACTGCGGAGTTCGTTCTGAGGCTCACCTTGTACTCGTCAGGATTTCCCGTCTGGTAGAGCAGAAACGCGATCTCGATGCCTTCAATGATCCGAAGCTGGTCCACGATTCCGTCCGTGGCCTTTACGGTGCAGCCATATTCCCTTAACTCATCCGTCGTGACAACCGTGTATACACAACGGTTATCCAGAATCCGGACACTTTCGAGAACAGCCCGGCCGTGAATCTTCGCCTGACCATATGTCTTCGCAAAAAAGCTGTCGTCGATGATCTTTGGGAAATCGATGCCCTTTTCCATTAAAAACCCGGCGATCTCCATGGTCTGTCTCGATGTGTTTGAGAACTTGAAGATACCGGTGTCATGGGCGATCCCCGTGTACAGGCACTCTGCGACCGTTTTGCTGATCTTTCCCTTATCGAGAAGGCGGAACACCACCTCACTTGCGGAGCTTGCCCAGCTCTCGATCACGTTGACCCTGCACATTCCCTTGTTCGTGATGTGGTGGTCAACGCAGAATGTATCTTTTGCTGTCTCCCGGTACGGGGCGAAGACGCCCAGGCGTGGAACGTCGCTGGCATCCGATGTGATGCAAAGGTCAAATGTTTTTGTGTCGTCGTATTCTGTGTGTACATCCTCAAAACCGGAAAGAAAGGAAAATTTCACTCCCATTTTCTCCAGATACACCGAGACCTCAAGCCCCTCATAATTTTCCTTCAGATAATTGTAGAGTCCCAGGCAGGAACCGATACAGTCCCCGTCCGGGTTTACATGGCCCAGGATCACGATGGTCTTCTTTCCTTCCAGCATCTCATCTAAAATTCCCAAAAGTTCCGCCTCCCTTATTGTGTTCTTATTCTGTAGACCAGAAAAATCCGGCAGAATCCGCGTTACGCGTGTCCGACCGGATTCCTCTATATGATTTCAGTACGCTCCTGTCCGCGTATTTTCCACGCAGACCGGTTCCTTCGTTTAATTTTCGCTCTCAGTTCCGTCGTCTTCCTGCTCCTCCGGCATATCCTTTGTCACCTCATCGATGAGTTTGGACATGCGGACGCCGTACTCGATAGACTGGTCCAGCACGAAGAAGATCTGCGGGGTGTTCCGAAGATTTACTTTTTTTGCCAGCTGGGTTCTGATAAAGCCCTCCGCGCTCTTTAAGCCGCGGATCGTATCTTTCGCCTGCTCCTCATCCGCAAGGACGCTGATGTAGGCCTTGCAGATCTTAAGGTCCGGTGTGACCGAGACCTGGACCACGCTTGTCATCGGATGAACGCGCGGATCCTTGAGCTCAGAGCGGATAATTTCACTCAGGGCTTTCTGGACTTCGCCGTTGATCCGGATATTTTTTACACTGTTTTTTCTCATGATATTACCTCTTTTTTACGACCATCCCGGACATAGCCGCGAAACGAAACTCTCCGCGGCTATGCACAGACCTGACAGACAACTATCTCGGCACCTCTACCATGATATAAACTTCGATCATATCGTCTTCCTGAAGATCGTTGAAGCCCTCGAATACAAGACCGCACTCGTAACCTGCGTTGACTTCCTTCACGTCGTCCTTGAAACGCTTTAAGGATGCAAGCGGTCCCTCGAAGATCTGCTC
>ERZ780144.3023-NODE-3023-length-13080-cov-26.218042_pt1 | contig 13080 bp, 13 predicted proteins | sample MGYA00511380_ERZ780144 | MGnify/ENA primary metagenome ERZ780144 (study PRJEB29588, sample SAMEA1965858) | human gut metagenome | biome: human gut; feature: human-associated habitat; material: faeces | place: Denmark | collected 2008/2010 ... | reverse complement strand
GCCATTATCGGGTCAAGGACGAAGTGCCTTGGCGGGTTGAGGGCGGCAGCCCCATCGGGTCAAGGGCGAAGCGCCTTGCCCAGGGAGAGTTGATGCCTGCGTCAACTCATACTGGGTATTACCTGACGCAAAATTCGCAGGATATGCGGCTTCGCCGCCCTTCCCCGGCCCCCGCAGCATCTTCACAGGAAGGAGAAAATCTGTTTGAAACTGACACGACACAATGGACGCTCCGGCAAGCATGGCACCTACAATCCCCGCCACAATGACCGCCGGTTCGATGTGGAGAACAGCGAACATATTGACGCAGAACGGGCAAGACGGAATGTCTACTGGGACTGCTACCGGGGCTTCACCACATACGAGTTCCGGGAAAACCCGGAGCAGCCGGATTTCAGCTTTGAGGAAATCGAGCGGATGTACTACTATGAGCATTACGGCGGCCATGTGGAGGCCCAGAACGCCCGGAATGAGAAAACCCGGCACACGGAGCGCAACCGCACCGTGGAGGACTTGCTGAAAAACAACAAGACCTGCCCGGAGGAAAGCATCTACCAGATTGGCACGATGGGAGAATCCGTCTTGCCGGATACGCTCTTTTCCATTGTCAATGAGTTTTATGAGGAATTTGAGCACCGCTTCGGTTCCCATATCCACATCTTAGACTGGGCGCTCCATCTGGACGAGGGGACGCCCCACATCCATGAGCGGCATGTCTTTGACTGTGAGAACCGTTACGGGGAGCTGTGCCCTCAGCAGGAAAAGGCGCTGGAAGAACTGGGCATCCCTCTCCCCAACCCGGAGAAACCCAAAGGCCGGAACAACAACCGCAAGCAGACCTTTGATGCGGTCTGCCGGACGATTTTGTTTGACATCGCCAGGCGGCATGGGCTGCATCTGGATCAGGAGCCGTCCTACGGCGGGCGGGACTATCTGGAAAAGCAGGATTATATCCTGATGAAGCAGAAGGAGCAGCTTGCGGCGCAGGAGCAGAAGCTGAAAGAACTGACCCTCAAAATCGAGGATGTGGAGAAACTGTTAGATGATGTTTCCGATGCAGCCTACGACAAGGCGGTGGAGGTCGTGACCGATACCGTCCGGCAGGAGACGCACAAGGAAGATATTCGTCTGGTGGAGGAAACAAAAAAATGGGTGCTGTCGCCAGAGCGCAAGGCCCCAAAGAAGGAACGTGATTACGCCGCCGCCCGGCTGGATGGAGTCATTACCAAAATCAAAAACGCCATGCAGCACGCTCTGGCGAAAATCCAGCGGACGCTGATGCAGCCGGAGGTCAAGAAGGCCGGGAGGGAGCAGATCAAGAAAATAGCCAAAGAATCCATTATGGATATGCTGGCGAAGGCAAAAATCAACGCTGACCGGGATAACCGGGAGCGTTGGGAACGTGAGGGGCGGATTGCCCCGACCAAAAAGAACGATATGGAGTTATAGGGCATCTGATTTTCTGCGGAAACCGGATGCCTTTTTCTCTGTCTGGAGGTGAGAATATCGAATGTGTTTGAAGCGGTGAAGCAGGCTGTTCCCACAAGGCAGGCTGCGGAATCTTACGGGGTGCGGGTCGGCAGGAACGGGATGGCCTGCTGTCCCTTCCATGATGACAAACATCCCAGCATGAAGGTTGACCGCCGGTTCCACTGCTTCGGCTGTCAGGCGGACGGGGATGTGGTCGATTTTACCGCCCGTCTGTTTGGTCTGAGCAGTAAGGAGGCAGCGTTGAAGCTGGCGGAGGATTTTTCTGTCAGCTATGACGCCAAAGGCCATGACCCGCCCCGCAGGAGGCCGGTCAAGCGAAAAATCAGCGAGGAGCTGCGTTACCGGCAGGCGGAGCAGAAATGTTTTCGGGTGCTGTGCGATTACCTGCATCTGCTGGAACGCTGGGAGCAGGAATACGCTCCGCATAACCCGGATGAAGCATGGAATCCGCTGTTCGTGGAGGCCCTGCAAAAAAAATCGTACACGGAGTATCTGCTGGATATTCTCCTGTCCGGCAGCATAGAGGAACGTGCTTCCGTGGTCGCTGAATACGGAAAAGAGGTGAGGAAGATTGAGCAGCGAATATCAGAGTTTACCGCCAGCCACCCGGCAGGCCGCCATGAGCGCAGCCGAAGCCTTAGCGCCGGAGCGGAGCGTTGACGAGGTGCGGGAAAGCCTCTCCGTCACCGAGAAGGGCCAGCCCGCCAACACCATCGGCAACTGCCGGACGGTGTTCTGCCATGACCCGCTGCTGCGGGACGCCATCCGACTAAACCTCCTGACTGACCGGGTGGACATTGTGCGGGATTTAGGCTGGCGCAGGAATACCAGCGCTTTGACGGATACGGACGTGAAGTATCTGCTTCTCTATTTTGAGCAGAACTACGGCCTGACCAGCGAGAAGAAAATGACGGCGGCACTGTCCATCGTGGCAAATGAAAACTGCTACCATCCCATACAGGACGTGCTGAACGGCCTTGTGTGGGACGAGACGCCCCGCATCCGATCCTGTCTCCATCACTTCTTAGGTGCGGAGGTCAGCGACTATGTGGAGGAAATGCTGAAACACTTCCTGCTGGGTGCCATCCGGCGGGTGTTTTCTCCCGGCTCCAAATACGAGGAAATGCTCTGTCTGGTGGGCGGCCAGGGGGCTGGCAAGTCCAGCTTCTTCCGCCTGCTGGCGATCCGGGACGAGTGGTTCTCCGATGACCTGAAAAAGCTGGATGATGACAGGGTGTATTTGAAGCTGCAAGGCCATTGGATCATCGAGATGTCGGAGATGCTGGCCACCAGCAGCGCCAAAAGCATTGAGGAAATCCGCTCGTTTATCAGCCGCCAGAAGGAAACCTACCGGACGCCCTACGAGGCTCAGCCCAAAGACCGGCTGCGGCAGTGCGTGTTTGGCGGTTCTTCCAACACGCTGGATTTTCTGCCCCTTGACCGGGCCGGGAATCGGCGTTTCCTGCCGATTATGATTTACCCGGAGAATGCGGAGGTTCATATTTTGGAGGACGAGGACGCTTCCAGATCCTATCTGTTGCAGGTCTGGGCAGAGGCCATGACGGTTTACCGCAGCGGGAAGTATTCCATGAAATTCAGCAAGTCCATCCAGCGCCAGCTTGTGGAGGTGCAGAAGGACTTCATGCCGGAGGACACGGAGGCCGGGCAGATACAGGGCTTTCTGGAACACTACACCGGCAGCATGGTCTGTTCCAAACAGCTTTTCAAGGAGGCGCTGGGCCACACCTATGACGAGCCGAAGCGGTGGCAGCTTCACAATATCAACGAGATCATGAACACGGTGGTGACGGGCTGGAAGCCGTTCTCCAATCCGAGGATGTTCGCCGGATACGGCAGGCAGAAGGGCTGGGAACGGGACGTTTCCGGCAACGAACTGCCCGGCAACGAAGATGGATTTGTGGAACTGAGCGAGGAAGAATGCCGCCAGATGGAGCTTCCGAAGGAGTGGATCGCCTGAAAACGGCGGTCTGTTGCCGGGATAGTTGCCAGTTGGTTGCCGGGTTCGTTGCCGGGGATTTCCCTGTCTGGATATGAGAAAAGCCAGTAAATAAGGGATATTTTGATATTTATCATTATCTCCGGCAACGAAAGCAACGAGATTTTTCAAGAAAATTCACAAAGTAAGATTTACAGGCCAGACGGTAGTTTACAGGTTTTTAGAGGTTCGTTGCCGGACTTCGTTGCCGGTGCTGCCGTCCGGCCTGTCTCTCTATGGAGGTAGCCTATGGAAAAAAGCAAAAATCAGAAGAATAAAGTCCGTTTTGTGGTGGTGCGGGAGTTCTCCGGGGAGAAGTCCATGCGGGAAGCCTTTGAGCAGCTCATTGAGCGCCAGACCTGCGAACACTTCGAGGAATGGCGTCATCAGCGGGAAATGGCAGAAAAAGCTGCGTAAAAACGGTTGATTCAGGGACAGGGACATGGTACTATAATGGTATCGTGTCCCTGTTCATAGAAGGAGAACGCTATGAGCAGGAAAAAACAAGTCTATGAGAAAATCACCGCTCTCTACTGCCGTATCTCTCTGGAGGACGGCGGCGACAATGAGAGCATGAGCATCAGCAACCAGAAACTCATGCTCCGGGACTTCGCAGAAAAGCATGGGATGTTCCAGTATGAGTATTATGTGGATGACGGCTATACGGGCCGCAATTTCAACCGCCCCTCGTTCCAGCGCATGATCGCTGACATTGAGGCGGGGAAAATCGGCTGCGTCATCACGAAAGACCTATCGAGGCTTGGTAGGAATTATATCGAAGCCGGAAGCTATATCGAGATCTTTTTCCCCAAACACAATGTGCGCTATATTGCCGTCACGGACGGCGTGGACAGCCTGACCCGTCAGGAAATGGACATCACGCCCTTTAAGAATATCCTGAACGATATGTACAGCCGGGATATTTCCAAAAAGGTGCTGGCGGGACGCATGACCCGTTCCAGACAGGGAAAGTTCTGCGGCGGGCAGCCGCCTCTTGGCCTGATGCGTGACCCGGAGGACAAAGGGCGTCTGATCCTTGACCCGGAAACAGCGCCGGTGATCCGAAAAATTTATGATCTGGCACTGGACGGCTGGGGCTGTATGCGGATCGCAAAGCAGCTCATGGATGACAAGGTTCCTATCACGAGGGTAAAGAGCAATACGGAATGTGACGTCAACTATTATGCGTGGGGCGGCGCAAGGATCAGTCATATCCTGCGAAATCCATTCTATAAGGGCGCACATCTTGTCTGCCGGACACACCAGAAAGGCATCCGCTCCAATACTTATGACATTATCCCCCGTGAGGATTGGGAGGTCATTGAGGGCTGCCACGAAGCGATTGTGACGCCGGAGGAATGGGAACAGGTGCAGGAAATCATTGACCGCAGACCCACAATTATGAAAGGCAACGCCTGCCCCTTCTATAACCTGTTCCACGGTATCATTTACTGTGCCACCTGCGGAAAATCCATGCAGGTGCGGTATGAAAAGGTCGGCAGAACCGGAAAGAACCGCTTCACCGGCGAAATGCGGGAGCCGATTGATAAGGCATACTATATCTGCCAGACCTACAACCGGCTGGGTAAGAGCGCCTGTACCAGCCACAAGATTGAAGCAAGGGATTTGTATAATCTGGTGCTGAAAGATATACAGGAATTGGCGGAGCAGGCCATGAAGGACGCTGATGCGTTTTACCAGCGGCTCAGTAGCCAGATGGAGCGCCGGTATCTGGTAGACGATTCCCAGACCGAGAAAGAGCGGAAACGGCTGGAAGCCCGGAATCAGGAAATTGACGGGATGTTTTTAAGCCTGTACACCGATAAGGCCAAAGGCATCCTGACCGAACAGCGGTTTATGAAGCTGACGGCGGCACTGGAACAGGAGCAGGAAGCCAACCAGAAACGCCTGCACGATCTGGCGGTGATGCAGAGCCGGGCGGACGCACAGGAAAGCGAAGTCCGAACCTTTATCAAGGAAATCCGGCGCTATGCCGCCATTGAGGAACTGGACGAGTCCGTACTGAACCGGCTTATCAGTAAAATCCTGATTGGCGAGGTCAAAAAGGTGGACGGCCAGAAGGTGCAGGAAGTCAGAATTGTTTATAACTTTGTCGGGGAAATCCCGGAGATTGCAGCATAAGGACAGTAAGGCCCTCCCCATGCTGGGGAGGGCTTTTACTTCGGCTAAATATGTATTGTCCAAATAGTGAATAATAGTGTTTACATCTTGCTAATTTATCTGTACAGTCCCTGATTTTGCAGCCAGTTTTCAATTTCCTCGCTGGATGCCCCACCGTTAAAGCGTGTACCCTCTGCCCAGTTCACGGTGTCCGGGCAAAGATTATGCAGATTGTCTGCACTGGAACCCACACCGCTGGAATGGGATGTGCAGAATGGGATGATCGTCTTTCCAGCAAAATCATAGCTTTCCAGGAAGGTACTGATAATACGGGGAGCCTGCCCATGCCAGATCGGATAACCCAGCAGCACCGTATCATACTGGTCCATATTTTCCACAATGCCGTTGATGACGGGACGCACATTGGGGTCATCCTGTTCCTGATCAGCCCGTCCGCCCGTGTAATAGGCCAAATCTGCTTCGGTATAGGGTTCTTCCGGCACAATTTCGTAGAGGTCTGCATCCAGAATGTCTGCTGCCTGCTGCGCTACCTGTTCCGTGGTTCCGGTGGCGGAAAAATAAGCCACTAATATTGTGTTTTCCATCATGTCCTCCTGATCTGTCTCTACGGCGCTGGATGGCGATTCATTTTCAGCGTCTGTCGGTTCGCTGCTTGTCTGTTCTTCGACAGCTGCAGGTTCTTCTTGCTGCGATGCGGAAGGTGTCGGATTAGAACTCGATTCATTAGCAGGAGCAGTACCACCACACCCTGCTAAGGCAAACAGCAATCCCAGAGAGATCAGTATGCCTGCCACTTTTCGCACGATATTATGCTCTCTCCTTCAGCGCCTTCAAAAGATAGGCCATATTTTTTCCGAGGACGTTCATGGTGTTCAGCCCTTCCGCATCATTCTGAACATCGCCCGGCATCTGCCCGTAGGCCATAGGCCAATAACAGGAGCCCACTACGAACATTTCCTGCAACAGGAAGAAGTGGTTCATGGCGTCCAGTGCGTTGACCGCACCGCCACGCCGGGCTGCGGTGACGGCCGCCCCTACCTTGTGGTGAAACAGACCGGCCTCCCGGTTCATATCAGTCACCACCGAGGCCCGCTCCAAAAACGCCTGCATATTGGCGGAAAGGTTGGCCGTATAAACCGGAGAGCCGAGGATGATGCCATCCGCCTCTTTCAACTTGTCGAAGATTTCCCGGAAATTATCCTTGCGATGGACACAATTCTGCTGTCCACCGCAGGCCCAGCAAGCCTTACAGGGCTCAATGACCTGACCGGCAAGCTGAATCATCTCGGTTTCGATACCTTCTTTGTTCAATTCCTCAAATACCCGGTTGATTAGAATGGCAGTGTTTCCGTCCTTACGGGCACTGCTGTTGATTGCTAAAACTTTCATTGTCTGCTTCTCCTTTTTTAATACCAGTCATGCTTTTCATCCCGGTTCAGCGCAGCAATCTGCGCCATTTCCTCGTCCGTCAGCTCAAAGCCAAACAGGTCAAGATTTTCCCGGATGTGATCGGGGTTGCTGGAACCGGGGATAACCACCACGCCCCGTTGGAGGTTCCACCGTAAAATCACCTGAGCAGAGGTGACGCCGTGGGCTTCTGCGATGGCGGAGATGGTTTCATTTCCCAACAGCTCTGAGGTATGGCCTCGTCCGCCGAAGGGATACCAGCCCTGCACCGTGATACCAAGCTCCTGAATATACGGTACCACATCCGGTTCCTGGTAGTAGGGATGGATTTCGTTCTGCACCAGCGCCGGGGTGATGTTCACCTGCGGCAAAAATTCTTCAAGCTCTTCGATGTACCAGTTGGAAAGGCCGATGGAGTGGATTTTTCCGTCCGCCACCGCCTGCTCCATAGCGAGGTATGCTTCCACATCTCCATCGCCGGGGTGATGCAGGAGCATCAGGTCGATATACTCAATGTCCAAGGTTTCCAGCGCCAGATCAATAGCGGCTTCCGGATCATCAAACTGGCTGGGGTAGAGTTTTGTAATGACGAAAATTTCTTCCCGTGGTACATCGCTGTCCCTGATGGCCCGGCCCACGGCAGCCTCGTTGTGATACATATAGGCCGTGTCGATAAGCCGCCCACCCGCTTCCAGCAAGGCGGTGACGGAGTTGTAACATTCTTCATCGCTGAGGGAGTAGGTGCCCAGACCCATGATAGGCATTTCATAGCCGCTGTTCAGTGTGACCGTGGCTGTCTCCAAATTGAAGTTGCCAGGATTTTCTTCCGCAGAGTCTGTTTCGCCCTTTGGAGCGGGCGCAGTGCTTTCTTCCGTAGTATCGCTGGGCAGCAGCTCGCTTGCTCCACTCTCAGCAGGTGCCGAGGATTCAGCACTTTCGCTGGCGGCAGGCGTTTCCTGTGGTGTTTGGGTTTGACCGCAGGCAGTCATACCCAGCAGAAACATAAATGTCAGGGTCAATGCCAAAACTCGCTTCATTCGTTTGCCTCCTCTCTGGACGGAACCGTCTTGATGATTTTTGCCGGAACACCACCCACGACTGTCATGGGCGGTACATCTTTTGTTACCACCGCTCCGGCGGCTACGATGGCACCGTCGCCTATGGTCACGCCGGGGGTGACAGCTGCGTTTGCCCCAATCCAAACATTTTTACCGATCACGATAGGGGCTGGATAGGTATGCTGGCGGCGCTCTGGCACCTCGTCATGGTTAAGAGTAGCCAGCACAACATTGTGGCCGATGAGAGTGCCGTCTCCAATCGTAATGCCGCCCTGGTCTTGAAAATGGCAGCTTGTGTTGAGAAACACATTTTTCCCGATGATGATGTTCTGCCCATAGTCGGTATAAAACGGCGGGAACAGGCAGAATCCTTCGCCTACAGGTTTGCCGATCAATTCCGAAAACAGTCGGGTCACTTCCTCCGGCTCATGGTACTGGAAATTCAATTCCGTGGTGAGCCACATCGCCCTTTGAGCGGCAACGCGCTGATACTGATAAACGGGAAGGCCCATCTCAGCAGCTCGTTTCTCGATTGCCTCATAACCCAATACAAATACCTCCCGTTCAGTACCAGCCAAACAGGGAGCGACCCTCATTCAAGCTACTCAGCTGTTCTAAATCTTCTTGTTCCAGAGTGAAGTCAAGGCTGTGCAGATTTTGCTTCATCCGATCTCGGTGAACCGATTTAGGAATGACGGCTATCCCATTCTGGGTCAGATAGCGCAGTGCCACCTGTCCGGCAGTTTTGCTGTATTTCGCACCGATCCGGTTCAGCATTGGCTCGGCAAAAATATTCCTCCGTCCTTCGGTAAAAGAGGCCCATGATTGCATTTGGGTGCCGTGTGTATCCAGCAGTGTCTTCAAAGTAAGCTGGGGATAGTAGACATGGGACTCTACCTGATTTATTGCCGGGATGATGCCGCAGGAGCGGATAAAGGTATGATACTTTCGTTCATCAAAATTAGAAATACCAATCGCTCGGATCTTTCCTGCTTGATAAGCTTCTTTAAGCGCCTCATACATTTCCAGCGCATTTTCATAGGGTTCGTGGATTAAAAGCAGGTCGATATAATCAGTCTGCAATTCATTCAAGGATTTCTCAATGCCCGCCTTAGCTTTTTGGTAGCAGGCGCTGGGGCGGTACAGCTTCGTGGTGAGAAAAATGTCCTGTCTGGGCAAGCCGCTCTCCTGAACGGCCTTACCCACAATATTCTCATTGTCATACATCTGGGCGGTGTCAATCAGGCGATAGCCAATCTCCAGCGCAGTCAGGATGGCGTTTTTACCGGCCTCGCCCCGCACATCCCAGGTGCCAAAGCCAACCATCGGCAGCTGTACTCCGTTGTTTAGTGTTAAATAGTCCATATTACCTCCAATTTACGCCATTTCTTTCTCCCATTCACGGAGGGTATCCACACCGGCCTCATCGCCCAGCTTTTCCAGGCGGGAAACCTCATCATCGCTCAAAATGATCTGTGCGGCAACAGCGGCTTCCTCCACCTGACGCACCTTAGTCACGCCAATAATAGGCAGCGTGCCCTTCGCAATAGACCATGCGGTAGCCACCTGTGCAGGGCTGACCTGGTGGGCGGCTCCGATACTGCGCAGCTCCTGAATCAGGGTTTCCAGTTCTTTCAGGTGCGGGTTGTAGGCTTCCCCACGGCCTGTTCCTTCCGGGAAGGGGTGAGCGGTGTCAAAGCGGCCGGTGAGCGCCCCCTGTTCCAGCACCATGTAGGCGTAGAAGGTGATGCCGTTCTCTTTGCAGTAGTCCAGAATACCTGCCTTTTCCGAAGAACGGTGCAACAGACTGAAATGATTCTGAACGGCAGAAATTTTCAGCCCTTTCGCAGCCAGAATCTCACCTGCCCGTTTGATTTCCGCAAGGTTGTGGTTAGAAACGCCGATGGCCTTAATCTGGCCGCTCTTTGCCAGCGGGATCAGGTCTGGCGTCCATCGCTCCACATCCATCGGATTGTGAATCCAGTAGATGTCGATCACATCCGTATGCAGGCGCTCTTTACTTCCGTCAATCATGTGCTGCATGGCATCAGGAGTGCCGTCCGCAATCTGCGGCGTAAACTTGGTGGACAGGATTACGTCCTCCCGGCGCAGTTCCTTTACAAAGTTTCCCAGGATGCGCTCAGAAGTTCCCTCGCCATATACAGCAGCGGTGTCCCACAGGTTCAGCCCCAGCTCCATTGCCTTGTCAAAGACAGGCTTCAAATCATCTTCAAACAGATGGTTTCCAAATACCTGATCTCCACCGGCGACACCAGCGCCCCAAGACCAGGCTCCCATTGCGATTTTCGGCATTTTATGATTCATTGCAGGTTTCCTCCTTGTTTTTTGTCTTACAGACACATTTCATATATTTTCTGCACATCGTCCGGGTGAAGTTCCATCGGGCCGGTAATTACTCCGCCCATGCAGGCATGCCTTGCCATATCTCCAAAATGGGTGGCATCAATATGCAAATCAGACAGCGTCGATTTCAAGCCCAGCGTTTCAAAGCAGAATTTTGAAACAGCCTTGATTGCCTGCTTTGCGCCCTCGACAACTTCCATTCCTTCTGGTACATCAAAAACCTTTACACCCAGCCGGTAAATTGCCGGAGCTGTCCTTTCATTCAAGATGTATGTCAGCCAGCGTGGAGTCAGGATTGCAAGGCCGTGTCCGTGTGTAATATCATAATAAGCGGAGAGTTCATGCTCCATAGCATGGCAGGCACAACCATGGACAGTTCCTGCATCCAAAATAGAGTTCAGTGCCATGGATGAAGCCCACATCAGATTTGCTCGTGCTTCATAATTTTCAGGCTCTCTCATAGCAACCGGGGCCCATTTTACGACAGCTCGCATTACAGCCTCTTGCATTTCCATCACCATATCAAAGGTTGCGTCCCCGGCCAGATAGTAATTGTCCAGAACGTGATTGAAAATGTCGAAAGCACCGCAGGCAGTCTGGTACGCGGGCAAGGTAAAGCTATATTCGGGATTCTCAAAAGCAACCTTGGGAATCAAAGCACTGCCGCCCAGGCCAATTTTTTCGTTGGTATCCATATTGGAAATAACTGCCCATGTATCCATTTCAGAACCGGTAGCGGCATTTGTAAGAATTGCTATTACAGGAAGGGCCTCCTGCACCCATACTCCGCCGGAAACCAGCGGCCATACATCTCCATTTTCTGTGAAGGCTGCTGCTGCGATTCCTTTTGCGCAATCAATGGTAGAACCACCTCCCACGGCAAGGATCACATCAATCTTTTCCTTTCGGCAGATTGTTGCCCCCTTATTGACAGTGGTGTGCCTCGGATTCGGTTCCACACCGGAAAGCTCAAACAATTCCAGATCATGCTCCTTCAGCAAACCAACAATCTGGTCATACAGACCGTTTCGTTTAATCGAACCGCCACCATATACAAGCAGCACTTTCTTTCCAAATTGTAGCAGTTCGTCCGGCAGATGGCTTATCTGGTTTTTGCCAAAGTATACCTTGTCAGGATTGTGAAAAATAAAGTCGTTCATCTGAATTCCTCCTAATTATTCTGAAGTTAAAAAATTTTATATGCGGCTTTGATCGAGTCTGAAAATAAGATAGTCGAGACAGTCGATTTCTTTCTGATGAATATGGATAGTCTCTAATAATTTCTGCTTATGTTTTGCGAGCAGGCGCTTCATTTCCGAAGTGTTTTTTTGCTGAAATAGAGCAAGACAGTTTTTAATTGTTTGCTGGTCGCATCCAGCGTCTTTCAGGTTCTGCAACAGCATTTCCTGCTCGTTTGTTGCATGGGCCATATTCTCACCTCCATGTTAATTATATATTCAGCTACGAGAAATGTAAAATATCTAAAAATCATTTCCGGATATTCTTTACGCAAATAACTGTTTATGGTATATTGAATACGAGGAGGTATGTCTATGGAATTGCGAGTTTTGCGATATTTTTTAGAAGTTGCAAGGGAGGGAAACGTAACTCATGCTGCGCAGCGGCTGCATGTTTCTCAACCTACCCTTTCACGACAAATTAAGGAATTAGAGGATGAGTTGGGAAAAAAGCTGTTTACCAGAAGTAACTACAGCATTAAGTTGACAGAAGAAGGGATGCTTTTGCGGAAAAGAGCGGAAGATATTCTGGAAATGGCCGACAAAACGCTTGCTGAATTTAAGTCGCTCGACGAAATTAACGGCGGGGATATTCATATTGGATGTGCAGAATCCAATGGAATCGCTCATTTCATTCGGATTATTAAATCCATGCAGGAAAAATATCCCCGTATCCGTTACCACTTTTACAGCAGCGGTACGGATGCTGTAAATGAGCGGCTGGATCGGGGGCTATTAGATTTCGCAATTATTGTTCAGGAAGTGGATCTGTCAAAGTATAATTATTTACGGGTTCCTGCGTCAGATCAGTGGGGACTTATTATGAGAAAAGACAGCCCGCTTGCTGAACACTCCTGCATCCATCTGAACGATTTAATGGATATTCCCCTCATTCTTTCCCGGCAGGCTATGGGCGAAGAAATGCCAAAATGGTTTGGGGAGACACAGGATAAACTGAATGTAGTAGCAACCTATGATTTGTTGTTCAACACTTCTGTCATGGTGCGCGAAGGGTTTGGATATGTGCTTGGCTTTGACGGACTGGTCTACACTGGATTAGACAGCGACCTTTGCTTTCGCCCTTTGGAGCCGGCACTCACATCGCCTATGTATATCATCTGGAAGAAGTACCAGATGTTCAGCCCTGTTGCATCGTTACTTCTTGAGGAACTAAAGAGAAATTTCGGATAACTGTATCATATTCTTTATTATTCCCTTCTTCTTTGTGGAGAGGGGATTTTTTTGCTTATTTTTGAATTCATCACTTGACATTGTGGCAAAGAGCTGATGAGCCAGGATGAGCTTGCTGTTATGGATGGCGGCAAGTGTATCCTCCAGCTGCGCGGTGTGCGTCCTTTCCTTTCGGATAAGTACGACATCACCA
>ERZ780144.3022-NODE-3022-length-13082-cov-3.640516_pt1 | contig 13082 bp, 16 predicted proteins | sample MGYA00511380_ERZ780144 | MGnify/ENA primary metagenome ERZ780144 (study PRJEB29588, sample SAMEA1965858) | human gut metagenome | biome: human gut; feature: human-associated habitat; material: faeces | place: Denmark | collected 2008/2010 ... | reverse complement strand
GCAACATTTTGATCAGTATGAAAGAGGAGATCTTAAACTTATGAAAGAAGACTCTAAACTAGTATTCTTATGAAAGGGACAGCAGTTTGATTCTTCATTGGATTATATGTCAAGACCATGAGAACAAGAAGCAATAACTGCTCAATACTCACTTTGAAGACAATTTAAACAAATTTACTATAAATAATAAATTAAATATTATATGAAATGGTATATTAAAATACTGAGATGGATATGGGAATTCCCACAGTGTCTCCTCGGCCTTATTTTAACTTGATGTTATAATGTAGAGTACAAAGAAACTTTTAAGGAAATTCCAATATATGCTGGAGATTTTCCTGGAGGAATCTCTCTTGGTTTATATATTTTAATGGGAGAATCAAATTGAAAATATAACAGAAATTACACAAAAGAACATGAATGAGGACATACTCGACAATCTTTATATTTAGGTCCTCTCTATTTACTAATTATAGGGCTGCCTAGTATTATTTGAGCAGCTATTCATACTCCAAAGTCTAAAAGATCTTATTACTCGTTTTTCTCAGAGAAATGGGCTGATAAACTCGGAGGCGTACCTAAAAGATAGTATGGACACTTTAAAACAAAATGCAATAAAAAATTCAAATCTCACATTATGAGATTTTTTAAAAAAATTTGGAAATGTATAAATTTTGATATGTTATAGGCTTGATATTTATGGGAATATTTTTTATAACAAGTACTAAAGTACTGCAACCTATATATATATTACTAAGTCTAGTATGCTTTATTATAAGCGCAAAACAATATGAAAATAAAAAGGGAGCTAAGTAGCTCCCTTTTTATTTTTAATTAATTCAAACATATTTAGTTGTTTCATTTACTCAATCACTTACTTGAGACCCATTTAATGTGATAGTTATCTGGGTTCCCTTTAAAATCGAATTTAAACGTATGGAACTGTATGTTCTATATCCACCTTGATATGAAACTCAATTTCCTTCCCCAGGGGCCAGTGATAGATTGGCTAAACGAACTCCTGTTGTTCCATACCCCTCATATATATCTATATTACATTCTGTGTTATTTAAATTATTGCGACTACATACATAAACATCACAACTAATTGAAGGATCAGGAGTAGGAGTAGATTCTTTTTCATATGTAAATGACTTTACTCATAAAAATAAAGTTTTGCCGATATCTATTGTTCCTATATCCGTTGGATATAAATCTGAATAACTAATACTAGAGTTAGATCCAGAACTAGTTCCACTAATATATCTATCTAATGCAATGTTCTTACAGTTATTTACTTTAATATAATGAGTATAACTATCTCCTTCTATATCAGCATAAGTTACTGCTGTATCTTGCGTAAATATTCCAGTAATACCATATGAATCAGCATCACTAAATACAGTTATTGTAGGGCGATTGCTTGTAACAGAAGGAACATAACTAGCAGTAGTACTATCAATATAAATTCCAGAATTATACTCAAAAGTAACAGTTGCCTGATATTCTTTTGTAGCTATTATAGGATTAATAGCTCCTCCCTTGTTAAATGTTCCTATAGTATCTCCTGTTTCTACTTCTTTTACTGTGGCTTTGACAAATAAATCAGGGTAGGTTGTACTAGACTGAATAATTGCATTTGTTATGGGCTCTACTATTAGTCCTTTTCCAGAAGTTGACTCAAATTCTTTTAATGCTATTGTTTGTTCAACTATTCCTGCAGCTATTAGAGTTAAAGTTTCAGTAGTATAACTTTGAACATCTCTATCTCTTCAACGAATACTGACGCTAATAGGAAGTTTAGTTTTATTGATATAATCTATTTTAACCTTTGCTGCTGATTGTATAGGAACATTCTGCCCAAAAAATATTGTATTCATTTACTACTTATCTTTAAAATATTTATCATAGATATGCTTAGCATACCAGCCACAACCTGCTCCTACCGCTAAACTTACTAATGCAAGCAACAAACTTCCAAAGCTCATAGCTGATACAATACCACAACCTGCTAATACTAAAGCAACTACGATTGCAGCTATAATTAGTTTTGTTTTCCAAGTCATTGTTTTCATATTATTTATATGTTAAATTACTATAAGTTGTCCCATTTTCAGAAACAATATAGTTGTATTGATTTTTATATAATGGTAATATATCGTCTTTTCAATAAATAAAAGCATAAGTTTTATCATAAAAAGGATGATCTTTCATTTTATCTTCAAATTCTTTCGGAGAACGATCTTTTGTAACTAGAGTATAAGAATCTCCTAAATTGAAATTCATTTCTAAACCGTCATTTGTAATTTTTCTTAATGCAAACATATATGTATTTATTAACACTATTTATTCATCTTATTATATACTTGTTGAGCATAATCTCATCGTTGATCTATTTTTGCCTCGTCTTCTCTTGGTCTCTCAAATGTTCATGTAAATAACTCTGCAATTTCTCCAGGATTCTTTAAACTATTTCAAGTATTTCTTAGATTAGTATAAGAGTACTTTGTTCATTTTGAGTTTTTCATACTATTTCAATCGTTCTTCTCCTTATCAGTTAAGGTTTTATAATCCCTTGATTTTAAAGAGTCATAGTATATCTGTCAATCATCACTCCCATTATTAATGTGATCTCACAATCAAGTCAACTGATTTTGTCAGGTGTCTGGCTTATCTTTAAGCCACTTTTTATACTTATTATATTTACCATCTTTTAGTTGGGCAATTCCTTTAGCCCCAGCAGATGATATAGAATTATGATTTAATCCACTTTCTTGAATAAATACTCCGACTAACCCAGCAGCTTGCTCTTTTGAGGCACCTAAATTGATTAAATAATTATATACCTCTTCAATATTTTTAAATCCACTAATAGAAACAGGATGTGATATATCCTCTCTATCAATGGTAGAATTACTTAAAAATGGATCTGTAATACCTTCTCAGGGGTATTTGGAATATATTCTCCCATCAAAACTCTTATACCATTTATAACCCAGATTATTATCTACATCATATGATTTAAATGCTGTAGGATGGTTTAAATTTTTTAATACTAACCCAGTTTCTGGATCTCTACTTCTTCCATGATTTTCGTTAAAATCATATTGCCCAGCAGAATAATCATACATTTCTTCAGGATCATTATATGCATTTCTTAGAACTCCTGAATTTTGGTATTTAGGAACTTTTAATCCTAATTCTGCAAACAAAGTACTATCCTTCTTTTTATTAGGAACCTGAGCAACATCATTTAACATCATACGAATACTATCTGTACTATATCTATCTAAAAACTGAAAAGTGTTATTTGTATCATATTCTCTATGAACAGTAGATTCTTCTGGAATATACTTATATTCAGGTTGGTAAGGCTCTGCACTGATAACATTACCCTCATTATCAAATACTGTGGTAGAAAAACTATTATGATCTTTTCCTTTAAGTCTATTTGTTAGAGTTATTTGTTTTACATGCTTCTTTTTAAGATCTTCAATTTCTTTATTGGTGAACTTATGATTAGGATCTACTCCTAAAGCATACCTAAACTGCATTAATCTTGCATATATCTCTTGTGGATCATCTAGATAATCATCAGGTATAACTGAATTTTGATCATAAAATGCGTCCCCTAGTAAATTCTTAATCCTAGCTATCTCTTTAACTTGAGGATCAGGTCTGCTACTATGTACCCATTCATGAACAGCAGTAGAAGGAGAGTCATCTCTTAGATATATTTTACGACCTCTATAGGAATATACACCTTTAGAATCCGTAGGAACCTTAGAAGGATCTATAGAAGCAGTAGTGAGATCAATATTATGTGCAAGAATATTATACCCTAATGCACCTGTAACTGGTATAGGAATTAATTGATGTTGCTGTATATTTCTTTTTATTTGAAGTGTACGGTTCTTATATCAATTTTTAACTCATTGTTTACCTTGAACAACACCTCCTAGTTGAAGTTTAAGAGTACCACCATGCTTGGCAGTAGCAATTACCTTATTTAAAGTCCTAGAATAGTTTGGATCTGTAGCATATCCTCCTTTTTGAACCCTATCCGCAAACTCTGAAATATTCCCTGAGAAAGCATTATAACGATTACTATTAAGTAGGTCAATCTTAAAATTAGCGTAATCTTCTAGAGAATTAAAATCTCTAAAACTATCATTTATATAGACATCTTTACCATTAATAACCTCTCTAGTTCTTTTAATAGAACCTTTACCTTTAATCCCCCCAAAATTAAAATTTCCAGATGGTTTAGACCCTCAAGCAGACTCCAATCCATCCTGAGCTACTAAAGCCTTGGCAAATACTGGATTTAAACCCCTCTTAATTAAGAGAGATTCATATATTGGAATCATGGTATCCTTAAAATCCTCTTTAGATTCAAATTTTTTAGTGTTTGTCTTAGCTTTATTAATCTCAGAATTCTTAAATACTCGTATTTCTTCTATTGGAGACTCTACTGGAATAACTGCCTCCTCTTTATCTTGTTTAATAGTATATTTAGGTTTGTATCCTTTAATATTAATAGTAGGACTTTTAATAGATAACTCTTTAAATGAAGAATCTCTAATATACGGTTTGTAAGTTATATTCATGTTAGTAAATTTACTTTTTATTTCGCAAATATAAAGATTTTTTTTAACAAAAACAAATAATAATTTACTATGTTGTAATGATAACTTATCTCTTCCTTAACCTGTTTTCTAGTTCCGCAATCCTATATTCTAACTTCTCTACTCTATCGTAGAGCTCATCTAATCTCTCCTCTTCCCTTGTTTTAAATCTATCTAAATGATCTCTACCTGTATCTATGATAATACTGTAACCGTCTCCTATACCTTCTAAACTAATAGGATTAAAACTAAATGGTAAGTTTTTCTGTTGATCCATATTTTTATTCAAATTTAAAGCCTGATGACTCTTTTAAATTACTCTTTTCAATAATCTCTTTTAGTCTGTTTATCTCTTCTTGCATTTTAAGAATATTTTTATCTACAGCATGTAGCCTCTTATCATGCTCATTAATCTGTTCACCTTGTTCATCTACTTTTTTATTGATAAATAACATCGCCTGACAAATTAATGCAAGATCAATATATCTAGCAGTCTTTTTCAATCCTGTAACTTTATCTATAATTGGTGTGCTACTTGTTTGCAATATGCCTTTCTCTTCTAATTGATGAAAAACTCTAGTTAAAACTCTCGTGCCAATATGCATATTAGTTGCAAGTTCTTCTTTAGACTTTGTGGTAACCGCAAACTGACCATCTGATTTATCTGTGTATTGTTGCATTGCCATTAATATGCCTTTTTCTTCTGCTTCTAATTCTTTATAATTTAAGAATTCATATGTAAATCTTTCAAAATATTTACCTGTTTTCTGTATTTCATAAATATTACTTCTTCCTTTCTTTTCATCTAGAACTTTAATTTCTCCAGCTTCTTTTAGTTTTTTAATACTACTTTGCACTGTATTAATTGAAACTGAAGCTAGTTCTGATAGTCTCCTAATAGATATAAATGTACGATAAGTATGTTTATCCATATGCTGACGCATATATCCATAAATTAGATAATCTGTAGGATTCATTTTTATTTCTTTATTTTTATCCCCTAAATTATGTGGCACTTGCACATGTTGAGGCGTTTTATTGTTCTTCTCCATAAGTTATTGTTATATCATCTTAAATCATATATTTATATTTTTAATAATTAACATGCAAATATACAAAATATATCATATATATCAAAATTTTGTACATGTCATTTTTTGTTTAATCACATATATTTGATACATGTTATTTTGATACATTTTTATTATTCCTTCCTGCTACTTTGATACATTTACTGATACATCTAGCCTGTCAAAAATCAAATTTAGCCTGTTACTTTGATACCTATCTATATTATTATCTATACATCCTCGCTTCGCGGAGCCGCTCGGATGAATCTAGATTTAAGGCTAAATATTAAAAGCCCCCCCGTAAACAAAAAGGAACCTAATTTATAGATTCCTAAAATTTCCGATTTTCTAAATAATAAGTGGGGTATATAATGCGCAAATACGGTTACATAGTATTTTAGCCCCCTCCCACCACCAATGGGAAAATGATTTATTTTTAGACAAAAATTCCCACAAAATATTGAAACAATTTACCAAAGCACATAACCTTTTCATAACCTTAACGCTGTTTACTATGAAACGATTCGTTGACGTTCTAATAGCTGTTGCTGTCGTAATAGCTATCGGTCTTCTATTCTACTCAGTTTCTCATCATGAGGCATTTTCTTTTGCAGCTACCATGATACTAGTAGCTGGAGCACTTACAGTTATCCCTACTAAGTAGGGGTAACTTTATTCTCCAGTAATCAAAGCTTTAAATATATCTGTAGGATAATTTCAAAAACCAGCAGTTATGATTAACCTTGATATTACCGACTATACTCCTGAGGAGATGAACGAGATGCGTTACCAAGAAGATATTGCTGAAGAGCAATTGGACCGTTACATTGATTCTTGGTTTCAAAAATAGGATCTTCAACTAAACAACAGTACTATACCAGTGTGGCCTACCGATGCGTAGATGGTTTATAAGTTAGGCTGTTGTTTTTTTTGTTTGCAATCTATTTACCTTAACTCAATATTCATGGCTAAGATTTACACAATGCCAGAGATCGGCATTATCCTCGATGGTATTTACCGTAACTACAGCAAGCACAAGATGGAACAAAAGAATGTTACCGTTCTTGCTGTAGAATGTCACACTTCCACTAATGTTCTCCTTAAGGTTCGTAATATTCTTACGGAGATGGGGATTCTTATTATCGAAGGAGAACGTGCACAACAGAAGTGCTACTGGAATCCGTCAAAATGTATACCTAACCCTGCATTGCTAACCGAAGTATATCGTGCTTACACGAGAGACGTTAAGAGCAGAGTTAAGGTTGAAAAGAAGGTACAACGTCTGCCTTCCTTCGAGTTAGCGCTACGGGCCCTTAAGAAACAGGGTTGGGATATGGTTATACTCAAGAAATCTTCTGGTTACAAGAAGGTTAGTGAGGAGTATAACCTCATTGAGATAGGGGAGTAATCCTCTATCTCTTTTTATAGATAACTAAAACTTACAAAAGGTTGTTAAGTTTAACTTTAACTCTATACTATTATGGAAGTCATTATTCTTATCGTAGCGGTCATTGCTATAGCAAAGATCAGTACTATCACTGGTGCTTGGGTTCGTAGGAACAGCACTGATTGGTAACATGAAAAAGCTTATCATTGGTGAGATTCTTGTGATCTTGTTTCTTGTTGTTGGAGTGGACTACTTGCCATTAATTATATGCTGGATTCCTTTTATAGTATACAATTACTTGTATCTTGGAAGGATTGTCAGATATATTGATGGGGAGTAGTCTTACTTCCATATGGATACCAAAGATACAGTAGTTTATTTAAATTTAAAATTCTGCTATATGACTGCTCTTGCATTACAAGCCTTCTTAGAAGAGAAAGATCCTATTCTCGTAAGTAGGATTATCAATTCTAAGGCATTCAAGGAATCACGGGAAAAGTGTAACGTCCCTAAGTTTGAGGAAGATGAATATCATTTTCAATCATCTATCTCTAGTACCCAAAATCTGGGCTGTGGAGTTTCCAGAGCCCTTGAAAATTTCTTCGAGTATGGTGTATATCGTTGTTAATGGTCTCATTGTCGAGGCCAAAACTGTTACAGAGATTCACATGCAAATGGAGGTTAAACGACACAGAGTTGTTTATTCCAGAAAGAAGTACAAATCTCTGAAGGAAGACGACACTATTACAGATATCGTCAGAGAAGCTATCAAACAAATGAAGGGAGAATAGCATCTCCCTTCTTATTATTATCTACTATGACACGAGAAGAACTCAACAAGAAGATTGAACATCTAATGGAAGCTCTTGAGAATACTCAGAGATCTATCCAATTCACTAATATTCCTGTATATGTACTAACCAACTACATCAAAGAAGAAACAGGAATAGACATGGAGCAAGTAAAGGAGTAGTTTGTAGCTACTCCTTACCTTCTTCAAACTCCAAACTTGGAGTAATTGTTAAAGTACATCCAGAATTGAGAAGTTTTTCTCTCGTCTTGTAATCTCCTTTCCAGTGTATTAGAGGATCTATTTTATAGCATCCTCTCTCTCCAGATATAATACCAATGTCTTTTAATATCACTAAAGACTTATCATACATTGATACAGATATACTCAGTTCTTCTATTATGCGTTGCTTCTCTCCAGCAGGAATAAATACTTCTCCTGTATTATATGTAGATCTTTCTAAAAACTTCCATAGTATCTTAACAGCAGTAAAACTCGTCAAATTATATAATACTGACATATATTTAGAATATGTTAAGAAAAATGGTTCTGTATCTTTCTTTACTGTAAATGTTTTACTTATACTTTGCTTTACAATCTCTCCAGTATAAGCATCTACAATTTCGGTAGTTTGTTCTTGTATAACTTGTTTCATATAAAAATGTATTTAATTACTAATTATCTGTAACAAAATTACACATTTTATTCCAAAAATACAAACATTTATGTAATTTTTTTACATAAAAACTGTAACACATTACATTTAAACTGTAACACATTACAGATTTACAGTAATATATTACATATTCTATTTCCACAATCTATTGATACAGAATAGATTATATAAATCTACATATATTATATTATAATAACAGTAATTTTTTATGTAAAATCAATGTAAACCAAAGCAACTAACATTTTACCAAAGCTTCCAACTAATACTTAGGAAGAATATAAACAAAAGCTTCCAACAAATTATTACGACAACAAATGTCGATTCAAACAATTAATTAAATATTTATACTATGAAGATTAATCAATTCAAGAAGGACGATTTTCCTATTATCCCTACTCGAAACGGCCTCGAAGTAAAGCAGGTCGCAGTAGACTTTCTGAAGAGCACTGGTATCGGTCTCGTCAGCTATGGCCTTTCCGATGGCGATGTCTTTGAATTCCCTGACACTCTCGAAGACGCTGTAATCACAACCCGTCAGGTGCGGAAAGACTCCAAGAACGTCGAAGTGCTCGTCATGGGACTCAAGAACGGCAAGTTGGCTAACTTCTCGCTGGCAAACCTCCGTCGTCGTGACGCAGATATGAAGCCCGTTCATCCTGTCTCTACTGACCTCTGCATGCTCGAAACTGACTATGATCGTCTGGAGGCTTGCCTTGGCAAAACGATCGTGGCTCAGGGAACCGTCAAGTTCAAGCAACGAGACTTCGACAACGGCGTGCCTCTTGATACCACCACCGAGAAGGAAACGGCAAATCTCGTATGGAAAGCCTAAAACCTGCTCGTAACGGCCAGTTAACTGTTAAAGGGGAGTGAAAACTCCCCTTTAACATCTTAACTACCAATTGCGGCGACTATGTAGTATACAACTGAAGAGGCTGAATACATAATAAACTCGCTTTCTACGTAATCAAAGCAACTAAAAACAACGAATTCTATATCCAAAAAGTTATTCAACTAAATGGAAAATAAAGGTTCTTTCTCTGAAAAACTATTAAGTACTATATTCTGGGGAACTCTCCTCGCTGCTTTTGCATTTGGTGGAGCAGAAGTATTGGGTTATTCACCTGTAGTAAGCACTGTAATATCTTATGCTGTCGCCGCTGGAGTGTCATTCCTTGAATAACTACTCTGTTTGTAGAAGATTGATACCTTCTACAAACACTAAATAATGTTGCGAAACAGAATTATCGAGGTGTTAATAGTTGATTATTAAATTCGCACTGCTGTGAAGCAGAGCCCTTCCTCTGCATATAAGCTAATCCTTTTATCTGATGTTGGCCAAGTTTGATTGGTAGAGACTGAGCAGAGGCAGTCTCTTTTTTAAATATTTTTATAAATGATGCTAAGTGCTTGATTATCAATCTCTAAACCACACTCTATTCTTTTATTTTTTAAAAAAATCAGCAACAATTTTCACATATTACAATCAATAGATTTCTGACAATCAGCGAGTTACTCTTTAATTAATAATTTATAAATTAATAATTTAAAGTTTGAGCAAGCGTTTGATAAGATTTTATTGATTTATACCAGCAGAAGAGAGAGAACAAATTATTTCCAGCATACATAAATACTCTATATAATGGTACAGATTCGGACATTTCTGGCATATGTGGTATTATCGGGTCTTTTGGCGTTTACGCCGACAAAAATTTGGGGGAAGAGTCCTTTCGACGCTTCAAAGAGATCTACGCTCTCATTTTGGGAATACCAGCAGAAGAGAGTAAAGACTACTGTTTGTTCAAACTTGAGGGTGAAACAGTAGAATTATACTTCATAGAAGTAGAAAACGAATATAGTATCATTGTAGTATACACAATACTCTAAAAAATACACGTAAAACCTAAGGTTAAATTCTGCTACAAAGTAGCAGCCATAATTAATCTACTATAGAGTAGGATCACTTAGTTTAGAATCTCTTAAATGAAAACGCGCAAGTAGTTTCTGAGAAGCTCAGAGCACTAAGTATGGTTGTGTATTTTCAAATATACCGAGGAGGAGAAATAATACTAACTTAAAGACTCTCAGTTTTCTTTAGTTAGTCCCTTATCGTGGAGGCACCGCATGATAGGATTATATAACTGAGGAATATCATGATAGTAGGTATATTTGTTTTTAAACTCGAAATCGTGCCTGACGATTACCAGAAATTAATGTCTGGATTTACTATGATTAGTTTTATCTAATGTAAGTAGGCTTAAACGAGTATAAATAAAAGCCGAAAACTGGAAATCGTGAGATAGAGGAGTGAAGTACCTCCTCTATTTTTGACTACACATTTCTTATATACAAAGATATGAACATTATAGTATAGGTAAAGGGTATACTATAATTAGAGCAAAATATAGAATCAGTAGACCCTTTATACTAGATTCTGATAAATAATGATAGTAAGGATGGTACCATTATGAAATACACTGCATTATGAACTAAATGAGCTCGTTTATCTTTTTTAAATAAATTCTTCCACTTTCAAGAGTATAATTAGGAACCTAACGTCCTTAAGAAAGTGGGCAAAGGAAGGTGAATACTTATTAGGCGTCGATCTACCTAGCGGTCTTTTAAGGATAAAGCTTTGTAGTAATACAAGGATTTTGCAGGATAGCGTGAATTCATACACGAAGTATGGAGCGTCGGATAATCGGCTAATTATCCAAACCTTCTTCAATAGGAACGAAATTTACCCATAGCTGACAATCAGTTTGTCTAATAGGACTTAGGCATATGGGCGAGAAGGAGGTACGTATAGTAAAAATCCTAATATGACGATATTAGGTCGTGGTTGATCTTACACGTAATAAATGAAGATTGGTAGTCTATGACCCTAAACATAGACTTGAGCGAGAAGGTTCCCACTGTAAACCTGCAGACTGACAAATTCTGGAAAAGTGGAGGTAGCTATACCAATCTCGACGGAGATAAAAATAGTAACAGTAGTAGCTAGATTAACATCTAGCTACTAAATGGCGACATGGGGGAATTGGTAGACCCGTTGGACTTAAAATCCAATGGCCCGAAGGGGCCGTGTGAGTTCGAGTCTCACTGTCGCTACAATTAATCAAACAAATAATATTACTTTCGAAGATACTTACTACTCGCTTAGTACTAGAACAGGAGTAAGAGTGTGATTCCACACACGTTAAAGTATTGTAGATTAATATAGGCCAGATAGAACAGAAAACTGTGAACCTAGAAAAGACTACTAGTTAGGTACTCTTCCTGTCGGCATACAGGCTGTCTTATATTACTAGTTGGAAAATGCTAGAGTAATATACTTTTAATATAATAACTAATATGTTCTATACAAAAGATACGGTATTTGGAGCAAGATCTCATGTTGTGAGTATCGTCGGTAAACAAAAATAGAATATACGTTGCAACTTAGTTATTATATTTTGCAGGTATGGTGGAATTGGTAGACACGTCAGACTTAGGATCTGATGCTTCACGGCGTGGGGGTTCGAGTCCCTCTACCTGCACATTCAACTAATATATTAAACCAATGATTTTTTTGATATTTTTCACCCTTATTTATGGGTTTAGTGCTCTCATAACAGGCGTATATTTGGTAGAGCGAGACGATGTAGATGCGGCAGCATCCTTTGTATTAATAATGACTCCTGTTGTCAATACTGTAGCAGCATTGCGTATTGTGGTTGACACATTAATTAAGTTCAAACTTAATAATAACTAGGAGTAAGTTGCCTCTACTTATATCTAGAGGACTAAGTATATCTATTCAGTAATTTTTAATTGACTGTTATAGAAGTTATATGATATACTTAGATTTTGCTTATTTAGTATCATAACAGTAGTAATAACTTCAGCAAAGATGCATATTTTTGGAGCTAGCTAGGGTTGTAACCATACAACAGTTTTATCTTTAATATCCCTTTATAAGGGATATTAAAGATTTTTTATTTTTATATTTTGTAGTAGAAGTAAAAAGTATTATATTTGTAATTCTGTTATTAAATAATCAAGCATCTTGGCGGATGCAGTGTAACGGTTACTCGCCACATTTAGGATGTGGAATAGGCGTTCAATTCGCACATCTGCCACTTAGGATAAGTTATAGCCTTATTTTGTATTTCAATAAATTAATTAAATTAGGAGGAAATATTATGAAATCCAACCATGATTCAATTAAATATGGATGTTTAAAATGTGTTTACTCTTATATAATATCTCCAAAGCTAGGAAATGGAGCAATTTATTGTAGTAATCTTAAGAAATCTACAAAAATATTTGTAGATTGGAATGGACCTATAAATATCAACTTTCAAAAAGTAATATGTAAACACTTCAAGCATAAATAATTTTAGGAACTATGGAATTTGTGTCTTATAACACTGCTAAATTAGCAAAAGAAAAGGGCTTTGAAGGAACAAGCAAAGTCTACTATGATATTACAGGTGGTTTATATACTCAAACTTATAGTGACGGTATTGGATATATTCCTAACTTCAGT
>ERZ780144.2994-NODE-2994-length-13236-cov-11.492527_pt1 | contig 13236 bp, 9 predicted proteins | sample MGYA00511380_ERZ780144 | MGnify/ENA primary metagenome ERZ780144 (study PRJEB29588, sample SAMEA1965858) | human gut metagenome | biome: human gut; feature: human-associated habitat; material: faeces | place: Denmark | collected 2008/2010 ... | reverse complement strand
CGTGACGGCGGACGCTCCGGCGCCCCGCGCGGCGCAGGCCGTCCCCCGCGTCAGCCCCGCGATGCTGCCCCCCGCGTGTGGCAGCCCAAGGCTCCGGCCCGCTCCGACAACCTGAGCTTTGAGGACATGATGAGCCGCTTCAAGAGCCAGAGCGAGGAAAAAATGGCGGATCTGGACCACGAGACCAACAACCGCCGCGGCGGCGGTTATGCCCCGCGCAGCCGCCGTGGCCGCTGAGCAGCCGATCAGAATGCACAGAACAGACCTGTCCCCTGGTCGGGCGGGTCTGTTTTTTCGCCCAAGAGGAAAAGAAAGGAACCACCATGCCTGCAAAATTTGAACTGATCGCCCCCTGTTTCTTCGGGTGCGAGTCCACCGCAAAATTTGAACTGAACCGCATCGGCGCGGAGAACATCCGGGTGGATGACGGCCGCCTGACCTTCTCCGGCGGTGCGGAGATGATCGCGGCAGCCAACCTGCACCTGCGCACCGTGGAGCGCGTGCTGCTGCTGCTGGCCCGCTACAAGGCGTCCACCTTTGATGAGCTGTTCGACGGCGTGTACAGCGTCCCCTGGGAGGATCTGCTGCCGGCGGATGCGGCCTTCCCGGTCACCGGCTCCTCGCTGGACAGCCAGCTTTCCAGCGTGCCCGCCTGCCAGAGCATCATCAAAAAGGCTGTGGTCAAGCGCCTGATGGCCAAGCACCACACCTCCGTGCTGCCGGAGAGCGGCACCGAGTACAAGATCCGCTTTATGCTGCGCAAGAACGTGTGCGAGATCATGCTGGACACCACCGGCGAGGGCCTGCACAAGCGCGGCTACCGCCGCAACGCCATGGAGGCCCCCATCCGCGAGACGCTGGCCGCTACCATCGCCGACCTGGGCCGCGTGCGCCGGGACAGCCTGGTGGAGGACCCCTTCTGCGGCAGCGGCACCCTGCTCATTGAGGCCGCCCAGAAGGCCATGAACATCGCACCGGGCCTCAAGCGCCGCTTTGCTGCCGAACGCTACAGCTTTGTGCCGGCAGCTGTGTGGGCCGAGCAGCGCCAGAAGGCCCTGGCTGAATCCAAGCTGGATGTGGGCTTCGAGGCCTTTGGATATGATATCGACCCCGCCGCCGTGGCGCTGGCCAACGCCAACGCCAAGTTGGCCGGTGTGGAAAAGCGCTGCCACTTTGAGGTGGCCGATGTGGCGGATTTTGCCGCAAAGCAGGAGGCTATCGTGCTGACAAATCCTCCCTACGGTGAGCGCATGAGCACCATTGAGGGCGCGGCCAAGCTGGCCCGCACCCTGGGCCGCCAGATGGAGGCGAACCCCTGCGCCGGTGTGTACGCTATCACCGCTGACATGGACTTTGAGGCCCACTACGGCAAGCGTGCCAACAAACGCCGCAAGATGTACAACGGCATGATCCCCTGCCAGCTGTATATGTACTACAACGCCCCCAAGTTCGAGCACACCGCAAAGCCGATGCCCAAGTCCGGCTTTGACGGCAAGAGCCGTTTTGACAAGAAGGACTGAGCCTGAAAAAATGTGCCCGGCCTGAAAAATAAGCCCTGCAAGCCGCACCGGAACTGCCCGGTGCGGCTTTTTGCATGGTTGCCGGAAAGACCCGGGAAATTCCGGAACGAATGACCCCACGACCTCTGCCGGAGAAAAGGACGAATGCAAACAAAGTTTTATGAAGTATTATGAACAAGGCTAAAACAAGATGAGACAAATTCATGGAGAATTTACACTCCTACCGTTGCACAGCGGAACAAAATAGATTATACTTACCTTATTACCATGACCTGTGCAGCCTGTGGCGGAAAGGAACGGTGCCCCCTATGAAGGGTCGAATGAAACCCTATCTTCCGGAGTTGACCATCCGTGATTATAATATCTACCTCCAGTATCTCCGAGGCGTGCGGCGGCAGCTGTACACCGAGTTTGGCTGGTATTCCTGCCATCTGCTGCGGCACAATGGCGTGGTGTTTGCCATTTTGTCCGACAGCCTTGCCGGGCGCACAGCCACCTGCCAGCGTCAGCGGGTGCCGGGCACCCTGTGCTGGCGCAGGATGATGTGCCAGACGCAGGGCATCCGGCAGGCGGCACAGGTGGAAGTGCTGCTGGGCTGGCACAACCTGCAGGACCGGCGGCCGGATGAACTGCGGCCCGCCAAGCGGCTGCGCCGCGCGCTGGACCGGGTTCTGCTGCGCCGTGCCTACGAGCGGGCCGTGCAGCAGAACCCGGCCCTGGAACGCCTGTTCGGGCAGGAGCGGGACCAGGCCGTGGTGCAGATGAACCTGAATGCCAAGAACTACAACCTGGCTGCAGAGCCCATGAGCAACGTTTACGGCGCGCTGTATTCCACCCTCGCCACCGATGACCCCAACCAGCGCAAGAGCATGCGCTACATCGGCAGCAGCATTGGGCGCATCTTTTACCTGATGGACAAGGCCGAGCGCTTTGAAGCCGACAAGTGCAGCGGCCGGTACAACGTGTTTGTGGTCAATGACCTGATGGGGCAGGCCTCGGCCGTGGAAAATGCCCGTCGGCAGGCGCTGGCCGCCGCCAACGACCTGATGCGGGTGTACAGCATGCTGGATGTCAAACTCAACCGCAGCCTGCTGGATAATATCATGCTGCTGGGCCTGCACCACGCGGTGGAACCGCTGGAAGTGGGCGCAGAGCAGGAAAACTGGGAGATCCCATGAAAAAACAAAACCGAAAAAGCTGGACGATGGCCTATTGCGGCATGGCGGCGGCGCTGTGCGTCGCGCTGATGCTGCTGGGGGCCGTGATCCCCATTGCCATGTTCATTGCGCCTGCGCTGGCAGGGTTTCTGATCGCGACAGTGTGTGTGGAGTGCGGGCGCACCATGGCGCTCACAGCCTACGCGGCGGTCAGCCTGCTGGCGCTTTTGTTTGTGCCGGACAAGGAAGTGGCCTTGATCTTCGTGTTCCTGCTGGGGTATTACCCGCTGGCAAAACCCCGGTTCGACCGCATCCGCCCGGCCGTGCTGCGGTGCGTGTGCAAGCTGCTGCTGTGCAACGCCGCCGTGCTGGCGATGTACGGCCTGCTGCTGGTGCTCATCCCGGCGGGCAGCATCTCACAGGAGCTGCGCACCACGGCGTGGATAGTTACCCTGTCCACGCTGGCCATGGGCAACGTGGCCTTTTTGCTGTACGACCGGGCCCTGCACAACCTGCTCATGCTGTACCGGTTGGTGTGGCAGCCCAAGCTGCACCGGATGCTGGGCATGCACTGAGAACGATTGTTGCACAGCAGTTGCACAAAATGGGAAAGTGTGGTATACTGAGCCACCAGCAGCCCACAGGGGCCGCAGAAAGAGGGAATGCAAAACTACCAGTTGACGCAAAGCGCCGGGCCACGCGGGTGACAGCCGCGAGGGTGACGAGGAGAGGAATCATCGAAAATTTCGGCGGATGTTTCTCCGGTTGAAGGCTAGACCAGCCGCAGAGAAGGGCAAAAAACGGCAGTGATACCGCAACAGATCCCTTCAAAGAAAGCCATACAAGAACATAAACTGATAGGGAAGCTGACGGCCCCGGCTGTGCGTTTTTTCTGCACGGGGGACGCCGGCATGGAGGTGTTTTGTATGTGTGGCATTGTTGGTTATGTCGGCAAGCGCAGCGCACAGGATGTGCTGCTGGACGGTCTGGAAAAACTGGAGTACCGCGGGTACGATTCGGCGGGGGTTGCGCTGGCTCTGGACGGCGGCATCCGCGTGGTAAAGAGCAAGGGGCGGCTGACACAGCTGCGCCAGAAACTGGCCGCACAGGCTCTGGCACAGAGCTTCTGCGGCATCGGGCACACCCGGTGGGCTACCCACGGTGAGCCCAGCGACGTGAACAGCCACCCGCATTCCACCCCGCGGGTGAGCATCGTGCACAACGGCATCATTGAAAATTACGGCATCCTCAAGGAGCGTCTGATGGCCAAAGGCTATACCTTTGAGAGCGAAACCGACACCGAGGTGCTGGTCAAGCTCATCGACAGCTGCTACACCGGCGACCCGCTGCGGGCGCTGCAGGAAGCACTGGCCAAGGTGCGGGGCAGCTATGCGCTGGCTGTGCTGTTCCGGGACCGCCCGGACACCATCTTTGCAGTCAAGCGCGAAAGCCCGCTCATCGTGGGCTGGGGCGAGGGCGAAAACTTCGTAGCGTCGGATATCCCGGCCCTGCTCAAGTATACCCGTCGCTACAGCGTGCTGGAAGAGGGCGACATGGCCGTGTGCACGGCCGAGGGCATCCGCTTCTACAATGAATTTGCCGAGCCGGTGCAGCGCCCGGCGCTGACGGCGGACTGGGATATGGAGGCAGCCGAAAAGGGCGGCTACCCGCACTTCATGCTCAAGGAGATCAACGAGCAGCCGACGGCCATCACGGCTACGGTCAGTCCCCGCGTGGAGGACGGCATGCCGGACCTGCGCATCCCGCAGCTCACCGATGAGGTGCTGCGCAGCATCGGTACGGTGCATCTGGTGGGCTGCGGCACGGCCATGCATGCCGGTATGGTGGGCAAGGCAGCCATTGAGACACTGGCCCGGGTGCCCGCCGAGGTGGACATCGCCAGCGAGTTCCGCTACCGGGACCCCATCCTGAACCCCAACGATCTGGTGATCATCATCAGCCAGTCCGGCGAGACCAGTGATACGCTGGCCGCCCTCAAGCTGGCAAAGAGCCGGGGCGTGCCGGTGCTGGCCATCGTGAACGTGGTGGGCAGCTCCATCGCCCGCGCGGCAGACTATGTGCTGTACACCTACGCCGGGCCGGAGATCGCCGTGGCCTCCACCAAGGCCTATATGGTGCAGCTGTGCGTGCTGTATCTGTTCGCGCTGCGTCTGGCCTACGCCCGGGGCCGCCTGAGCGAGGCAGAGACCCGCCGCTATACGGCCCAGCTGCTGCGGGCACCGGAGATCATCAAGGCCCGTCTGGCGGACTGCGAGCAGATCAAATACCTTGCCAGCCGCTATATGAACACCCAGAGCTGCTTCTTCATCGGACGCGGGTTCGACTACTCCCTCTCACTGGAGGGCAGCCTGAAGCTGAAGGAGATCAGCTATGTGCACTCGGATGCCTATGCCGCCGGTGAGTTGAAGCATGGAACCATCAGCCTGATCACCGACGGTGTGCCGGTGATCGCGCTGGCCACCCAGAAACAGGTGTACGAAAAGATCATCTCCAACGCTAAGGAGACCCGCAGCCGCGGTGCACGGGTGCTGCTGTTCACCACAAAGGATGCCGTGGTGCCGGAGGGCGTGGCCGATGCCGTGATCCGGTTGGACGAATATGAGGACCTGCTGATGCCCCTGCAGCTGATCGTGCCGCTGCAGCTGTTCGCCTACTACATGGCGGTGCTGCGCGGCTGCGACGTGGATAAACCCCGCAACCTCGCCAAGAGCGTGACCGTGGAATAAACTGCTGCTTACGGGAATTACGGGAACTCCCTCAGTCTTTGCTGCGCAAAGCCAGCTCCCTCAGGGATGGAGCCTTTTGACAGTACGGCAGCCAGAATATAATTACAACAAAAGCGAGGCCCCTCTGAGTGTTTCAGAGGGGCCTCGCTGTATCTTTGTTTCAGATGAGGAAGAGCGGCTTACCAGAACCAGTAACGCTTCTTGAACGCGATGTAGGCCACCGCAATGACCACCAGCACCGCGCCGCCAGCGATGAAGAAGGTCCAGTTGATGTTGGCGAAGCGGAGATTTTCGTTGGTCAGCAGATAACGACCGGCGGTGTCCAGCGTGATCACGCCGTCTTTGTAGCTGTTCAGGTACTGCCACTTTCCGGTGGTCTCGTTGTAGAGGTACAGACGGGAGTAATCACTCTTGTCCAGATCAATGCGGGCCGAGCAGGGGACCGTCTTGCCGTCGTTCACCACGAACTCCAGGCCCTGCTCCACCTGCTGCAGTTCCAGCGAGGTGTTCAGCTCGCCGGTGGTGTTGCGCACGTCCTTGCCGGACACCTGCAGGGTGTAGCCGTCGCCCACCACGCACAGGGTCTTGCCGGTGGTGCGCAGAGAGTTGAGGATGTCGCCGGTGATCACCGGGACTTCCGACTGAGCAAAAACGACCTCATGGTCGGTGCTGTCCTGAATGGTCTGCACGGTGGGGTCCAGCGTGATCTTGTCATCGTCGCCGTTGGAAGCGTCATCGCCGTTGCTGCTGTCGCTGCCCGAGGAAGCGGAAGCAGAGCGGTTCACGATGACGGTGACCAGCGCCGTGGCTTTGCCGTTGGAAACCGTAATGGAGGTGGAGCCGGTGCCCACGGCGGTGATCACGCCGCTGGGGCTCACGGTGGCCACACTGCTGTTGCCGGACTTGTAGGTGAAGCTCTGGGAGGCCGAAGCCGGGGTGGCCTTGGCCGACAGGGTGCGGGTGGCACCCGGCTTGAGCACCACATAGGAGGGGGTTACCGTAATGACCTGACCGCTGTTGGCGGAGGCGGTGCCGGAACTGACGGTGCCGGTGGTGTCGGTGGGGATGGCCAGCACGGTAACGGTGGTGCTGGCGGTGACCGAGCCACAGGCGGCGGTGATGGTGGCGGTGCCGGGGCTCACGCCGGTCACGCGGCCGAAGCTGTTGACGGTGGCCACCTTCTCATTGGAAGAAGTCAGGGAGATGGTGGCGTACTGCGAGGCGGACGAGGGCCGCACCTGCAGCGATGCCGACACTGAGTTGCCCACATAGATGGTGTTGGAGGACAGCGCCAGATCCATCTCGGTGACGATCATGGTGGAGTCCATGGAAACCGAAATGGTGTAAGCACAGATCTGGTTGCCTGCGGCGGCCGTCACGGTGGCGGTGCCCACGCCCACAGCCTGCACCACGCCGCTGTTGCTCACAGTAAGCACGCTGCTGTCATCGGTGAGGTAGATGACGGAGTCGGTGCTGTTGCGGGGGCGCACCGTGGGCGACAGCTGCTGGGTCTCGCCCAACAGCATGTTGGAAGAATAGGTGCCGGCCTCAATGCTCTCGGCAGGCACGCTGTTGTCGCTGTTCCAGGGCAGCGACACGGCGGCGCCGGTCAGGGGCACGGCAGCCGATGCCGGCAGGGCCATGCCGCCGGCCAGCAGGCAGAGCAGTGCCGCGCCAAGGGCCAGGGTCTTTGCGGTTGATTTCATGGTTCGTGTACCTCTCTGGGTGTTAAAAATGGAGCGAAGGATTCAGCGCCGGAAACGGTGCCCGCATCAGCGGAACAGCACACCCAGAGCCTCCATTGCATATTCAAAGTAGGTGACCTGATCGTATTCCACGCGGGCGGTCACGCTCATGCCGTTGGAAAGATCGACCTTGTCGCCGCTGCGGCTCACCACATAGGTGCTGTCCGGCTTGATGGTCATCTTGTAGTACGAAGCGCTGGTGCTGGTGGTCACGTCGCTGTCGATGGCGGTCACGGTACCGGTCAGGGTGCCGTAGGAATACTCCGACAAGCCGGTGACGGCAATCTTGCACGGGTCGCCCACATGCAGCAGCGGGCGGTCGTTCACGGTGACCATGGCCACGATCTCCAGGTCATCGTTCTCGCTGGCAACGGTGGCCAGCGGGGAGCCTGCGCTCAGCACCATGCCCTCCTTGTAGGGGCTGTCCATGTGGATCACGCCGGAGGTGGGGGCATACAGATAGTAGTCGTTGGCACCGGTGTTCAGGGCGTCAATCTGCGCCTGCACGTTGTCCACGTTGCTCTGGGCGCTGGTGATGCTCTGGGAGATGGACTGCATGGTGGAGTAATACAGGGCCTGGATCTCGCTCTGGTTCTGCTCCATCATGGTCTTGATCTGGGCGTCGGTGTAACCGGCCGCCTGATAAGCCGAAGCGTCAAAGGTCTTTTGCTCCACCTGGCTCTTGTAGGTCTCGTACTGGTAATAGTAGGGCTGATCCTCGACACTGGTCTCACTGAAGTAGTTCGTGTCGTCCTGGATGCACTGCAGCAGCTTATTGTACTGGTCCACCTGGGTCTGGTAGATCTTGAGCTGGCTTTCCAGGTTGTCCTGCTGCATGTCCAGGTCAGTGCTCTTGATATGGGCCACGAGGTCGCCCTCGTTCACATAGCTGCCCTCGGAGATGTACAGCTCGGTGAGGGTGCCGGAATAGCTGGACATGATGTAGGTCTTGTTGCTGGCCTGCACCGTGCCGGAGTTCTGGCTGACGTAAATGCGGTTGGTGCGGGTGCTCCACACCAGCAGAAAGATCATGAACAGGCCCACCAGAATGACAAAGGCGTACCCATAGGGAGGTACGTCCCGGTCCATCATAATGCGGCGGTCCTGCAGATCATCGAGGTTCTGGATGGTCGTTGTCATAGTTACTTGGTCTCCATAAACACGTCAACCACGGCGTCATCATCGTCCTGGCTGACAAAAATGGTGTAGTTGTCACCGGTGAGCTTGAGGTCCTTTTCAAAGGCGAGGATCTGCAGCTTGGAGCTTGCCAGCTGGCTGTAGGCCATGGGGCCGGTATAATGAGCGTACAGGCAGTTCTTCACCCGCAGCACGGCGTCCACTTCGTAGCCGGGCTCGGTCTGGGTGATCAGCTGGGTGGCCTGCTGCATCAGGTACAGCTCCGGGGCATGCTCCGGGGCCGGGCCGATCTTGAGGGCCTGCACCAGCGGGCCGATGGGCTGTGCGTTGTGGCTCTTGATAAAGTTCTGCAGCTGGGTCAGCGCCACCATCATGTTGCCCAGTTCTTCGGGGGCGATGCGGCGTGCCACGACATTGGTCAGTTTGAGGGTCTTGTTTTCAGCAACTTTGATCTCGTTCATGTTGAAATACCTCTTTGTCCTATCGTTGAATTTCCTCCGCAAAGGGGAGGCCGTAATAGGCAATCACAGACAGAGAAAGGGCAGAGCACACCTTCTCTGCTTCTGATCACCTATTACTGTAGCAGTAATGGGTGATGCGAAAAATAGAATGTGCCCGGAGGCAGGACGCCTCCGGGCACACCATAACGAGGCATTGTCACCGGTCCGGCGCTTTGCAGCGGGGCCGGAAAACACACTGCATATCGTTTTTTGTCGGGGCTGAGATACCACAGGGCACTCTGCCGTCTGCCATACTTGTCAGGCACCTTGCGGCTGCGCAACCGCAAAGCACTTTTTCAGCAGACAGGTGCGCACCTGTCTGCATCCGGAGCATGTGCGGCGAGGAAACCGGTGCAGTTGCTCAGGCCCCCGGAAAGCCAGGATCAGACAGTCTTATTTAGGGAAGACGGTCTCATTCTTCTCGAAGTCAAAGAGGCTGGGCAGACCGTTCTTGACGTTGGCGGTTGCCAGGTTGTAGATGGCAGCTGCAGAGCCAGCCAGACGCAGGCCAACGTTCAGAGCACCATTCAGAGCGCCCAGAGCAGGATTGCCAAGAGTCATCCCGGCGTCGGGGCCGTTACCACCAGTAACAGCGCCGTAGCCGGAGTTGTAAGCACCGACAACAGTGTTGTTCCACCAGGCCTTGCCCAGGTTGCCGGGCTTGTAAGCGCCGTTGAACAGCTGGCCGACGGTGTTGCTGACATAGTCGCCCAGGAAAGAGTTGCCGATAATGGTGACCATGTTCTTGTTGAAGTTCTGCCACTGCTCGAGCTTCAGCTCGGGGGCCAGGATTTCGGACAGGCTTGCGCCGCCGTTGACGTAGGTCATCTCGTTCTCAGAGATTGCGGAAAAATTTGCAGGCATCATCATGATGAATTACTCCCTTCAAATAATGAACTTTTGTCGGTTCCTCCCCGGCTGCGCTGCCGGGAGGGAACCGGTTTTATGTAATCGGGTGCGCACCCGACTGCAACGAATCAGTAGGTAAAGGCTTCGCCGTCATCGTCATCCTCTACCACGGCGGCAGCTACAGGCTGCTTGGCCACCGGCTCACGGCGGCGGTAGATGCCCTGCTGCATGTTCCACAGCTCAGCATACTTGCCATCCTTGGCCATCAGCTCGTCGTGCGTGCCGCGCTCCACGATCTTGCCGTGATCCATCACAAGGATCAGGTCGCAGTCGCGGACGGTGGACAGACGGTGGGCTACGATCAGCATGGACCGGTCGGCCAGCTGCTCGTAGATCATGTTGAAGATCAGATTCTCGGTGGCAAAGTCCAGATTGCTGGTGGACTCGTCCAGGATGTACAGACCGGAATCCTTCAGGAAGGCACGCGCCAATGCAATGCGCTGCTTCTCACCACCGGACAGGCCGTTGCCGGCTTCCTCCAGGTAGGTGTTGTACTGCAGCGGCAGATGGCGGATGAACTCGTGGGCATCGGCCTTCTTGGCAGCCTCTTTCACTTCCTCCATGGTGGCATCCATGCGGGAAATGCGGATGTTGTCGTAGATCGTCTTGCTGAACAGCTCAATGTTCTGCGGCACATAGGCAATGGCACGGCGCACGGAATCGTGGGTATACTCGGCCAGATTCACGCCGTTGAAGTCGATCTCGCCCTCTTCGGGGTCGTAGTACTTCAGCAGCAGCTTGGTAATGGTGGATTTGCCGCTGCCGCTGCTGCCCACCAGGGCAACTTTCTTACCGGCAGGGATGGTAAAGCTGATGTGATCCAGCGCCGGGGCACGGTTGCCGTAGCGGAAGGTGACGTCCTTGAACTCGATGTCGCCCTCCACCTTTTCCAGCGGGATCAGCTCGCTGCCTTCATTGGCCTCGTCCTCGGCGGGGTAGTCCATGATCTCGGTCAGACGCTTCATAGAAATGCCGGCTTCCTGAATGCTCATCTGCAGACCGATCAGGTTGCTCAGCGGGGAGGTAAAGTAGCTGGACAGGGTGCTGAACGCCATGAAGCCGCCCAGCGTCATCTCACCGTGCAGCACCTGGCTGATGCCCACATAGGTGGTCAGCATGCTGAAACCGGTGGAGATGAAGGTGGAGATCAGGCCCTGGCCCGTGCTGATGCGGCTGGACCGCAGGCTGATCTTCAGGCTCTTGATGTACTCTTTTTCCAGGTTCTCCAGCTGGGTGTCCTCGTTGGCATTGCACTTGATGGTCTCGATGCCGCGCAGGCTCTCGATCATCTGGCTGTTGAGGGCAGCCGACTGGATCATGGTCTCTTCGTTGATGCGCTTATAGGGCTGCTTGAACACCAGCACCAGCAGGATGCTGACCAGTGCCATGAACAGCGAGATGGAGAACAGCATGGCGTTCATCCGGAACAGGATGATGCCGGTGATGATGGCCATGGAGATGTCCATCACAAGGCTCAGTGCAATGCTGGTGAAGATGGACTTGATGGTGTTTGCGTCCGAGTAACGGGTGGTGATATCGCCCGTTTTGCGGGTGGCAAAGAACTTCATGGGCAGATGGAAGATGTGCCCGAAGTAGCCCAGCATCAGCGGGATGTCGATCTTGATGGACAGATGGATCAGCACCCACTGCCGCACGAAGCCGATGAGGGAACTGGTCAGGCTCACCATGCTGAACACGATGATCAGGGTGACCAGCAGGTTGTCCAGCCCGTAGGGCAGCACCTCATCCATCAGGATCTTATTGAACATCGAGGACGCGATGCCCAGGATGGTGGTGATGACGGAACTTAAAATGGCGTAGAAGAACAGCTTCTTCTGGGGCAGCAGCAGGTCGATGTACCGCTTCATCATGCCCCAGCGGTTGGGCTTGCCGTCGTCTTTTTCGTTGGCCTGCTGGGCTTCATAGCCGGGAGCGCCGGGTGCCAGCTTTTTGCGCTGGTTCACGTTGAACTCCGAGGTGGGGTTCAGCAGCAGCAGCACGCCGGTGAAGTTCTTGTAAAACTCATCCAGGCTGATCTTTTTCAGCTCAGTAGCAGGGTCGCCGATGATGACGTAATCCTTGCACTTGTGCTTTTTGCCTTTTTCCTCGGCTTCCTTGACCCGCTCGGCTTCGTCCAGCATGTGCTTGCGGCGCTCGCCGTCATCGCGGAGAGTGGTCTTTTTGAACACCACCACAAAGTGGGCCAGGCCCTGGTCGGTGATGACCTGCGCAATGCAGGGCAGCGAGAAGTCGCTGAGGAAGTTTTCACGGTCCACACGCACCGCGGCGGTGGTGAAACCCAGCTCGTTGGCGGCCTTCTGCAGGCCGACGAGGTTTGTGCCTTTCAGGTCCGTACCCATCATATCGCGCAGGCGCGTGATGGTGATCTCCTTTTTGTAATGGAGGCACACCATTGCGAGGCAGGCAGCCGCACAGTCGGTAGTGTCATGCTGCCGGACATAGGTATAACGCATAGATGCTTCCTTTGAAACTATACAAATTTATTCAAACACCATACACATCTGCCAGACACACGGACCGGAAAACATGCAGTGAATTTGACAAAACCGCCAAAACCGGAAGGATTTACCGCCTCTGAACGCCCGGGAATGGGGCAGAATGCTCAGATTTCCGGCTTGCAATGCCTGCAAAGTTTGTATGCGCAGGCGTTACAGCTTATGTGCAGTATACCACAATATGACAGCATCTTCAAGAACTTCTTTTTTAAGAAATCGTGAGAAATGAAAAAAGTGTGAAAAATTAGCACTTCTGAAACATGCGGCACGGCAAACAAAAAAAGGCAATGCTCCAAAGAACATTGCCTTCGTGGCGCCTCTTGCCTGACTCGAACAGGCGACACCCTGATTAACAGTCAGGTGCTCTAACCGACTGAGCTAAAGAGGCAGATCACTTAAGTGACTGCGAGTGACATTATACCGCATTCTTGGCCGTTTTGCAAGCCCTGATTTCAAAAAAAGTGCAAAAACAAAAAGCATCCCGGCAGAAACGGGTCGGTTTCTGCCGGGATGCGGGAGACTATTATAATAGGTAACGCAATTACTTCATGCGGCTCTTGGCCTTCATGCGCTGCTCATGGTTCAGGATCTGCTTGCGGATGCGCAGGTTCTCCGGGGTGACCTCCAGCAGCTCGTCCTGTGCTAGGAACTCCAGGCAGCCCTCCAGGCTCAGCTTGCTGATGGGGATCAGGCGCAGAGCGTCGTCGGAGCCGGAAGAACGGGTGTTGGTCAGGTGCTTGGTCTTGCAGACGTTCACGTCCACATCCTCGCCGGAAGCGGTGTAGCCGATAACCATGCCCTCGTACACCTTCTCGCCGGGGCCCACCAGCAGGGTGCCGCGCTGCTGAGCGTTGAACAGGCCGTAGGTGACGGCCTCGCCGGTCTCAAAGCTGACCAGAGAACCGGTGGAGCGGTTTGCGATCATGCCAGCCCAGACGTCGTAGCCGTCAAAGATCTGGTTGATGATGCCCTCGCCGTGGGTATCGGTCAGGAACTGGTTGCGGT
>ERZ780144.2990-NODE-2990-length-13248-cov-2.319715_pt1 | contig 13248 bp, 8 predicted proteins | sample MGYA00511380_ERZ780144 | MGnify/ENA primary metagenome ERZ780144 (study PRJEB29588, sample SAMEA1965858) | human gut metagenome | biome: human gut; feature: human-associated habitat; material: faeces | place: Denmark | collected 2008/2010 ... | reverse complement strand
CCGGGGAGCTGCATAAGAACATGCAGCTCCCCGGTTTATAAATGGTTATCCTGTATTTTCTTTTATTTGTCAGAAGAGGGTTTGCTTCCGAGGGTCACTTCAACCGTCTGTTCCTTGTACTCTCCGCTGTTCGCTCTGGAGATCACCACTTCGATGGTTTCTCCTGCTTCATAATACTGCAGCTTATCAACAAGGTCATCCTTGCCGCTTACCTTCTGTCCATCCAGCTTCACAATGATATCGCCTTTTTTGATCCCTGCATTATCTGCTGCGCCACCTTCCGTTACCTCAGTAATAAAAGCACCTGCCGGCATATTATACATCTGGATGGCTTCTGTTGTAAGATCGGCAGCCTTGACTCCCATATATCCTACCTTGGAAGAATCTTCCACCTTATCCCTGGTTTCGCGGTTCGCCAGTGCTTCCAGGATCGGCTCTGCCTTGGAGATCGGAATGGCATATCCCATGCCTTCCACCTGACTGTCTGCATACTTGGCCGCATTGATACCGATCACTTCACCGTTCATGTTCAGAAGTGCACCGCCACTGTTTCCGGGATTGATCGCTGCATCAGTCTGGATCAGTCCGCTGGCTTCTCCGTCCTCTGTACTGATGCTTCTGTTAAGGGCACTTATCCATCCGGAGGTAACTGACTGTCCATAGCCCAGTGCATTGCCAATGGCAACCACCTGCTCACCGACTACAAGATCGTCCGAGCTTCCCATCTGTGCGATCTTGATCTCATCCATGGTCTCATCCGGAATATCGGATTTCTCCACTGCCACCACTGCCAGATCATTCTCTTCATCGGTGCCTTTGATCTTGGCAGAAACTGCGTTATCCACATCCGCATCTCCATCGGAGCTGCTTGCCATAGCCTGGGTTTCTTCTTCCGCTCCTACCACATCACTGCCTGCAAAGCACACAGTAAGTGTAGTCGCTCCAGATACCACATGGTTGTTAGTCGCAATGAGAAGCTCGCTGTCATTTTCTCCTACAATAATACCGGAACCACTTCCTGCACTCTGATACTGCCTCGTTCCATATCCGAAAAAGCTTGGGATCTCCTGCACACTGACAGATGTAATGGCAACGATAGAAGACATGGTTGCCTGGGCTACCCCGGCCACTGTACCACTCTCTGCCACAATATCCTTCACAGTAGAATCCGCAGAGCTACTGTCAGTACTGTCCTCTGTTCCGGTAACTGTTTCTGTCTTTCCGATCGTTGTATTGCTGTCATTTCCTCTGTATTTATCTGCTGCAATATTCACACCCTGAAAAACCACTCCGGCTACCAGCCCAAAGATCACAGCCAGTGCCACCGCAGTGGCTGCTTTCTTTCCAAAGCTGTTGTTGCCTGAAAAATCTCTCTTTTTCCGCGGCTTTTTGGGCGGTATATTTCCACCGGCATAATTACCGGCCTGAGGCTGATGCACCTCATAATGTCCGTATTTTGGTTTCTCCTGCGAAGTGCCTTCACTCTGTCCGGCACCTGCATCGCTGTCCTGTCTGCTCTCCTGCATCCTGCGTCCCTCAGAATAAGGATGCGTCAGCGGTTTCTGTTCTGCCGAAGCATTCTTATCCTCATCCGGCAAGTCTGTCCCCCATTTATTCTCTTCACTCATGCCTCTGGTGCTCCCTTCTATGTTATCTGATGCATGTATCTGTTACTGCTCACTCCGTTCTCAGTAACATTTATTTCTCTTATAAAAGACAGTTTAACAGGGAATTGTGTTTAAACTGTGATATCTCTTTTAAAAAACCGTGACCTGCTCTTATTTGTTCTTTTTCCAGTATTCCGGATTCATGGTGCAGAAGCGGATCATTTTTTCAGGGAGCTTTTTGTATCGTTTTCCGAGAAAATATCCGGCGTATTTGGAGACACTTTGCAAAAACAGTCCGGGGATCAGCCATATGTGGCCTGTTTTCAGAAGATATGCCATGCTTTTTTTTACCAGCCGGATGCCCTCACCTTCGGAAGGCACTCCTTCAAAAACCTCCGGATGCTCCGCCTGGGAAACTCCCAGATCAAAATTCCTGTGGAACTGCTGCATACAGGTGTAATTGTGAGAATGATATACACGCGCTTCTGATACATAGGCAACTCCATAGCCTTTTTTTACCATCCAGCCTGCATAGATCATATCTTCATTAAAAATAGCATGCTCCGGAAATCCACCAATCTCATCATAGATCCTGTGATCATAAGCAGCACAGACGTTGGAGCAGAAATATGTTTTGACCCCGTAGGGCTGTACATCTTTTTCCGTTTTCAGACAGGACTGTTCCGGATAATTAAAGGAACGGGTATATTTTTCCAGAAATCTGCAGTCCTTTTTTGGAAGCTGACGCGCATAAGCGGCTCCTGCCTGTGGATTCTCTGCAAGAGCTCCTACCAGTGCTCCGATCAGTTCCCTGTCTGCCGGCATTGCATCCTGTGTCATAAATACAAGGATCTCCGCATCCGAAAGCTCTGCCGCCTGCCTTCTGGTACCGCCATGGTCAAATTCTTCTTTTGTAAGATGCCGGACTTCCACAAGCGGATATTCCTGTTCCCAGGTCTCTTTCCAGAATTTCTTTTCTGTATTCATGACAAGGATCTTATTGATAGGATATTTCTGTGCGCTGAGTCTTTCCAGCAGTTTTTCAAATTCTTCTCCCGGACGGTATGCCGGGATGATCACGTCTGTTTTTAATGTTCTCATATTTGTCTCCTGTCCAGAAAGGACCACCCGTTACTGGATGGTCCCTTCTGCTGGTTGCTTATTTTGATGTTTTATTCATTCTCCGAATAATCTTCTCCGTCGGTATAATCGTTATAATCCGTATCGGAATCGCCTCCGGAATAGTCCGTATCTGTGCTGTAATCGTCTCCGGAATAATCCGTATCTGTGCTGTAATCGTCTCCGGAGTAATCCGAATCATAATCTGTGTCTGTGCTGTAATCAGCATCATCACTTGTGTCCGTACTGCTGTAATCTGTGGATGTATCTCCCTGCCACGTGTACGAATCATCCGTTGCGTCATTCGGTGTATCTGTCACCGCAGGTGCAGTGTCCTGCACGTCGCCTCCGCCTGCGATATTTGTGATCTGGGCACTTCTGTTGAGTACATCCTGCGTCGGAGTGTAACTGGTGTCTCCATACAGAAACTGATGCATCTTCAGAACATTGGATTCCAGTGTGGTAGGTACGATAACGCTGCCCTTTACCTGGGCAAATTTATAATCATTGGGGAAGCCTGTAGTTTCATCAATACTATAGCCGATCATAGCCGGGATCATCTTCAGGATCTCTGTTTTGGAAACAGAAGTTTTGACCATCGGGAATACCTGATCCATAATATCAAAGATAGTGGAAAGTCCTGCCTTTTTCGCCTTATCTACGATCATCTGGATCACTCGTCTCTGTCTCTCGGTACGTCCCATATCAAGACTTGCAGTATAACGGATACGGCAGTAGGAGGGAGCCTGTACACCATTAAGATGATAGGTATCTACGATTGCTTCCTCATCCTCCGGCTTCGGATCCGGCAGTTCGATCGGTGTGTAGCTCTTTCCGGTTTCCTCTGATGTCTCCACACAGTAATTGTTCATATGAACGATCTCCGCATAGGAAAGAGGGATGTCCAATCCTCCGAGACAGTCTACCACAGTTACCAGCGCATTAAAATCAATGGCAACATAATCTGTGATATTCAGATCCAGATTCGTATTCAGCATGGAAACCGCGTTGGTCGGTCCGCCAAATGCATATGCCGAATTGGCTTTGGAATAGGTATCATCCTTTACATTGAGAAGGGTATCTCTATAGACAGACACAAGTTTGACTGCCTTCGTATCATTGTTGATACTCGCAATGATGATGGTATCACTGTTCTCTGTATTCAGCTTCTCATTCTTGCTTCTGTGGTCCAGTCCGAACAGTGCATAGGTGGTATATCCCGTCATCTGCGGTGCCTGATCATTGGTTACAATATCCTGGTCTGCAAGATCTGTTTCCTGGATGTCGATCTTATCCAGTTTGGCTGAGATCTGACCATAAACGAACAGACCTCCGATAAACAGGAGCAGTACGACGATCTCCAGGATAAATAAAATCTTCTTGCTTTTTTTCCGAGGTTTTGACATCTTTTCCTTTTCCCCTTTTTAGTATGCGTTCTTATTAATAAATCCTTTGAATATGGTAAGAAACATGATCTTTATATCAAATCCCACAGACCAGTTTTCGATATAATACAGATCACACTCTATCCTTTTTCTGATAGAAGTATCTCCACGATAGCCATTTACCTGTGCCCACCCGGTAAGACCCGGCCGCACCTGATGCTTGACCATATAACGTGGTATCTCCTCCCTAAACTTTTCTACAAAAAACGGCCGCTCCGGTCTTGGTCCCACAAGACTCATCTCACCCTTCAGAATGTTAAAAAGCTGTGGAAGCTCATCCAGACTGGTATGACGCATAAATTTACCGATTCCGGTAACTCTTGGATCGTTCTTTACTGTCCACGCCTTTTTTTCTTCTGATTCTTTCTGGATCTCCATGGAACGGAATTTATACATCCGGAAAGTCTGATTATGAAGCCCGACACGTTCCTGCTTATAGATCAGCGGTCCCGGCGAAGTCAGCTTGATCAACATACACAACACCAGCATCACTGGTGAGGACACAATGATCGCAACGATCGCGCCTGCAATATCCATAGATCTCTTGATCAGTGCATTAAACGTGTTGCTCAGGGGCACATACCGGATATTGATCACCGGAAGCCCGAGAATATCTTCTGTATATGGTTTGGTCGGAATAATATTATTATAATCCGGAATAAATTTTGTGTGCACGCCGGATTTTTCACAGAGTGCAACGATCTCTTCCAGACGATAATACTCACTTAAGCCCAGGGTAATGGCTATCTCATCCAGACGACTGGATGGAAGGATGATCATCAGATTGGCGATTCGACCGATCACCTTAACGCCCTTATAAGTAGTGCCTGCCGGCACATTGTCATCCAGTATGCCCCTGATCACATATCCCCATTGCGGATTCTGCAGGATCCTGTCTACATATTCCTCGGCAGCACGGCTGTATCCTACCAGCAGCACCTGTTTCTGGTTCATTCCTTTTTTGCGCATATCCCGGAGAATGTAAAATATGACCATACGCACAAACCATTCCAGGACGATATTGATCACACAGAAAGAAACCAGAGTAAGACGGGAATAGTCCAGCTCTTTAAAATTGTAAAGTGCAAACATGATGATAAGGAGCCCTAACGCATTTGCCTTCACAATTCCGGCAAGTACGAGACGACGCCCCTGCATTCGCATCGGTGTATAAAGATCAAAGGCCTGATAAAGAAGTAAATATCCCGGAATAATGAATATCAGCATAAACATATATTCCTGGACGGTCTTGGACTGGACCGCCGAATGTTCAAAAATTCCCTGAAAACGGATCAACCAGGCCAGGGCATAGGAGGCCGCGATCACAAATACATCGATCAGCATATGGAGACGACTGAAATTTTTCTGGTTGTCTTTAATCAATTTCCGCCACCTCATTTAAGTTCATTGCTTTTATCTTATAATAGATGAAACTCAAAAGCAATAAAATCTTCCCTCCGAAATATAAAAATTCTGTGAAAATATGATGTCTTAACCGGCAAAACGCCTAAAAATGTTGATCCAGAGTTCAAACTGGAGCTGTATATAACGCGGAAGATTCCTCATGGAAAATCTGACTTTTTTGTTTTTGCGACTGATCTGAAAGCCGTTTTTGATGCCTGCAAGGTACTCACGTCCGAATCCCTTGGACGCAAAAAACAGGATCTTCGCACCGAATCCCACCAGAAAAAACGGAAGGTTCAGCACGATCTGGAGAAACGGCATATTCTTATAGATAAGATAAATATTGTTTCTGGAAGAATACCGGATCTTAAACTGATTATATCTGGAGCCGCTGGTGCCGCTTCCTACATGATAAACCTTCGCTTTTGGAGCATACCAGTTCTGATAACCGCAGATCCTGGCACGATAGCCGATATCCAGATCTTCCAGATAAGCAAAATGCTCCTCATCAAAATCTCCGATCCTGTCAATAAATTTCTTCCGGTAGATCGCAGCTCCCGCACAGGTGGAAAAAATCTTCTGCTCTCGGTCATAATGGCTGATATCCTTGCCTTTTCCCCTGGCAAAAGCCCAGCCAAGGGCACAGTAATAATTTCCGGCATCATCCATCTTGTCCCTGTCATGAAGCTGGATCATCTTTGCCTGACAGGAAAATGCCTTCTTATGTCTGCGCAGGGCAGCAACCATCTCCTCCAGGAAATCCGGTTCCGCTTCCGTATCATTGTTCAGAAGCAGCACATATGGGGAACGTGCCGCATGGATCCCTTCATTGACGGCTCTGCTGAAGCCGTAATTCTCCGGAAGCTGTATCATGTGTACCCATGGATATTCCGCCGAAACAAACGCACAGCTGCCATCAGTGGAACCATTATCCACTAGTATAACCTCAAAATTACGGATAGTCTGTCTTTCAAGACTGGAAAGAACACCATCCAGATATGCCATTCCGTTAAAGTTTGGTATGACTACTGATACTTCCTGCATTGCTTTATCCCTTCTTCTTTCCCATTCCCGGAAGGGGCTTCAGGGAATAATTCCATTTGGTTAAAGAAAGATTTTTGTTATAGTATGGATCTCCTTTTTTCAGGATATCCAGCCAGTGACAGCGCATGTATTCGATCTCCGTCTGGAAACGGCGGACCTTTTCCTCGCTGTCCTCAGTGCCTCTTGACTTGGATTCGTAATGATAGAGCTTCACATACGGATCATAGACGATCAGATGGCCGTGGCTTCGCACCTTCAGACAGAGATCCACATCATTAAACGCAACTGCAAGCTCTTCCGTAAAGCCTCCTGCCTCCAGAAAAACTTCCTTCTTCATCATCATACATGCTGCAGTCACACAGCTCATATCCTGCAGAAGAGAGGCCTTATGGAGATATCCGGTACGCTCTGCCGGCATATTCACAAACATGTTCCCGGCAATTCCGCCCATTCCCACCACGCAGCCTGCATGCTGAATGGTGTTATCCGGATAGATCAGCTTGACGCCAACTGCACCTGTTTCCTTACGCTGGCACACGCTCAGCATCTCTGACATCCAGTCCGGATCGATGACCTTTACGTCATTATTCAGAAAAAGCAGGTAATCTCCTTTGGCATGGCGCACCCCGAAATTGTTGATGGCAGAATAGTTGAAGCCTTTTTTCCAGCGGATCAGATGGACCCTGGGATCCTCCGAAAGCTTTCTGTAATACCGGAAGATCTCTTCGGAGCTGCTGTTATTCTCCACAATGATGATCTCGTAATTTTTGTAGGCAGTTTTTTCAAAAATGGATTCCACGCAAGCCTGAAGCGTTTCTTTCTCCTCACGGTTCGGAATGATAACAGAAACCAGAGGTTCTCCCTGCACCGGATACTTCACACGGTAAAATCCAAAATCCGGAGTATGCTCCACAGTTCCCGGAGTTCCGGTCCGTTTGAGATTCCCCTCAATGGCACGTCTGCCGGCTTCAAAAGCATACATCTTGCTTGCCGGATTATCTGCTGTGGAGGATTTGTGGGTCCTCCAGTGATAAAGGATCTCCGGTACATGGACCACTTCCCTGGCCTGCTCCACACAGCGGAAAATGAAATCATAATCCTGGGCGCCGTCAAATTCCCGGCGGAATCCGCCCACCGTCTGCACTACGGAACGTCTTACCACCAGAAAATGGCAGATATAATTATTGGATCTTAAAAGATCTAGGTTAAAGTCCGGTTTCAGATGGGGCTGAAAATGTTCAGAAAGATCTGTCGTGACCTTATCCTCATCTGTATAGATCACATCCGCCTCCGGATGCTCCTCCAGTGCCGCCGCGATCTCATACAATGCATTAGGTGCCAGCAGATCATCATGATCCAGAAGTGCGATAAAATCACCCTCTGCCATGGCAAAAGCCGCGTTTGTATTTTCTGCAATGCCAAGATTCTCTTTCAGATCCTGATAGCGGATCCTCCTGTCCATCTCTGCATAGGATCTCAACACGGTCTGCATGTCCGGATCCTCCGGGCTTCCGTTTGCCAGACACAGCTCCCAGTTCTCATATGTCTGTGCAAGGAGAGAGTCCAGCATCTGTCTTAAAAAACGCTCCGGTGTCAGATATGCAGGTACCACAATGCTGATCAGCGGCCCATCCGGAAATTTGCGTTTCCGCTGCTTCTCCAGTGTTTCCTCGTCAGGTCTGTATGCCTCATACCATGGTCCGTAAGGAACCTCTTCCGGTTCAAAACGTTCATGAAGCCGGATCCAGAACTCTTTCAGACCATAATGCTTCAGGTATCTTAAGCCCTTCTGTACTGTATAGGGGGAAAGCTTCTTTATAAGTCTGTCCCATTGGATCTTTCCTGTAGAATCATCTTTACTCATATATTATCTCCGTATTACTCAGTTTGATGTTACTGTTCACTCTGTTCTCAGTAACAGTTTGATGAACATATTTTACCATTCCATCATTTTTTTTGCAAGGAAGAGAGGAAATGTGTTATACTGAGCTTACGTATGTATTGCTTACATAAGAATTATTTTTTATACAGGAGTACCATTTATCATGAAAAAATCAAGAATAACCACAGCGCTTCTGGCTATTGGGATCTCCGCTTCCATGGTGTTCCAGACTCCAGTTTTCGCCACAGAAGAAACCGCTGTTGCTGTATCCTCCGGTGTTACCACCAATGGGATCAGCGGATGGCCTCAGGGGCCTGAGATCACTTCCGCATCTGCCGTGATCATGGAAGATACTTCCGATACGATTCTCTATGCCAAGGATATGGACACCACGCTTTCTCCGGCCGGCGCAGTTAAGATCATGACCTGTCTTCTGGCACTGGAGAACAGCCAGCTTGACGATCAGGTTACCATGACAGAAACCGGTGTATCCGGTGTTACAGACGGAGGCGCTCATATTTCCTCACAGCTCGGAGAGGTATTTACCATGGAGCAGTGCCTTTACGCTCTGATGCTGGCCTCTGCCAATGACATTGCTCTCCAGGTCGCAGAACAGATCGGCGGATCTGTGGATGCCTTTGTCCAGAAAATGAACGACCGTGCCCGAGAACTTGGATGCACCAATACGGTATTTACCAATCCTACCGGTCTCCCGGATGACAACCAGCATACCACAGCACATGATCTGGCTCTGATCATGCAGGCGGCTATCCGTAATGACAGCTTCCGCACCATCTCCGGAGCCACCTCCTATACGATCCCGGCTACCAATGTTTCCGGCGGTACCCGTAACCTGACAAGCTCTTTTACCATGACAGATCCTGCATCCGCTTCCTATTATGAAGGATGTATCGGCGGTCGTGAAAGTACCACCACTGCTTCCGGAAGCGTTCTTGTCACAGCTGCACAGCGAAATGGTACTACTCTGATCGCAGTAGTCATGAACGGAGCGACCGGTCAGACAGCCAACGAAGCGATCTCACTTCTGGATTACGGTTTTTCCAATTTCCAGCTTCTGAATCTCAGCGAGGATGATTTTCACATCCTGTCCGGCGGCACTGTAATGGTTCCATCCGGTGCGACCGCAGACGACCTGACTACGGAAGATACGGAATCTGATGGTCAGATCTTACGCACCTATTCCTTTGGCGGAACTCAGGTGGGAACTGCAGTTGTCGAGGATTCCTCCCAGGAAAGCTCTTCCGATGTACTGGAAAATGATGAAAACATGGATTCTGCAAAAGCTTATTCCGAATCCAGATCCCAGATCCCGTATTTTGCCATTGGCGGTGTGGGCATCCTGCTCCTTATCCTTCTGCTGTGGCGCATGATCCGGATCATCCGTTCCTGATCTTGGTTCCCAGGCAAATATATTTCAGAATCAAAAAATCCCTCCTATGTACCGGTCATATCCGGATACATAGAAGGGATTTTTTTCTGCCATCTCACCATCGGGGTGTCAGCCATAAAACGGAACTACCAGGAAGATATAGCATAAAAACGGCGAAGCAGCCAGAAGTGCTGTCAGGACCCGGTATATCCACATTCTGATATTTTCCTTTTTTACAAAACGCTCAAGCAGACGATTCCAGCCGGCTGTCACAAAATACATGGCCGGATACAGTGCCGGCATGATATAACGTCCCTGTGCCTGGTTGTCACTATAATATACATAATACATAAACAGACCCACAGGGATCAGGATCAGAAGGATCAGCAGCAGATGAAAGATCCCTTTTCTGTCCCATTTATCGTACACTGTTATTGTTTTTATCTTCAGCTTTTCACTTCCTGCTGCTTTTCGTTCTTTTACCACAGTACGTTTCTTCGGATAAAATATTCCCAGCATGGTCAAAATACCGATCCCACCCATTCCAAAGAACAGGAAATATGCCTTGCTCACACTATAAGGCATATAGATCTGCATCAGGCCAAAGGTTCCGATAAAGCTTACCAGAACTGTCAGCAGCCAGTTATGCTGCCAGCCCGGGTCCTGATACAGAAGGATATCCTTCCATGACCAGTTCAGCTTCTCCGGTGTAGGGTATCTGGACGGTCTGTAATCAACAGCCGCATATTTTTCCGCACACTGTGCACAGGCTTTTCTTCCGATAAGATCTCCGTCATAGAGAACGGCATTTCGTATAAACCACCAGCCGCATAAGGCAAGGGTTACTGCCGCGATCACGATCCCTCTCCGGAGCAGAAATGCAACTCTCTGTTTTACCGGCTCTTCCCTGCACAGAAGGACTGTCAGGCAGAAAAACAGGAAGCTGCATAAGATCCATCCGTAGGCATTATAGTAGGACAGTGCACAGACTGCCATTCCAACAGCCAGAAGGATCGAATTTCTGAAGCTCCAGTCTCTCGCTTCCAGATAACAGGACCAGGAATACAGGATCATCGCCATGGATAAAAGCGCCAGGGAATCCGTGTTTACATAAGTTCCCAGAAACAATGCCTGCGGCATAAAGCCTGCCAGTGCGGCAAACAGCCATCTTCCCTCTTTCGGAAAAAGCTTTCCGGATGCTTTCACCACAAAATATACCGCTCCAGTCACAAAGAGCACATCTGCCATCCTCGCCGCATGGAGTAATCCGTCTGCAGATGCATGGAACAAACCTGCGATCCCCATAAAGACAGCAGATACCATATAGGAAAGGATCGGATAATAGGCATAGGAAATCCCCCATGTCGCATCACGGATGGTTGGCTCATCTCCAAGAGGCAGCTTTCCCGGATGCTCATGAAGATACTGTGCCACCATGTAGCGCATTTTTTCATCGGGGCCTGCCCCCAGGGGCTGCATAAACGCCCATGCAGTCAGGAGCAGAAATGCTGCCAGGACAAGAACCCCTGCCTGAACTCTCTCATCCTTCCAGATTTTTTTCTTTTCCAAAATATAACCTCCTATATCCGCTTCAGAGAGAAATCCTGGCTCTCCAGTGTAAGGTTCGGATTATAGTAAGGATCTCCGTCACGGAGGATCTCCGGCCAGTGCTTCTCAAAGGAAGCGATCTCGCGGTTAAATCTTGCCACCTTCTCCGGTGTATCCTCAAGACCTCTGGATTTGGATTCATAGTGATAAAGCTCCGCATAAGGATTGTATACAACCAGATATCCGGCTTTTCCCAGACGAAGGCAGAAATCTATGTCATTAAAGGCAACCTGGAATTCCTCACTTAATCCGTGAACCTTATCAAAGGCCTCACGCTTCACCATCATGCAGGCTGCGGTTACAGCGCTGTAATCCTGGGCACAGATGATCCTGTGGCAGTATCCGGTAGCGTCTCTCTTCTGCTGCACAAAGCAGTGTCCCGCAATGCCGCCGAAGCCAATGACTACTCCTGCATGCTGCACGGTATCATCCTCATAATAGAGCCGCGCTCCTACAGCTCCCACATCCGGTCTCATACAGTATCCCAGAAGCTGCTCCAGACAGTCCGGGCTGATGATCTCCGTATCATTGTTGAGAAGAAGCAGATAGTCACCCTTAGCATGAGCAGCTCCGAAATTATTGATGGCAGAATAGTTGAAAATACCATCCCAGTACACCACATGGGCTTTCGGATTGGATGCTTCCAGCTCTTTATAGTAAGCAAAGGTCTCATCCTCCGTACTGTTGTTCTCCACGATCACATACTCATAATTGCGGTAAGTTGCCTTTTCTTCGATGGAATCAATACATCTCTTCAGATCATCGATGTGATCCTTGTTTGGGATGATGATGGAAATCAGCGGTTTTTCCTCCCAGAGAAATTTTGTACGGTAAAGTCCAAGATATTCACCTTTTTCGATTTCCACCGGAACTCCGAGCCTGTCATAATGAGCCTTGATGGCACGTGCTCCTGCATCAAAGGCATACATTTTGCTTTCCGGATTCTCTGCTGTGGAATCCTCATGGCATCTCCAGTGATAAAGGATCCTGGGGATATGATGGATCTGCTCTCTTCCCGCAGCTTCCACACAGCGGAACACAAAATCATAATCCTGTGCACCGTCAAATTCCTTTTTCAGCATTCCGATCTGATCCACGATTTCTTTTTTTACGACAAAAAGATGACAGATGTAGTTTACTGTACACAAAAGATCAATATTGAAGTCCGGTTTGAAATGCGGCTGAAAGAATTTGTGCCCGTCCATGGACATCTTATCTTCATCAGAATACAGAACCTTAAGCTCCGGATCCTCATTCAGCGCTTTCACACACCGGAACAAGGCGTCCGGCGTCAGCTCATCATCATGATCTGCAAACACGATAAAATCTCCTGTTGCCGCTTTCATGGCCGCATTGGTATTCTCTGCGATCTGAAGTGCCTGGTCGTTGCGGATCACACGGATCCTGTCATCACTTTTTTCCAGCCTGTTCAAATAATCGGTAAGAGGAGAATCTGCTCCGCTGCCGTCGGAAAGACAGAGTTCCCAGTTCCCATAGGTCTGGGCTTCTATGGAATCTACCAGCTGCTGGAGATATTTTTCCGGTGTTTTGTAAAGCGGGATCACAATACTGAATTTTGGATTCCTGGAAAATTTCGTTTTTCTTTCTTCTGCAAGCTCTGCCTTGTCCGGCAGATGCTTCACGATCCATTTGGAATAATCCACCGGACGGTTTTTACGGTCCAGCACCTTTCCAAATACCTTTCCGGTAAGGGCTGCTGCCCCGTGAAGCTTCATGTAACGGCTTCCC
>ERZ780144.2984-NODE-2984-length-13278-cov-2.697119_pt1 | contig 13278 bp, 11 predicted proteins | sample MGYA00511380_ERZ780144 | MGnify/ENA primary metagenome ERZ780144 (study PRJEB29588, sample SAMEA1965858) | human gut metagenome | biome: human gut; feature: human-associated habitat; material: faeces | place: Denmark | collected 2008/2010 ... | reverse complement strand
AAAAAATATAACACTAATTATAATGTTCCGATAAAACGAAGGAATCCTTCTCTTCCGCTTTCTGTGCGCTTATAGACACCTGCATCTTCTAGAACCTGTGCGAATACTTTTCCTACCTCGTCCTGCAAAATTGCATCGATGTTGGATTCGTCTATCTTGTCGTAGGAAGCCATAAATTCTTCTGCCCAATCAGCGTGCTTTGCCAGAACTTCGTCTTCGCGAAGATTTTTTCCTGCAAGAATAGCCTCTTTGAGTGCTGACAGCTCGCCTTTTAGACGTGACGGCAGTACGGCAAGACCCATAACTTCGATAAGACCGATATTTTCTCTCTTGATATGATGCAGCTTTTCGTGCGGATGGTAAACGCCAAGCGGATGCTCTGGTGTTGTGATGTTGTTTCTAAGCACAAGATCAAGCTCGAAGATGCCGTCTTTCTTTCTTGCAATTGGCGTGATTGTGTTATGTGGCTCTCCATCTGTCTCAGCAAAGATGTTTGCATCGGCGTCGGTATAGCCTCTCCATGCACCAAGTACATGGTCAGCCAGATCGATCAGACGTTTCTCGTCTTTGCAGCGAATACGCAGTACGGACAGCGGCCATTTTACGATGCCGGCTTCCACATCCTCGTATCCCGGGATCTCAACGTGTTTCTCGATCGGTGCTTTTGCCATTGCAAACTGGTAATTGCCGCCCTGATAGTGGTCATGGCTTAAGATAGAGCCTCCTACGATCGGCAGGTCTGCATTGGATCCGAGGAAGTAGTGTGGGAACAGTTTGATAAAGTCAAACAGTTTCACGAACGTTGCTTTCTCGATCTTCATCGGGATATGCTCTCCGTTGAATACGATACAGTGCTCATTATAATATACATACGGAGAATACTGGAATCCCCACTGTGTTCCGTTCACTGTGATCGGGATGATCCTGTGGTTCTGTCTTGCCGGATGGTTGACACGTCCTGCATAACCTTCGTTCTGACGGCAGAGCAGACATTTTGGATAACCGCTCTGTTTTGCCAGTTTTGCTGCTGCGATCGCTTTCGGATCTTTTTCCGGTTTGGATAAGTTGATGGAAATATCAATGTCTCCGTACTGACTTGGCACTTTCCAGCGAATATCCTTTTTGATACGATAACGGCGAATGTAGTTGGTGTCCTGGCTTAATTTATAATAGTAGTCTGTTGCTTTTACCGGTGACTCTTTGTACAGCTCTTTGAACGTTCCGATCACCTGTGCCGGACGCGGAACCAGGCAGTTCATGATCTTTGTGTCAAACAGGTCACGGTAAACAACACTGTTCTCTTTTAATACGCCTTTTTCAACTGCATAGTCCAGCAGCTCTTCCAGAACTTCTTCCAGATCCACATCTTTGAACTCTGTCTCCGGCTCGGTATATTCTTCTTCCCCAAACAGCTCCAGCAGCTGGTTGGTGGTATAAATACGTTCTTCTTCCGGTACCAGTCCGCTCTCTATGCCATACTGTACCAGACGTTTTACATTTTCATCAAATGTCATGACGTTTCCTCCTGCTTAAATTTCTTTTGCTCCGTCTCCGATTTCCACTACATAGAATTCAGCTTCATGTCCTGTCTTTTCTTTGTAAGCTTTGCCCAGTTTGTCGATGAAGTGATCTACTGCATCATTCTTTACGATACTTACGGTGCAGCCGCCGAATCCGCCGCCTGTGATACGGGAACCGATCACGCCTTCGGTCTCCCATGCCAGATCTACCAGTACGTCGATCTCTTCGCAGGATACTTCATAGTCATCTCTCAGAGATACATGGGAAGCATTCATCAGTTTACCGAATTTCTCTACGTCACCTGCATTCAGTGCTGCTACAGCCTGGATAGTTCTCTGGTTTTCGTATACGGCATGATGTGCTCTCTTCTGGCGAACCGGATCTTTGATGGCATCTTTATATTTTTCGAATTCTTCTTCGCTTAAATCGCCAAGTCCTTTGATATCTACAACTGTCTGCAGCTCTTTTAATGCTGTTTCGCATTCGTTTCTTCTGTCATTGTAAGCAGAATCTACCAGGCTGTGTTTTACTTTACTGTTTGTGATAACGATCTTTGCATTTTCCAGTTTTACACTTGCATATTCATAGCTAAGATCGCTGGTATCCAGGAAGATCGCATGGTCTTTTTTGCCCATTGCCACTGCGAACTGATCCATGATACCGCAGTTGCATCCGTTGAAGTTGTTCTCAGAATACTGTCCGATCAGTGCCAGATCGATCATGCTGATTCCTTCGAATCCAAACAGATCACGTACTGCAAGTCCTGTCAGTACTTCCAGAGATGCGGAAGAAGAAAGTCCGGAACCGTTCGGGATCGTGCCGTAGATCAGGATATCCATACCGGTCGGGATCTTGTATCCTCTGCCTTCTATTGCCCACATAACTCCCTTCGGATAGTTGGTCCATCCTGCTTTTTCAGAATATACCAGATCATCCAGGCTTGTCTCGATCACGCCCAGTTTGCTGAAGTTTTCAGAATAGAAACGGATCGTACGGTCTTCACGTTTGCGGACGATCATGTAAGTTCCGATGCTCAATGCACATGGGAAAACGTGTCCTCCGTTGTAGTCTGTATGCTCTCCGATCAGGTTTACACGTCCCGGTGAAAAGAATGAACGGATTTCTCCACCTTCCCCATAGATGGATACAAATTTTTCAATCAGTTTTGCTTTCATGTCACTTCTCCTTTTTCTTATTAAATGTATACTGTCACGAACTGCTTCTTCTGTAAAAATCGCAGCTCAAAAACATTCCCGGTTACGTCCGGCTCTGTGTCCTTGACGTTCACGCTAATATAAGTATAATGAGACTTACAGAAAAAATCAACAAGTATCATAATAAAAACTATAATTATATTGAGGTATTCTATGCAAATCCAGACCAATCAGAAACAACGTGAACTAAAAGACCACGGAACGTTTGCTTTTCCGGTAAATGTAAGCCATGAAAACCTGTTTTCTTATGAGCGAAGTTCCTTTTTCTGGCACTGGCATCCGGAGATTGAGCTGACTTTGATCGTATCCGGAGACATCAATTATCAGGTAAATGACAAAACTTATCATCTCACCACCGGCGAGGGACTTTTCTGCAATGCCAACATGCCGCACACCGGACACATGTATAATAAGGAAGACTGTGTTTATATTTCCACGACCTTTGACCCACGTATCATTTATGGTTTCGAATCCAGCCGCATTCAGACAGCCTATGTCACACCGCTGACACTGGACGACCGTTTTTCTTCCATCAAATTTTCCCCGGATGTCGCATGGCAGGCAGAAATCCTTGCAAACCTGACAAAAATCTGGGAAATTTCTTCTTCCAAGGCTCCGTGCTGGGATTTTCAGATTCAAATCCTGCTCTCCAGGATCTGGCTGATCCTGTATCAGAATACTGAGCCACAGACTGAAACGCTTCCTGCGGTACAGCGTGACCGGGAACGTCTGCTGGTGCTGCTCTCCTACCTGCACGACCATTATCAGGAAAAAATCCTGCTCGAACAGGTTGCCGCTCAGATCAATATCTGTAAAAGCGAATGCTGCCGCTTTTTCAAAAGTCATATGAACGAATCGCTTTTTGACTACCTGCTGCATTACCGCATACAGAAAAGCCTGCCGCTTCTGCAAAACACCAACAAAAGTATCACTGATATTTCACTGCTGACAGGCTTTTCCAGTCCCTGCTATTTTTCTAAAATTTTCAAATCCGAAATGGGATGCACGCCGCGGGAGTATCGCAAAAATGCACTCAAGACTCCTTCGCCGGAAGCTGAGCCAGAATGATCGCCGCAAACATGGCAACACAGCCAAGTCCTTCCCGCATACTTAAGGTCTGGCCAAGCAGCAGCCAGCCAGCCAGCACAGAAATACAGGACTCTAGGCTGAGGATCAGCGATGCAATGGTCGGATCCATCCCTTTCTGACCGACGATCTGAAGGGTATAACCGACACCGCAGGACATGATACCGGCATAAGCGATCGGTTTCCACGCCAGAAGCACTGCGGATAACTGCGGCTGTTCCGCAAAGAGCATCGCAATGCCGGATAACAGACCGCACACCAGAAACTGGATGCAGGACATCTTCACACCGTCCACCTTCGGCGAAAAATAATCCACGATCAGGATATGTACTGAAAACAGAATCGCACAGACAAATACCAGAATATCTCCGTATCCGATTGAAAACTGTTCGTTTATGCAGAGCAGATACAAACCCACAACTGCCAGAAGCACCGACAGCCAGATCATCGGACTGCATTTCTTCTTCATAAAAAGTCCGATCACCGGAACGATCACAATATAACACGCTGTAATGAAACCGGCTTTTCCGACGGTTGTATATTGGATGCCGATCTGCTGGAAATTGCTTGCCAGGCACAGGGCGACACCACAGCAGATCCCGCCGGCCAGCAGTGTTTTTCGCTGTGCTTTTTTTTCCTCTTCGCTGACTTTTTCTGCCTTTGCCTTTTTTTCCCGCTTCAGGAAAAAAATACACGGGATCAGCACCAGTCCTCCCAGAATACTTCTCACAAAGTTGAAGGTAAACGGTCCGACATACTCCATCCCCACGCTCTGGGCAACAAACGCCACGCCCCAGATGCATGCCGTCAGTAAAAGCAATGCGGAACTTCTCAGATTTCCTTTTTTCATTTTTACAATTCCTTCCTTATTTCATTAGCTTTCATCATATTCTTTTCTTTTTCGAAAGTCAATGGCGGATTTCTTTATGTTTTTCAACGAAATATCATAAATTTTTATATTTTCTTTTATTGGGAAATATGGTACAATGACTGTCAGTAGGGTCTCAATAATTGTGAAAGTTGCATAAATACCGGCATCTTTCACATCCCAAAATCACTATAACAGAAAGAATATGAGGTGTACACAAATGGCAATAGATAACAGCTTTATCATCAAAAAACTTCAGGGACTTCCAGAGATGTTCGTTATTTTCTCCCAGTCCACCAAGCATCCTTATGTAACCTGTAACGAAGAATCTTTCGATGACCAGATACATATCTTCTCAGACGCTGAGGCAGCACATGCTTATGTTGTTGCAAAAAATGAGCAGGAAAAAATCCCGGTGGTATCCGTAAGAGTAGCAGCAGAGCAGTTCCTTCATTTCTATGGTACACTCTACGCTCTCGGTGTCAACGGCGTGGTACTGCATGACAATGATACGGAAACCTCTCTCGCTCTTGAAGCGATCGTTCACAGAAGACATAATCCGGACGAACTTCCGGAAAAACAGCGTCCTGTCATCAATCCGGAGCTGATGCTCACTTCCCTGTATTTCCTGCAGGAGATGCGTCGTCCGGTCAGCGAGGAAGAAAAAGAAAAAGCTGATCTGCGGGCAATGGACGAAGAACTGGTTGCCAATCTGGTACGCGGCCGTTTCTTAAGCGGTATTATTGTAGACGAAAGCGAAAAAGATGCTGACAGTAAAGCAGAAAATCCTGACGGTAACACGGAAGACGGAAACATCGAAGAAGCCAAAGAATCAGAAACAGAAGAAGAACAGCCAAAGAAAAAAAATAACATCCGTGTTCCGTATGTCAACAATCAGAACGGCGAGATGTATCAGGCTATCTTCACAGACGGATACGAGCTTCAGAGGTTTGATCCGAAGAAAAGACTTCGTCCGGTTGTCGTGAAATTTGATGATCTGGAGAAGTTCCTGGTGAAAGATGCAAAAGGTTTTTTGTTAAATCCGACCAGTACTGCCCTGCCGCTTCGCCGTGAGCAGCTGCCTGCTTTCAAAAAACGTATTGATGGTTAACTGAAAAAGGCACAGGAGTAAAATCCTGTGCCCTCTTTTATTTCCTGTCTGCGGTTTGCCGGACTTCAGCTCTCAGATCAGAAAATCTTTTAATCGCTTACTTCTGGACGGGTGACGCAGTTTCCGCAAAGCCTTGGCTTCGATCTGACGGATACGCTCACGTGTTACGTTGAACTCTTTTCCGACTTCTTCGAGTGTTCTTGCTCTTCCGTCTTCCAGACCAAATCTCAGTTTAACAACCTGACGCTCTCTGTCTGTCAGAGACTCCAGTGCTGTTGCAAGCTCTGCTCTGAGCATGGAAAATGCTGCGGAATCTGCCGGTGAAAGTGCGGAATCATCCTCGATAAAGTCTCCCAGATGACTGTCTTCCTCTTCTCCGATCGGAGTATCCAGTGATACCGGATCTCTGGAGATCTTGAGAACTTCTCTTACACGTGACACGGAGACATTCAGTCTCTCTGCAACTTCTTCCGGGGTCGGTTCACGGCCAAGCTCCTGAAGCAGCGTTCTGGTCATACGAAGTGTCTTGTTGATGGTCTCTACCATATGTACCGGCACACGGATCGTTCTTCCGGTATCTGCGATACCTCTGGTGATCGCCTGACGGATCCACCATGTCGCATAGGTACTGAACTTATAACCTTTGGTATAGTCAAACTTGTCAACGGCTTTCATCAGTCCCATATTTCCTTCCTGGATCAGATCCAGAAACGGCATTCCACGACCGACATATTTTTTGGCAATGCTGACTACCAGACGAAGATTGGCTTCCGTCAGCTGTTTCTTTGCTTCTTCATCTCCTGCTTCCACACGCTTTGCAAGCTCTACCTCCTGCTCGGTGGTCAGCAGCGGCACGTTTCCGATCTCTTTCAGATACATACGCACCGGATCTTCTGTGCTGACACCTTCCAGCACGTCCACATCATCGATGATCTCAACCTCGTCCTCGTCATCCAGAATGATATCATCATTGTCGAGGATCAGATCTTCTGCATTGTCCACGCCAACTTCGGCATTTACAATATCAATCTTCTGCTTTTCCAGATACTCCAGTACCAGATCCATCTTATCTTCGGTAAGTTCCAGTCCTTTAAAGGCATCATTAATCTCACCGTACTGTAAGACATTTTTCTTTGTCTTTGCTAAATCTACAAGTCCAAGCAATGCTTTTGTAAACTGTTCCTGCTGTAATTCATCCATACTACAATTTCTCCTAATGCTCTTGCCTTCTGGCAACTCATTTTGCTGCATTTAATAAGATACCATTTTTGACATCTTCTGTCAACTTTTCCGGAGCATATTCCAGAAAATCACAAGAAATCCTCCCAAAAAGATAAACATATCTGCCAGATTAAACACTACACGTTCCAGTTTTCTGCACTTTGTGTGGAAGCTGAAATAGTCAACCACATATTTTCGTGTGATACGATCCCAAACGTTACTCCATGCTCCTCCAAGGATCATTCCAACACCTGTCTTCAAAAACAGCTGTTTTGGTTTCTTTATAAGATAAGCGTAAAACGCCGTCATTCCTGCTGTAACAACTGTTGTAACACCTGTGAGCAGTTTTGGAGTTTTCTCCATGAAGCTCAGTGCAGCTCCCCGGTTATGCAGCTTCTGAAGGATGATATGCCCTCCGAGCATTTTTTCTGGCGCCTCCTCCTCATTCCAGCTTTCCGCTCTCTTCTTCATAATATAATCCGCCGTAAAAATGCCTGCCGGCAATAGCATCCACTTCATACTATTCCTCCAGTGCCGGCACACCTCTCATCTCAATCAGAGGTCCGCCTTTATGTTCAATATAATCCCTTGTGATCGTAACTTTGCCGATGCTGTCATCTTTCGGGATCTCATACATGATATCCAGCATGAAATCTTCGATGATCGCTCGCAGTGCCCTCGCTCCGGTTTTTTTCTCCAGAGCTTTCTCTGCGATCGCCTCCAGTGCTCCATCCTCAAAAACAAGCTGCACTTCATCAAGTGCCAGCAGTTTCTGATACTGCTTGAGGATGGCATTTTTCGGCTCTTTTAAGATCTTGACCAGCATCTCTTTTGTCAGTCCCCTCAGTGTAAAGACGATCGGCAGTCTTCCGATAAATTCCGGGATCATGCCGAAATTGCGGATATCTTCCAGTGTCACTTTTTCGAGGATATCCGGATCGTTGTCATACTTGTCCTTTAAATCTGCACGAAATCCGATGGATGCCTGTTTGTTCAGACGCTCCTTGATAATATCCTCCAGTCCCGGGAAAGCTCCGCCGCAGATAAAAAGAATATTTCTGGTATTTACTGTGGCCAGCGGCACCATCGCATTTTTGCTGTTGGCTCCGACCGGTACTTCCACATTGGCACCTTCTAAAAGCTTTAACATACCCTGCTGGACAGACTCTCCGCTGACGTCTCTCTGATTGGTGTTCTTTTTCTTTGCGATCTTGTCGATCTCATCTATAAAAATAATGCCCTGTTCTGCTTTTTCCACATCGTTGTCTGCAGCTGCAAGCAGCTTGCTGACAACGCTCTCGATATCGTCTCCTATGTAACCTGCCTCTGTGAGCGAAGTCGCATCGGCGATCGCCAGCGGCACATCCAGAAGTTTTGCAAGGGTCTTAACCAGATAGGTTTTACCGCTTCCGGTCGGTCCGATCATCAGCATATTGGACTTTTCAATCTCAATATCATCCATCGTGCCGGTCGCCACACGTTTATAGTGATTGTAAACGGCAACAGAAACCACTTTCTTTGCATAGTCCTGACCGATCACATACTCATCAAGTTTTGCCTTGATCTTATGCGGTGCCGGGACAGATTTCAGATCAAATGCCGGTTTTGCCTCTTCTTTGCTCTTCTTTTTGCGAATCTTCTGTTTCTGTGGAATGTGATCCTGCAGATCCGACAGATTGATCATGCTGATATTCGGCATATTTGACATATCCTGGAAATTCATACCGCCTTTTCCCATGGAATCAAAAACCTTCTGCATACAATTCTGACAGATATGGATATCGTTCGGCAAATGTACCATCTTTCCTACTTTGCTCTCCGGTCTGCGGCACAGAAAGCAAATATCTTCAAAATCTTCTTTCTTTTCTTCGTCTACTACATCAACATCAATGTTTTTTTCATCTGGCATTGTCATAAACCTCCAGTAATTTTACTGTTCATCATTATAGCTCATATGTTCGCAAGAAACAAGTAAACTTTTTCGAAAGAAAATGGAAAAATAATTATACCAGTCCCTGTACTTTCAGAAGATAGAGCCATCCGGTCAGTGTAAATGCACTGAGCAGCGTCGTCAGCATGACAACACTGGAAGTGAGCACTCCTTTATGCCCCATATTTCTTGCCATAACATAGGAACTGACCGTTGTCGCCGAGCCGAGCATCACAAGGATTGCGATCAGCTTTTCCGTCCGGAAACCAAGTGTCACTGCGATCGGCAGAAATACGCCCGCCAGGATCACCAGCTTTAAGAGAACGGCCAGGATCACCGGCCGCATATTTTCGAAAGCTCCTTTGAACTCGATCGATGCTCCCATCGCCATCAGTCCGAGCGGTGTTGCAAGCACTGCTACATTTTTTACTGTTTTTTCAAGGATCACCGGCATCGGAAGTTTTAAAACAGACCACACAACGCCCGTCAGGATCCCGACAATGATCGGATTGGTGATGATCCCGTGTAACGTTTTGCGTATCAGTGCTCCGTTTACCCTGCCGCGTTCCGGCCGCATTACGGTCAGTACTACAACCGCCATAATGTTATAAAGCGGCACACTTGCCACAATCATCAAAGGTCCCATGCCTGCCTCACCGTAAATGTTCTGGATAAAGGCAATTCCGAAGATCGCCGCACTGCTCCGGTAAGATGCCTGGATAAACTCACCCTGTAGGCTCTTATCTTTCAAAAGAAAGGACAGTAATGTTACCGCTGTAATACTGATTAACGTAGCAAGGAAACAAAACACTACAAATTTCCAGTCCCAGGCTTCAAAAAAATCAACGGTCGCCAGATCCTGGAATACCAGCACCGGAAGTGCCACCTTAAATACAAAGCTGTTCATCTTATCGACAAACGATCCGTCCATGATATGCCACTTTCGAAATGCATATCCGAGCATCATCGTCAGGAAGATCGGCATCGTTGCATTCAGGCAAAACATCAAATTACTCATAAAACAAAACTCCTATCTCTGCAGTTTTTTCATGACAGCCTGTTCAAGAAAACCTGCTGCTCACCGCCTGCAGAAGCGGGGCATCTCACGTCCGATGTATACTATACCATGTCCCTTCGCTTTTTTCCAGTGCATATCAGCGATTGCGTTCCAGACCAGCCTGCGGATCGCTCCTTCTTCCATTTTTATTTTACATTTTGCCCCCCGATCTCCATATACTATAAATCCTATAGCAATGCTTCTTTTTTGTACACAATTTCAAAAATTTTTCACAAAAATTGCAAATTATACTTGCATTTCCCTTATCAGAATAGTAGTATAGGGATATAAAATTTTAGGAGGTGATTTCTATTTCTACTTACAATCTTACTGCTACAACCAAGCTGATCATGGATTATCTGTGGGATTTCCCAGAAGGTACTTCTTTCCGTGAAATTTACAAACATTTCACAGAAGTGAAAGGAAGAGACTGGAAACGCCAGACTCTTTACACTTACCTGACGATCCTGATGGAGCAGGGTTTCCTGAGAACAGAAGGCTCCCGTCGCAGAACTACTTACATCCCGGCAATTTCCCGCGATGCTTACCGTGAGTTCCATGCAAAGGAGATTCTGGAGGATGCTTATGACAATTCTCTTGTAAAATTTGTAACAGCTTATGCAAAGAGCGATAATATCACAAAAGAAGATGCTGACGCAATTATCGCTATTCTGAATGATACTGTAAAATAGCCATTCAGAGGGGAGTGCAAGAGTACGTATGAATATTACAAATTACTATAGTTGTGTGGTACACTTGTGTATGCGTCAGCTTTTCTTCTGGAAAAGCCTGACGGACACAGGAAAAGGAGTTCACTTGAATGTGAGCTCCTTTTCTTTTTACATATTTTCTGTCGGCTTAAGATTACTGCTGGAACTGACGGAAGAAATCTTCAAGGGAATCGTAACTGTCGCTTCCGCTGTTTCCTCCGTTTCCGCTGTATCCATCGCTTCCATTGCCGTCATATTCATAATACTGACGCGGCTGGCTCTGTCCATTATCCTGTCCCTGACTGTTATCCTGGCTGTTTCCCTGATCCTGACTCTGTGAACCTGAAGAATCTGAGCTACCATCTGAGGAAGAAGTGTACTCACTCTTCTTTGCCAGTGTGACAGAGAAGGTATTCTCTACATATTCTCCGCCCTGTGCTGTCTTGACAACCACATCGATCGTCTCACCTGCTTTGTAATACTCCATGCGTGAAAACAGTTCATTTCTGGAAGAAATCGTGATGCCATCCAGTTTTGTGATGATGTCACCTTTCTTGATGCCTGCTTTTTCTGCCGGAGAACCTTCTACTACGCTGTATACAAATGCACCTGCCGGCAGATTGTAGATCTGACGTGCTTCTTCGGATACATCTCTTGCATCAACACCGAGGAAACCAAGTTCTTCGCTGTCCGTTACTTTTGCTCTGGTCGTACGGTTCATCAGCTCATCCAGGATCGGAGAAGCTGTATTGATCGGGATCGCATATCCCATACCCTCCACGCCGGTATCTGCTGCCTTTGCGGAATTGATACCGATCAAATTGCCGTTCGCATCGAGCAGTGCACCGCCGCTGTTGCCAAAGTTGATCGCTGCATCCGTCTGGATCATATTGTTGCTGACATTATCGATCGTCACTTCCCGGTTCAGGGCACTGATGTAACCTACCGTCAGAGACTGTCCGTATCCGAGTGCATTACCGATCGCGATCACTTGATTGCCGATTTTCAGTTTATCGGAGTCACCCATAACAGCAACTTTCAGTTTGCTCTGTACATCTTCGGAAATATCAGAAAGGCTGACTGCCACAACGGCCAGGTCATGGTCCGAATCCGTACCTTTTACCTGTGCTTTTACGACGGCATCATCGGTGTTTTCCGTATCCACGGTAAAGCAGACGCTCAGTTCTTCTGCTCCGTCCACCACATGGTTGTTGGTAGCGATCAGAAGCTCTTTATCTGTCTTGGCAATGATCACACCGGAACCGGCACTTTCTGTTTCCTGATACTGTGTTGTTCCGAAAAACATGCTCTGTACTTCTTCTACGCCTTTGTTTGTGATCGCTACGATGGATGGCATCGCATTCTCTGCGATCTCAGAAACATCGCCGGCTGCTGAGACGCTCTGTGTGACACTCTGGCTGTTATCTGCATCACCGGCTGCCTGTGTCTGCAGCTCTGCTCTCTGCTCAGTCTCACCGGATGAGATAGTCTCGCTTTCTGCCACAAGACTGCTCACGGATTTTTTGGAATCGATCGTTCCGAACGTCACACCAAGCACCAGACCGAATACGGCTGCACATCCGAAAGCAACTGCGATCTTCTTGCCTGTGCCAAACGGCTTTTTCCCGCCGCTTTCCAGCGAATGTTTCTGCTGCGGATGATTTTGGTAAACGCCGTCATGCCATCCGTCTTCTCTCTGGTGATACTCGCCATTCTGATAGTACTGACGGTATCCTTTCTTTTCTTCGTTAATATGCTCTTCTGCATGATGCTCTGATGAACCATACTGCTGTGAGTTCTGTGTGCTGCCTGTCGGCTCTGCCTGTTCGCCTCTTTCGTAGCTGTAATGGTAAACAGATGACTGCTCCCCGGATTCTGCGGATGCTTCTGTTTCTTCCGCTGTCGATGCCTGTACCTCTTCGGTTTCTGACAGCTGATCTTCTTCCCCGTACATCTGCCCGGTTTTCACTTCATCCTCTGCGGATGGCTGCTTTGGATCGTAGCGGTCTTCATTTTCTTTATTATCAAATTCATCATACATGACCAAATCCTCCTCTTATCGCTATTTTGCGTCTGACTTTTCTATCAGGCCACATTTTTTCTGTATGGTATGAAAGTATAGCAGTCGTTTGTGTTCAAAGTGTGACAAAATCGCTTAATTTTTACATCTTGACTGGAGTTTCTTTTTCTTCTCCCAATAACTCTTATTTCCTGTAAGGTGTAAAACTATGTTTTCCGGCAGTTTCTGATAGGACCTGCCAAGCCTATAACCGAGCAGTTTGCTTGCACTTCGCATCCCCAGAACCGGAATGAGATACGGCTTTCTCTGTGAGATCAGATACGCTGCGGTCGCCTTCACCATGCGAATCCCTTCACTTTCTGATTTTGCCATGGCAAAAATCTCCGGGTGATCCGCCTGGGACACTGCCAGATCAAAGTTCCGGTGCAGCTGCTGGCGATTTGTATAGTTGTGGGAATGAACCACTCTTGCTTCTGCAACATAGGCAATGGCATAACCTTCCTGGATCAGTTTTCCCGCAAATATCATATCTTCATTGAA
>ERZ780144.2981-NODE-2981-length-13291-cov-23.893926_pt1 | contig 13291 bp, 8 predicted proteins | sample MGYA00511380_ERZ780144 | MGnify/ENA primary metagenome ERZ780144 (study PRJEB29588, sample SAMEA1965858) | human gut metagenome | biome: human gut; feature: human-associated habitat; material: faeces | place: Denmark | collected 2008/2010 ... | reverse complement strand
CCTTGCGCACAGCCACCTCGCGGCGGCGGTGCTGCGCCTCGAACAGCACGATGCCGAAGACGCCCATCAGCGCGATGACGACGGCCAGCACCGTGAAGAGTCCCACGATGGTCGTGATGCGCCGCTCGCGGGCGTACTGCACGTCGATCTCCTCGTTCATGAAGCGGATGTCAAACGCCCCGCAGTCGGGATCGAAGCGCTCGGCGGCCCGGCGGATGTGGTTGCAGACCGCCTCGAAATCGGCCCCGGCGGCCAGGCGCACGTAAAAGTGGCTCATGGGGACGGGCCAGTAGGTGCCCGCCACGAAGGCGAAAGGCTCGGTGGGATATTGCAGCGGACGGTAGTGGATGTCGGGGCAGATGCCGACGACGGTGCCGTCGTCCAGCCGGTCGCCGAGTCCGAGCCCCTGGCCGGCGAGCAGCTCGTTGACGACGTAGTGCAGCGTCGAGTCGCGGTCGTACCCGGGGCGGAGGTTCTCGCCGGCAATGACCGGGATACCCAGCACGTCGAGGAAGTTGCTGCGGACGATGCGGATGTGGATATCGACCTTGCGGTCGTTGATCTCGCGGCCGAAGATCGAGACGGCATCGGCGACGAAGCGGCTCGAGGAGGCCGTGACGCCGACGATCTGCGGGTCGGCCTGCAGCGACGAAGCGAAGGTGTCGAACGAGTCGGGGTTGTAGAGTTTCGGCGAGGGGAGGTCGAACGAGAGCATCCGCTCGTGGTCGAAGCCCAGGTCGAAGCGGCGCACGTAGCGCTGCTGTTGCAGTGCGCAGACCGAGAAGACGATCAGTGCGATCGAGACCGTGAACTGCACGCCGAGCAGCGCCGTGCGGAAGCGGCGGCCCGCCGTCGAGCCGACGAACGACCCCTTGGCGGCCATCGCCGGGTTGAACGAGGTGATGTACCACGCCGGGAAGCTCCCGGCAACGAGTGCCGCGACGAGCGACACCGCGAGCGAGATGGCCAGCACGGGGAGGTTGTCGCCAAGGGCCAGCGAGCTGCTGACATACGAGGCGAACTCGGTGCCCTGCAGCGCAATGGCGACATACCAGGCGCAGAGCTGCGAGAGGATGACGAAGCCCAGGGCCTCGAACAGGAAGCTGAAGCGCAGCGAGGCGTTCGGTGCACCGAAGACCTTGAGGATGTTGACCGCCCGCAGCCGCACGGGCAGCAGCGCGAAGAAGAAGTTGACGAAGTTGATCAGCGCGATCACGATGACGAGCACCGCGACGCTCAACAGCGAGTAGGTCAGCGTGGCCGACCCGCTGGGGAAGGTCCCCATGCCGTCGAAGACCCGGCGGTCGAAATAGATTCGGTCGAGCGGCACGAGCAGGCAGTCGCACGGGTCCTCCATCTCCTCCTCGGTCAGCTCCTCGCCCCAAACCGGCGCCATGCGCTCGACGTAGGCGCGGTAGTTCTCCGCGTGAATCTGCTCCCAGCGGCGGGCCAGCACGTCGGGGTCGGCCCCCGCGCGCAGGCGGACGAAATAGCAGTCGTTCCAGTAGGCGGGGGTCATGTCCCGGTCGCCGACGTCGGTCACGGCGACGATGTGCGCAAAGGAGCTGTTCGCGGGAAAATCCTCGTAGACGGCCACCACTTCGTGCTGGACGTCGGTGCGCTTGCCCTCCCGGTCCCCCAGCCAGAGCAGGTCGCCGGCATGCACGTCGAGCCGTGCGGCCTGCGAGCGCGAGAGGGCCACGCTGTTGGGCTGTGTCAGGGCCCCGAGATCGCCCTCGACGGCCCGCATGCCCACGGTCGTGAGAAAGCCCGTCGAGACGGTGTTGAGCGACATCCGGAAACGGTGGAACTCACCGTGGCGCTTCACCCAGACGGGCTGATCCCAGCGCCAGGGGCGGATGCAGCCGCCGGCCTCGATCTCGGGCGAGCGGGCGATGAGCTGCTCGCCGTCGGGGCGCGGCGAGCAGATCGAATAACCCGTCTCGTCGAACCACGAGCGGGGCGCCACCAGGCAGATGCGGCCGGCATCGGGAATGTCGCGGTTGAAGGTCAGTTCCCAGCGCACCTGCACCAGGATGACGTAGAAGGCCGTGAAGGCCAGTGTCAGCCCGATGACATTGAGCAGTGATGAGACCTTGTAGCGCCGCAGCGTCGTGAGAAAGTTATGCAAGGCGATTTTCATGGCAAAGGCAATTTATCCGGACAATCAGTTCTTGAGCGATTCGATGGGGTCGGCATCCGCGGCGCGGCGGCTCTGCCACCCGACCGAAAGCAGCGCCACGACGGCCGCGAAAAGCCCGGCGGCAAGGAAGATCCACGGCGAGAGGGCGATGCGCACGCTGTACTCCTCCAACCAGCGCCCCAGTCCCCAGACGGCGACCGGCACGGCAATGACGAAGGCCGCGCCCACGAGCATCATGAAGCGCCGCACGAGGCGCGAGAGCATCTCGCCGCGCGTGGCGCCGAAGACGCGGCGCACGGCGATCTCCTGCCGCCGCTGCTGGATATAGTAGGCCGCCATGGCGAAGAGCCCCAGCGAGGAGATGAGCAGCGCCACGAGGGTGAACAGCCCGATGATGTGCAGCAGGCGCCGCTGCGCGGCGAAGTCGTCGGCGATCTCATCGGTCAGGTAGCGGGCGGCGAAGAAGCTGCCGTCGGTCGTCTGCCGGAAGAGCTCCTCGACCGCATGGTAGGCCGCGGCGTGGTCACTGCCGGTCTTCACGAGGATGTTCCAGGGATAGAATCCGTCGGGATCGTTCACCACGCGCAGCAGCGCCGCAGTCGGGGCGTCGAGCGCCGTGCCGATCTGGAAGTCGCGGTAGATGCCCGCAACGACAATCGGTTGGGAGAGGTTCTCGCCCACCTTGAATTCGGGGGCATCCTCCGCAATGCCCAGCTCGCGCAGGGCATACTGATTGATATACCAGACATTCGAGGCCCAGAAATTCCGGGATGCGGCACGCTCGTTCGCAACGGCCACATGGTTGTCGCGCAGCCGCTCGAACCCCAGCATCCGGAAATAGGTCGAGTCGCCGATGAAGACCTGGAACGAGACCATCCGGTCGGGCCCGTAGGCGATGGTGTTGTTGTTGCCGCGGTCGTGGGGCGTGCCGCAGCCAAGCCCGACGGCCTCGACCCCGGGCAGCGTGCCGAGCGCGTCGCAGAAGCGGCGCATCGAGCTCCGGTCGGGGAAGATCTCGGTCCCGATATTGAGGATGTCGCGCGTCTCGTAGCCCAGCGGGGCCTGCACCAGATGGCGGATCTGGAGCCCGATGGTGATCGAGGCGGCGAGCAGCGCGATCGTGATGACGTTCTGCAGGGCGATGAGCAGGCGGCCGTAGAGGGCCTTGGTCCGGCGGCGGAGCGTGCCGCGCACGATGTCGATGGGTTGGTAACGCGAGACGACGAGCGCCGGAGCAAGGCCCGAGACCACGCCCAGCGCGACGACGGCGAGCAGGCTCACACCGGCCACCGGCCACGAGATGTCGTCCCAGACGGCGACCTTCACACCGAGCAGCCGCGAGGCCCACGGTGCGAAGAGCTCCGCAAAGCACGAGGCAAAGAGCAGCGCCGCGGCGCAGAAGAGCGTCGATTCGAGAATCCACTTGAGGAAGATGTTGCCGCGCGAGGCGCCGAGCAGACGCCGGGCCGCCATCTCGCGGGCCCGGAAGCCGGACTGTGCCACCGTGAGGTTGATGTAGTTCATCACGGCGAAGACAAGCACCACGAGCCCCACGCCCAGCAGGATCAAGAGGAACGAGCGGCTGCCGTGGGCCAGTTTATTGGCGTTGTTGACCGGGTCGAAGTAGAGGTCGCGCAGCGGGATGAGCCGCACCTGCTGGACGACATTGCCCTGATAGGGCCAGTAAATCTCCCTGAAGAAGGAGAGCATGTCGGGGACCTTGGCCTGCAGGTCGGCCCCCGGGCGGGCAAGCACGAAGGTCACGCCGGCGCCGCTGTTGGACATGCGTTCGTCGTTGGCCGCATTGGTCTCGGTAATGCGCTCGGCCCGCATGACGATGTCGGCCGCGGGAATCATCGAGCGCTCGATGTCGCGCATCACGCCGCTGACGACATAGGTGCGCTCGTCGTTGTCCACGCGAAGCGTCTGCCCCAGCGGGTTGAAGGTCCCGAAGACCTTGCGGGCGAACGACTCCGAGAGGACGACGTTCTCGCGGGCGGCGAGCGCCTCTTCGCGCGAGCCTTCGAGCAGCGGGAAGTCGAACATCCGGAAGAAGGTCGTGTCGGCATAGAGCACCGAGGCGAGGAACTTCTGCCGGCCGATCTCCACGGGGGTCGAGCCCGCATCCGAATCCTCGAAGAAGGCCACGGCGCAGGTCGATTCGATCTCGGGGTAGCGGTCGCGCAGGTACTTCTGAAGGTAGTAGCCGCTGGCCACCGACTCCTCGGAGCAGACGGCATAGATGCGGTCGGCCCTGGTCTGATAGTTGTCGACGGTGAGCTGCCGGAGCGTGTAGTCGGCCACGAGCAGCACGAAGGCCAACGCGAGGGTCAGACCGGCAAAATTGACGGCCGTATAGAGGCGGTTGCGCCCCAGGAAGGTGAACCACGAACGGAAATCGAGTTGGCGGAACATGCGCGGATGCGGTTACTTATTGAGAATCAGCACGTCGTTGGCGCCGTAGTTCTCGTAGCCCGAGACGATGACGCGCTCACCCGGCTCCAGCCCCTCGAGCACCTCGTAGTACTGCGGGTTCTGGCGTCCGATGCGGATCAGCCGCTTGTAGGCACGGTCGCCCTCGGGGGCCACAACGTAGATCCAGGCGCCGCCCGTCGACTGGTAGAACGATCCGCGCGGGATGATGACGGCATCGGTCGGCTGCCCCAGCTCGAGGTGCAGGTAGTAGGTCTGGCCGCTGCGGATGTTGCGCGGATGGGCCCCGACGAAGGTGAAGTCGGCGCGGAACTGGCCGTTGCGCACCTCAGGGTAGACCTTCCGCAGGCGCATCGTGAAGGCGGTGTCCTGCCGCTCGAAGGTGGCGTCGAGCCCCGCGCGCACGCGGTCGATGTAGCTCTCGTCGATCTCGGCCTCGACCTTGTAGTCCGACAGGTCGTTCACCTGCCCGATCTTCTGTCCCGAGGTGACCGACTGCCCCAGCACGACGTCCAGAAGCCCCACCTCGCCGTCGATGGGCGACTTGACCTGCAGGTTGCCGATGCGCTGGCGGATGAGCTCCATGTTGCGCTTCATGTTGGCCAGGTTGTCCTCCATCTGCTCGATCTGCACGGTGCGGTAGAGCGAGTCCTGTATCTGCCGCTCGATGTTCAGCTCGCGTTTCCGCTCGGCCAGCTCGTAGTCCTCCTTCGACTGGAGCCAATCCTCGCGGGCTATGAGGTTGCTGCGGTAGAGCTCCTCGTTCTGCTGCCAGGTGCGGCGCTTGCGCTCGACGTCGAGGTCCAGCTGCACCTTGTCGAGTCGCAGGTCGAGCTTCTGCTGCTCCATCGAGATGAGCGTGTTGCGCAGGATGTTCTGCTTCTCGGCCAGCTCGGCCTCGCTGTTCAGAATCTCGAGCGTCAGCGACGTGTTGCTCAACTCGACCAGGACGTCGCCCTTGCGCACCGAGGCGCCCTCCTCGACGACGAGCCGCTCGACGATGCCCGCCTCGAGCGGGCTCAACTGCACGGTCGTGATGGGCTGCACCTGTCCCGTGACGCGGATGTAGTCGTTGAACTCGCCGCGTGCGACCGTCCCGACGGAGATCGTGCGGGCATCGACGCGCAGCGTCGAGGAGTTGTCGCGCACGAGCAGCCACACGACGAAGAGCAGGAAGAGGGCTCCCGCAAGGTAGGGAATGCCCCGCTTGGTGAAGAGGGCCCGCAGGCCCTTTTTCTTTTCAATGCGAATATCCATGGTTGTATCGGTTTTTCAAGTCGTTCAACGGGGAAAACAGTCAGCGGATCAGCGGCTCGCCGTTATAGTAGGCCACCAGCCGCACCTTGATGATGTATTGCAGCCGGGCGCGCAGCCGCTCCGAGCGCGCCTCGAGCAGCTTGTCGGCCGCCGTCTGCAGGTCGAGGGCCGAGACCATGCCGCGCTCGTACTTGCCCGAGACGGCCTCGTAGGCCAGCCGCGCGGCGTCGCTCTTCTTCGAGGCCTGGACGAACTCCTTGCCGTAGCCCAGCATTTGCTGGTAGGCCTGCGCCACCTCGCTCTGCAGGGCCCGGAGGGTCTCCGTGCGGTTCTGCTCGGCGATGCGCCAGTTGTTGCGGGCGCGGCTCACCGAGGTGCGGCGCGCAAGCCCTCCGAAGATCGGGATGTTGAGCTGCGCCGAGACGTAGAAGCCCCGGTTGTCGCGGAACTGGTTGGGGAAGGAGGCGTAGAGCGACCGGTCGTCGAGGCTCATGAAGAAGTTGGTCGAATAGCCGCCCCCGACGTAGAGCGACGGGAAGAGGTTGCCCCGGGCGATGGAGAACTGCAACTGCGAGTGGCGCACGTCGTGGCGGGCCGCCACGGCCTTGGGGTTGTTCTCCAGCGCGTTGCCGAGCACCTCGTCGAAGGGGGCGACGCCGGCCGGCGTCTCGATCCCGGGATCGGTGACGATGCGCAGCGGCCGGTCGGCGGGGTAGTTCATCGCCTCCGCCAGCGCGATCTCGGCCAGCGCGAGGTTGTTCTCCTGCTGCGTCAGGAGGTAGTCGTCCGAGGCCTGCTGCGACTCGACCTCCGCCACGTCGGCGGCGCTCTTCAGCCCCAGCTCGAAGAGCTTGCGGCTCTTCCCGAGTTCGGCCGTGCTGGTCTTGAGCTGCTCGCGGGCAAGGCGCACGCTGCCGGAGTAGTAGACCACGTCGAAGTAGGCCTGCATGGTCTTCAGGGCGATCTCGTCGCGGGCCAGCTGCAGCTCCTCGACCCCCTGCAGGCGCATGATGCGGGCGGCCCGCACCGTGTTGATGCCGGTCAGCCCGGCGAACAGGGGCATCTGCCCCGAAACGGAGTAGGAGTTGTCGAAGTTCGAGACATCGGTATAGGTGTTGGTCTCGGGGTCGACCGAACGGCCGAAGCTGGTCGAGGCCCCGATGGATCCGCTCACCGACGGGACCAGCGCGGCGATCGACTCGATGTAGTCCTGCCGGTAGTTGCGGTTGGTGTAGTCCTGGCGGCGGACGGCGGGGCTGTGTTCGACGGCATAGCGCATGCAGTCGTCAAGCGTGAGCCGTTCGGCCGATTCGGCGGCGGGTGCAGCAGCAGATGCCGCAGCGGCGGGGCCGGCGGAGATTTCGGTAGCAGGAGCGGCAGCAGGAGCGGCGGCAGAAGCGGCGACAGAAGCGGCGGCAGGGACCGTATCGGGGCGGACGAGGCTGTCGGCGGGCTGTTGTGCCGCAGCGGGTGTCCAGAAAATGGACAGTACAAGGAACAGAAGCGGGTATTTCAACATGGTTGTGCGTTTGTTCTTCATTCGGCCTTTCGGGTGCCAACGGCGTGCCAAAGCATTCAATACATTGTATTACAGTGCTTTAAGATTTTGCACTTTGGCAGGCATTGTAAAAAAAATGGACACCCGTGTAAAAAAAGTGGACACGCCGGGGCGGTTTTCGCGTCGAAAACGCTAATTTTACCCGAAAATAGGACCGAAAAGATGACCAGGGAGGGAACCGTACTGATCGTGGACGACAACCGCAGCATCCTCGCGGCGCTACGGCTGCTGCTGGAAAAATATTTTGCCCGGGTGCTGACGCTCCCGGGACCCAATGCGCTCGATGCGACGCTGCGCGAGGAGCGTGTCGACGTCGTCCTGCTCGACATGAACTTCACGGCGGGGATCAACACCGGAAACGAAGGCATCTACTGGCTGCGGCAGATCCGCGCCCGGCGCCCCGAGGTGCAGGTCGTCCTCTTCACGGCCTATGCCGACATCGACCTGGCGGTGCAGGCCATGCGCGACGGGGCGGTCGATTTCGTCGTCAAGCCCTGGGACAACGACCGGCTGGTCGCCGCGCTGCGCAACGCCTACAACCTCTCGCGCTCGCAGCGCGAGGTGAAGCAGCTCAAGGAGATCAAGCGCGAGCTGACGGCCGAGCAGCCGATGTTCTGGGGCACGAGCCCCGCGATGGGACGCATCCGCGAGATCGTCGAGAAGGTCGCCGCAACGGATGCCAACATCCTCATCACGGGCGAGAACGGCACGGGCAAGGAGATGCTCGCCCGCGAGATTCACAACCGCTCGCGCCGCAGCGGCGAGCTGATGGTCCCGGTCGACATGGGCGCCGTACCCGAAACACTCTTCGAGAGCGAGCTCTTCGGCCACGTCAAGGGGGCCTTCACCGACGCGCGGACCGACCGTGCCGGGAAGTTCGAGGTCGCGGACCACGGGACGCTCTTCCTGGACGAGATCGGCAACCTCCCGCTGCACCTGCAGTCGAAGCTGCTGACGGCCATTCAGAGCGGGCAGATCGTCCGCGTGGGCAGCAACACCCCGCGCAAGGTCGACATCCGGCTGATCTCGGCGACGAACCGCGACCTGTTCGGCATGGTGGCCGAGGGGAGCTTCCGCGAAGACCTCCTCTACCGCATCAACACCATCCACATCGACCTGCCGCCCCTGCGTCAGCGCCGCGAGGATATTCTGCCCCTGAGCCGGAAGTTCCTCGAGCGCTACACCGCGAAGTACCAGAAGCCGATCACGGGATTCGACGCCGCGGCCGAGCACGAGCTCGTCGAGCACGCCTGGCCAGGGAACATCCGCGAGTTGCAGCACGCCGTGGAGAAGGCCGTGATCCTGAGCGACGGTGGGCCGATCACCCCCGAGACGCTGCTGCTCCGCCCCGCCGCGGCAGCGGTTCAGACGGCCGACCCCGGGGAGGCGACCCTCGAGCAGATGGAGCGCACGATGATCGCGCAGGCGATGGTGCGCCACGGCGGCAACCTCTCGGCCGTGGCCCAGCAGCTCGGCATCACGCGTCAGACGCTCTACAACAAGATCAAGCGCTACGGATTATGAAAAACGACGGCATCTCATACGGGCCGCTCGTCGAACAGCTCGTGCTGCTCGTCCTGGCGACGGCCGGGCTGGGGGCGATCCTCGCAAGCGGGTTCTACATCTTCTCCATCCTCTTCGTGCCGCTCGTCGGGCTCTGCATCTACCGCATCATCCGCCGCTACGGCGAGTCGATCCGCCGCGTGACCTTCATGTTCAACGCCATCGACAACGACGACCTGACGTTCCGGTTCCGCGACGACGAGGCCGAGGCCGACAACCGGATGCTCAACACGGCGCTCAATCGCATCAAGGAGATCATCGTGCGGGCCAAGCTCCGCGCCGAGGAGCGCGAACGCTACTACCAGCTCATCATGGAGTGCGCCCGCACGGGACTCGTGACGGTCAACGACGCCGGAAGCGTCTACCAGGCCAACGGCGAGGCGCTGCGCATCTTCGGCCTGCCCCGCATGACCCACATTCGGCAGACCGAGACCTCGATGCCCGAGGCCTGCCGCGCCCTGCAGGAGATCCGCACCGGCCAGCGGCTCCACGTCAAGGAGATGACCGAAGCCGGCGAGGTCAACCTCTCGCTCACCTGCGCCGAGATCATGCTCGACCAGAAGCGACTGCGCGTCATCGCCGTCAGCGACATCGACGACTACCTCGCCCAGACGCAGATCGAGTCGTGGAGCAAGCTCACGCGCATCCTCACGCACGAGATCATGAACTCGCTCGCGCCGATCACCTCGCTCAGCGACACGCTGCTGCACCTCGGCCGCCCGCTCGACACCGACGTCGCGCAGGGGCTCGAGACGATCTCGGCGACGAGCCGCCGCCTCACGGCATTCGTCGAGACGTTCCGCCGCTTCACGCGCATCCCCGAGCCGCAGAAGGCGCCGGTCGAGGTGCGCGGCCTGCTCGAGCGCGCCGCGGCGCTCGTTGCCACGCCGCAGGTCGGCATCACGGTCGACGTACAGCCCGCCGAGATGCTCGTCTACGCCGACGAGGGGCTCGTCTCGCAGGTCGTGGTCAACCTGCTCAAGAACGCTCGCGAGGCGATCGCCGCGCAGCCCGACGCCCGCATCGACGTCCGGGCCCGCATCGACGAGGGGGAGAACATCCGCATCGACGTCACCGACAACGGGAAGGCCATCCCCGCCGCCGTGACGGAAAACATCTTCACGCCCTTCTTCACGACCAAGGCCGACGGGTCGGGCATCGGATTGAGCGTCTCGCGCCGCATCATGCAGCTGCACAACGGGTCGCTGCGCCTCACGTCCAACACGGACCGCCGCGTCACCTTCACCCTGCTCTTCGAGTAGCCCGGCGCGAAGGCCGGAGCCGCCCGCGACCGCCCGGGCACGAAAAAGCCGGCGGCCTTTCGGTCGTCGGCAGGGCTGCGGTCGTCCGGTCGGGAAGGCCCCGAACGGGGATGCTCGTGAGGGGGATGCTCGTGACGGGAATGCTCGAGACGGGAAGGTCCCGAACGGGGATGCGCGAAACGGGCGGAGCGCCCGGGCGCCCTATCGGGGCATGGGGAACGACAGGGTCCGCGCGTCGAGGTAGGAGTCGGGATAGGGGCCCCAGTTCCAGGCCTGGCCGTTGCCGATCGTCAGGTGCGGAGTCAGGCGCAGCGTATTGTTCTCCAGGACGGAGATCCGGTCGGGCAGCTGCTCGGGGTCGATCACGACGATCGAGGTCATCGAGACGGCGGGCTGCGTCTGCTCCCGGCGGGGGATTTTACGGTACTCCTGACGCCACGGCGAGAGATGCGCCAGCGAGTCGGGAAGCGAGAAGCCCCGGTTGCGGAGCGAATCGGGACGCGTGGTCTGGAACGGAGACGGTTCCTGCGCCGAAACCGTCAGTACGGCGGCAAAGGCCGCCGCGGCAAGCAGCAGAATCTTTTTCATGGCACACCTTTTTCAAAAAACTTCCCGCAGAATCCGAACCGACTGTACGGCATTGATCGCGTCGAGGTGGTAGCCCAGGTAGACCAGCAGCGCATTGAGAAAGGCGACCCGCTGGTCGCGGCCGAGGCCGATGCCGCCCAGACGGGCGACGTCGCACGTCAGCATCTCGTGCAGGAGGCGGGAAGACTCCTGCGTCATGTATCGAACGTGCGCGGGACGGTTTTTCGTATAGAGTCCCTCGCTGATATCGAACCAGTCGCCCGGCGCGTAGTCGTTGCCCGGGCAGAAGCCCAGCAGGCGGCTCAGGTGGGCGAGAAACCAGAGGTGGAAGTTGGCGACCCCCTCCCGCATCGCGTCGAGCTCGGCGACCGAAGCCCAAACGAAGTCGAAGAGCGCCTCGTTGGGCTCGCTCTCGCGGACCAGCCGGTAGAGCACCTCAGCCATGAAGAGCGCGACGGTCGACTTGCGCACGTCGAAGGGCAGCGACTGCAGGACGAAGCCTGCACGGACCTCGCGGAAGCGGTCCATCTCGCGGCGCGGCGACTCCAGCCCCTCGAACTCGACGGGGAACATCGGCTGGAAAAGGGCCAGCTTCGAGCCCCGGCCGCTGCGGCTGCGCACCCCCTGCACCATGTAGGTGCGGCGTCCGCCCACGTCGGTCAGCAGGTAGACGACCAGCGACGAATCGCCGTATTTGAGCGAGTGGAGCACCACGCCCCGTCCCTTGTAACTCTTCACGGCCTACTCCCTGCGCACATGGACCAGCATCCACCCTTCGCGCGACTGCGTGGCGACGTGCCGGAGACCCAGCTCCGCGGCCCGGACGACGATCGGCCCGACGTCGGGCTCCAGAAAACCGCTCATCACCAGGTCGCCGCCCGGCAGCAGCGCCGCGGCATAGGCCGCCATGTCCGCCACGAGGATGTTGCGGTTGATGTTCGCGAGGATGAAGTCGTAACGGCGTCCCGCGATGCGCCGCACGTCGCCCAGCATCGGCGTCACGCGGTCGGTCACGCCGTTCGCCGCGACATTCTCGCGGCAGTTCTCGTCGGCCCAGTCGTCGATGTCCACGGCGTCGACGTGTGCGGCGCCGCACCTGGCCGCCACGATCGCCAGTACGCCCGTGCCGCTGCCCATGTCGAGGCCCGAACGGCCGGCAACACCCAGATCGAGCACCGCCCGCGCCATGAGCCACGTCGTGGCGTGGTGTCCCGTGCCGAACGACATCTTCGGCATGATGACCACCTCCTCCTCGCCTACAGGGGCGGCCTCGTGGAACGGCGCGCGGATGCGCAGGCGCCCCTCGATATCCACGGCCGGGAAGTTGCTCTCCCAGACGGCGTTCCAGTTCTGCGTCTCGATGGCGATGTAGCGCCCCTGCACGCCGTAGCGCGCCAGCAGGGCGTCGACTTGCTCCTTGCAGTCGGCCAGCCGCTCCTGCGGGATGTAGGCCTTGAGCACGCCGCCGCCCGTCTCGAAGCTCTCGAAGGGATAGTCGGCCAGCTCGGCGGTCAGGATATCGGACTGCTCGTCGTCCGCAACGGGGACATTCAATGCGACATAATCCATAATTATGTAAAATTTTCGTACCTTCGTCCGGACAAAGTTACGGATAAACTTTTGAAAGCGCTCGTTTTCATGGCAGAAAATACCAAAAAATGGCAGGAGGCCGGGCACCGCTACCGCACCTACATCCGGCTCGAAAAGCGGCTCTCGGAGAATACCGTCGAATCCTACATGCGCGACCTGCGGCAGTTCGCACACTTCGTCCTGCGGCTGTGGGACGTGCCGCCCCGCAAGGTCGGGCGCGAGATGATCGAGCGCTACATGGCGTGGCTCTACGACCACGGCCGAGAAAAGAGCTCGCAGGCCCGGAACCTGAGCGGCATCCGCAGCTTCTTCAACTTCCTGCTTCTCGACGAGCAGATCGACGCCTCGCCCGCGGAGTTCGTCGAGGCGCCCAAGTGCGGGCGGCAGCTGCCCGACGTCCTCACGACCGGGGAGATCGACCGCATCATCGCCGCGGCGGACACCTCGACGGCCAAGGGGCTGCGCGACAGTGCGATGCTCGAGGTGCTCTACTCGTGCGGGCTGCGCGTCTCGGAGCTCACGTCGCTGCGCCTCTCGGACCTCTTCTTCGGAGAGGGGTACATCCGCGTCACGGGAAAGGGCGACAAGCAGCGGCTCGTACCCGTCAGCGCCGCGGCCCGCGACAAGATCCAGCTCTACCTCGAGGAGCGGCGCAAGGCCCGCACCAACGGGGAGGTGCTCTTCCTGAACAACCGCGGCAAAGGGCTCACGCGCGTAATGGTCTTCACGATCCTGCGCGAGGCGGCCCGCCGCGCGGGAATCACCAAGCACATCTCGCCCCACACCTTCCGCCACTCCTTCGCCACACACCTGATCGAAGGGGGTGCGGGCATCCGCCAGGTGCAGGAGATGCTCGGACACGAGAGCATCCTCACGACCGAAATCTACACCCACCTC
>ERZ780144.2977-NODE-2977-length-13308-cov-3.513544_pt1 | contig 13308 bp, 9 predicted proteins | sample MGYA00511380_ERZ780144 | MGnify/ENA primary metagenome ERZ780144 (study PRJEB29588, sample SAMEA1965858) | human gut metagenome | biome: human gut; feature: human-associated habitat; material: faeces | place: Denmark | collected 2008/2010 ... | reverse complement strand
CACCGGTCCGCTGCCGCTGATCGTAAGCGCCGCTGTGTCCAAATCATACTGCCAAGCAGTTTCCGCACCGCAGGCGCCGCTGTTCACCGGGTAAAAAGGAATAGCCGTGCCGCAGTAGGTCTCCAGCACAGAGCCGGGCAGGCCGTACACCGTCAGCGCCCGGCGCACAAAGCCGTCAGAAAAGGCAGTCCCCAGTCCGTGGGGCTCCACGGACACAGCGGCCGTGGCGTACACCGTACGCAAGGTATGATTCAGTAAGAACGCGCCGCCAGCGATCAGCACCGCCCGGCGCAGCACAAGGGTATCTTGATGAAACTGAGGCAGCGCCATCCACAGAGTGCGCCCATTTTTGCCGTACAACAGGCCGTCTGCCGTAACGGTCAGCGCAGCAGAGGCGCTCTCCACCTGTTGCAGCTGCCAGGCAGACAGAAACGCCGCCGCATACACAGCAGTCACCCCATTGGGAATCGTAAAGTCCGTAGCTACCCGACCACCGGGGTAACAGATCAGCTCCGAGCCGTCCCCGCTGTACAGAACGCCCTCTGCCACCGTATAATCATCGCCGGTGACAGAGAACGCCGTCACCCGCCGCATATCCGCAAAGGCGTAACCGGTTACACCGGTGACGCCCTGGCCGATGAACACGCTGCTCACCGTATCCGCATAGGCAGCCCAGGGCGCAGCGCTGCTGCTGTAAGCAGACAGCCGCCCGGCGCCGGTGATCTCCAGTTGCCCGGTGGCATAACAGGTCCAGTTCACCCCACGGCCGCAGCTGCCGCTGCCCAGCACCTGCGGCTCCGCATAAGGCTCTGTGTAAGTATCGCCGCACACGGCGCAGGTGTAGGTCAGGCTGCCCGGGTCCGTATCTGTGGGTCGCAAAATCTGACACACATAGTTATGCACGCACCCCAGGGGTAAGAACGCCGCCCCTGCCGCAGCCGCAGCCCGGGGCGCAGGGGTGTTGCGCCAACCCCGCACCGTCAAATCGCTGCAACCGGAAAAGGCGCCGGTGCCCACCTGCTCCACATTGCGGGGCAATGTGATGGTGTGCAGGCCCTTGCAGTTTTCAAACACATAGACCCCCAGCCGCTGCAAAGTCTCCGGCAGGGTAAACACTGCTCTTTGGCAGCCGGAAAAGGTAAAATTGCCCAGCCCGGTGACCGTATCCGCCACCGTAATCTGCTGTAGTTCTTCCGCCCACAGCGCCCAGGGCGTGGCTGCCGCACGGTCATAATCTGCGCCGTCACCGGTGCCGGTGAGAGCCAGCGTGCCCTCCGGCAGGGTCAGGGTATAGGTTAGGTTGCCTGTGGTGCCGGTTTGAGTCAGATTGTCCAGCCGCAGCAGACCGTTGCCGTAAATGGGATCAAAGCCCGGATCACCCAGATCCTCTGCACTCCCTTGCAGCAGCGCGTTCAGCTGGTCCAGAGTCAAATCCGGGTGCAGACTCAGCAGCAGCGCACAGCAGGCCGCCCCATAGGGGCAGGACAGAGAGGTGCCGGAGGCAGTTGTAGCAGTAGGTGCACCGCCGCTGTCCATGGTGGCCACGGTAATGTGGCTGCCGGGGGCGCAGTAATCCACCAGGCCGCCATAATTGGAAAAACCCGCCACCGTCTTGTCCGCCGTCACTGCACTGACAGTAATGGCCTGGGGCAATGCCGAGGGATAGCGATTGCTGATCTGTGCACCCACATTGCCGGCAGAGCAGCACACGGCCACACCCAGTGCTGCAGCCTTGTCCATCATGGCTGCAAAGCCCGCCCGATTTTGGCTGGTGCTCAGGCTCATATTCAGCACCCGTGCGCCCTTCGCCACAGCGTCCTCCATGGCGGCCAAAACCGCCGAGGCAGCGCAGGTGTCCGTACCGAAGCGCACCACTTTATAGGGCAATATTTTTACATTCTCATCTGTATTCCCGGCCAGCACCGAGGCCACCGCCGTGGCGTGCCAATAAGTGGCGCCCCGCTGCCGGGTGTCATAAGCCGCATTGGCTCTACCGTCGCCGGACAGATCTATGCCGTCAGACACCAGCCGCCCATGCAGCGCCGGGTGATCCAGCATAAAACCTGTATCAATTTGAGCGATAACCACCCGGTGACCCGGGATCTGCCGCCGGGCGCAAAAAGCGGTGGTACCCACCATCTTCCCTGCCCAGGGGCAAAGGTTACCGGTCAGGTTCGTATTCGTCTCTAATTGGCACAGGCTGTCCGGCTCCGCCGTGGCGCCGTCCTGCGCCAACTGTACCGCCGCCTTGCGGGCAGCCAACGGTGTATCATATTGCAAAATCGCCAAGCCGTCCGTCACCGCCGCTGCCACAGCACCGTAGTCCTTGCCGCGGTAACTACCAGGCGGCACAGACCATAAGGATCACGCTCTAAATCCGCCTGCGCCACCGGGGCTTTCTCCAACAGAGCAGTATAGGCAGTCGCAAAGGTGCCGGAAGCGGCACCCGATTTTTGCATCACAGGCAGAGCCGCCCCCAGCATACTCACCAGGAGCGCCAGTACCAGCAGCAGCGCCGTGCCCCGCCGGGTGTATCTGTGACTCATCGGTTTCGTCTCCCGGCCAGCCAAAAGAACACCACGCAAAACACCACCAGCAGACAGGCCAGCACAAAGGCGATCCACTTGCCGATCAGCGGAATGGCACCAAAAAAGCCGATCCCCAGTACCAACACCAAAAACAGAATCACAAATATCAGCACGATGGCGGCGATTTTTTTGTTATTCATCTGCATTCTCCTTCAGTATCTCTTGCCGAACCACGCGGGCAACACCCTCCCGATCATTGGATGGCGCCAAAAAGCGAGCAGCCGCCTTGGCCGCATCCGTACCGTTCTCCATGGCATACGACCAACCGCAGTAGCGCAGCATATCCACATCGTTACCGCCGTCACCAAAACACATCACCTGGGCCGGGTCATAGTCCAGTTGCCCGCACAAGGCAGCCAAGGCCGTGGCCTTGCTGGTGCCCACCTTGCCGGCCTCCACATTGCACCCGATGGAGGAGGTGATCTCCACATGGCCCATGGTTTGCAAAAACGCGCGCAGTGCTCGGTTTTCTTCCATCGGTATAGTAAAGAGATTGAGCTTTTCCACCGTCATACCGACCAGTGCGTCTGCCACACTGTCCCGGTACACCACTTTCTCCAGCAGTTCGTCCACAAAGCTGTCCGGCACCCCGTCCAGCCGCGCCATGCCCTTGCGCCGGGCAGGCGCCACTGGCACCCCATCGGCATAGAATTCATAGTACACCGGGCGGCTGTCTAAATAAGCGCAGATCTGCCGCGCGTCCGCCAGCTGCATCGGGTCACTGTGGATCCGCTGTTTGTTCTGCACATCCCACACACCGGCGCCGTTGCTGAATACAATATAATCTAAAAAAGGCAGTTGGGCCTGTACCGGCTCCGTCAGCGCCAAAGTGCGACCGGTGGCCAACGCCAGGCGCACACCCTGTTGGCGGCAGGCAGCCAACGCCCGGCGGGTGGTCTCGCCTACCCGCTGATGGTCCGGCAGCATTAAAGTGCCGTCCAGGTCCATTGCAATGAGTTTGATCTGCATACAAATTCCTTCCTTTGATGATCTTATCAAACCCATTGTAGCATATTTGCGCAGTGTTGACTACTTCCATTCTATGTAAAAATCCGGTTATTTTTATGCAGATTTCTGTACATTTTCATTGACGGCAGGTAGGTGGCTATGGTATCTTAGTATTGGAATATTCTGTTCTAAAAATAAAATACAGAGGGGGGACGGTCACATGAATCATACAAATCATGTGCCGAAAAAAGAATGGATGGCCTACTGCGTCGGAGCACTGGGTCAAGGCATGGTCTATGCCATTATGAGCAGCTATATCTCAGACTTTTACATTAGCGTGCTGAAGCTCACACCTTTATTTGTGCTGCTGCTGATGCTGCTGGCGCGGGTGTGGGACGCCATTAACGACCCGATCATGGGCTATATTATGGACCACGCCAATCCAAAAAACGGCAAAATGAAGCCGTATCTCATTTACACACCCATTCCCATTGCCATACTGACGGTGCTGCTGTTCTACGCACCCAATATCAGCGACACAGCCAAGATGATCTACGCCGCCGTTACCTATGTGGCCTGGGGTATGATCTACACCGCCTCGGATGTGCCCTTCTGGGCACTGCCCAATGCCTTAACGCCCAACGCAGACGAGCGGGGCGGCATTATCAGCAAGGCGCGCACCGCCAACGGCGTGGGCTCTGCCGTACCTACCGCTTTCTTTATGGTACTGGGCTTTATTCTGCCCAAGTTCAATTTGTCCGGCACGGAGCTGGAAAAGACGAAGTATATGTGCATTGCCCTGTTTTGCGCCATTGTGGGCAATCTGCTGTTTATCCGGGTATATTTTAAGACCAAGGAACGGGTGAACATTCCGATTCCGCCTAAGAAGGACAAAAATCAGCCCTCTGCACTGAAGCTGATCTTCACCTGCAAGCCCTTAATGCTCACAGCACTGATGGGTATTCTCTCCGCCGCCCGGTATATGTACCAGGCCGGCGCAGTGCACGCCGCCCGTTACAGCTTTTATATCGGCAAGGACCTGACCGGTCTGTCCGCCGCGGAGCAGGAGGCGGCACTGCAAGGCAATATCTCGCTGGTGAGCACCGTGTTCAGCGTGGCCAGCGCCGTGGGTATGTTCGGCGCCATGCTGCTGATGCCGGTTCTGTTTAAGAAATTCAACTACAAACAGATCATTATTGCCACCAGCCTGCTGGGCGCCGTATCCAGTCTGATTATGTGGTGCATCGGGTATCAGCATTTCTGGGCCTGCGTGCCGTTTTTGGTACTCAGCTGCGTGCCCTGCGGCGCCATCAATGTGTGTGCCTTTGCCATGATCGGCGACTGTTTGGACTACATGGAGTGGAAGACCGGCACCCGGCTCACCGGTATGGGCTCTGCCATTCAGAGCTTTGTCACCAAACTGGGAGCGGCGCTCTCCACCTCCTTTATCATTCTCATGTACATTATTGTGGACCTGGATGTAGGCTCCATTAACGCCTCCGTCACCGCCAACCCGCTGCTGATGAGTCATGGGGTGCGGAGCGGTATATTCAGCGTGGTATCGCTGATCCCCGCCATCAGTCTGCTGGTATGCACCATTCCCATGTTCTTCTACAACCTGACCGGCGACTTTAGGGAGAAAATGGAAACGGAACTGGCTGCCCAGCGGGAGAAAAAAGGCATTACCATTACAGACTAAATTCACATAAGGACGAAAAAAATGACCGCATACACCAAACGCTTACAAAAAGTGACCGCTGTTCTGTGCACCACTGCCCTGCTGGCCGGGTGCGCCGCCGGCACCTCCGACAGCACAGAGCCTGCCGCCACCACCGCACAGGTCAAGGCCATCACCATTGAACCAACCGCTGCCTATCAGACAATGAACGGCTTTGGTGCTTCTGCCTGCTGGTGGAGCCAGGAGGTAGGCAATTGGGAGAACGCCAAGGATATTCTCTCCCTGCTGTATGACGAGAACAGCGGCATTGGGCTGAATATTTACCGCTACAACCTGGGCGCCGGTTCCAAGGACGACGCCACCATCACCGACCTGGACCGCCGGGCAGAAGCCTTTATAGACAAGGACGGCAGCTACCACTGGGAGCGGGACGCAGCAGCGCAAAATGCTCTGGCCCTGGCAAGAAGTATGAACGAAGACCTACGGGTAACCCTGTTCTCTAACAGTGCCCCGGTGTTTTACACCGCCAACGGCAAAGCCTACTGCGACTACCTGCCGGACGAGGAAAACTATGTAACCAACCTGGAGCCGGAGCGGTACGCAGACTTTGCCAAGTACAGCATTGCCTGCGCCAAGCACTTTACGGAGGCCGGGTATCGGGTCACCGGCCTGTCTCCCATTAATGAGCCGGAATGGAGCTGGCGGGGTTATGAAGACGGCACCGCCAAGCAGGAGGGCTGCTACTACTCCAAGACCCAGTGCCGGGATCTGTACAAGGTATTTTTGAAGCAAATGGCGCAGGAAGACGCGCTAAAGGACTGCCGGCTGGAAGGCTGGGAAAGCGGCCACATCGGCACGGACACCTGTATGGCATACCTCAAGACCATGTTTGGCAAAAGCGGTGTCAACGGACTGAAAAACAACGCCCTTCGCAAGGGTATGCCCACGCTGGCACTTCATTCTTACTGGGCCAGCCCGGAGGAGAAGCAGACCTTTGCCAATGCCATAGCCACCACCTACGGCAGCAATTACAAGCTGGCGCTGACGGAATACTGCCAAATGACCGAGGACCAAAACAGCGGCGTGTACGACCTGATCCAAAAGAACGGTATGGACAGCGGCCTGGGCATGGAATACGGTCTGGCACTGGCCGGGATCATTCACCAGGATCTGACGGTGCTGAACGTGGTAGAATGGGACTGGTGGACCGCCTGCGCCTTTGGCGGCTACACCGACGGGCTGGTGTACCTGGACAAGGACAGCCATCAAATCGAAACCTCCAAGCGGCTGTGGGTACTGGGCAACTTCTCCAAATTCACCGACGAGGGTAGCGTACGCATTTCCATTACCCTACCGAAGGAACTGAACGATGTGCAGTCCGTGGCATTCAAAAACCCCAATGGCACCGTTACCGCCGTGTTCATCAACAACACGGATAAGGCCCGCAGCACCACCCTGGCGCTGGACGGTTACACCCGCCACACCACCTATGTGACCGACAAGGACAACGACTTGGCAAAGACAGACAGCGGCACCGCCGCCGATGCCTTTACCCTTCCTGCCCGCTCCGTCACCACCCTGGTGCTGGAAAAGTAAAAGCAAAGCAAAAAGGAGCCTCGCTTCATCAGCGAGGCTCCTTTTTTGTGCGTATGTATGGAGAAGCGGGCGGCAGATTGCCGCCCCTACGAAAGCGTTATTATAACCAGATGACCGTAGGGGCGGATAGCATCCGCCCGCCCTGTGTGTCAACGATGCAGAATACAATACACATCGCACCGCGGCCGATATGGGCATTTGGGTGGCCTGCAATCCACAAAAAAGCCGCCCACTGCAAGGCAATGGGTGGCGGTGGTGCAAAGCACCTTACTTTTTATTGATCTCTTTGGAATACTTGGCCAAATACACGGTGCGCATCAAGAAGCACTCCACCTTGGGCACATAATGGGGGCGATTGAAAATATCCGTGTCAATCACGGCCTCGCAGCCCTTATCCATAATGATCTCCAGCGCCTGCATATCCCCGTCGGAATTGCCGGTGATGATGGCGCCGTTGCCCTGAATCAGGATTGCATTGCGGCTGTCCATAGCCTTGGCAATATCTTTGGCACAAGCGTCTGTATCACCGTCGATCCACGGGCGGTTTTTCACATCCACGCCGGCGATCTGTGCAAAGTCGTCGATCATAGGAATCATATCTTCACCTGTGCAGGACACAGCGATCACATCCGGATCGGTCACATGCTTGATGATGGAGCAATCCTGACTGTCATAAATGGCCTTATGGATCTTGGCGCACTTGGGTGCAATGCCGGTAATGCCCAGCCCGGTCTCCAAATCCACATCAACGGTCTCTCCGCCAACGGTCAAGCTAAAGGTCTTGCCGTTGCGAACGGAGGATCCCAGATCACAAATGCTCTCCGGCATAGCCACAGCGCCATTCTTTTTCAGGTAAAAGTTGCGCTTACCCTCGTCAGAATATGTCTCTGCCCAGGAATGACGCAGATAGTTGTCCTTGATCACCCGCTGGCAGCACTTCTCCAATGCGTCTGCAATCTCAAAGGCCTGCTCATAGGTATCGCCCATGCACAGAGTGCCATGGTGCATCAACATAATGGCACGGCAGCCCGGGTTCATCATAATGCACGTCTCTACCTTCTTGCGCAGAGAATTGGTGGTAGACATAGCATAATCGGCGCAGGGCACCTTCGTGCCCAGGACCGGCTGAAAATCTTTGTAAACATTGCGGATCTCCATGCCGGTAATGCTGACGATGGTGGCCGCCTTCTGGTGGGTGTGGATCACAAAATCCACGGTGGGATGGTGGCGATACGCCGCAGCGTGCACACCCTTCTCGGAAGAGGGCTTAATATCGCCCTCGTAGGAGCAGTTCTCAATATTAACCACAACCACTTCTTCCGGCGTCAGCGTTTCATACGCCCGACCGGAGGGTGTGATCACAAACTGGGTGTCAGAAATACGGGCGGATACATTGCCCCAGGTACGGGCGATCAGACCGCTTTCCACCAGCTTTTTGCCGGCCGCAACGACCAGCTTTTTTGCTTCTTCTAATTCGTAAGCCATGTGTTTTCCCCTTAAAATCGTATTTTTGCCCCGGGGGCAAAAGCACCAAAAGGACGGCCGGGCATCACTGCCCGGTACCGCCCTTGGTAAAAAATCTTACGCCTCGATGCAAACGCAGTTCTTGAACACATTCTCAAATCTGTTCAGGCAGTCGTCAATCATCTCTTCCGTATAAGCGGCGGAAGTGTACAGACGAGAACCGGCCAAAGTTACCAAGCCCTCTGCCATGTAAGCAGCGCCCATGTGCTCCATCTCGGACTGACGCTTGCCGGTCTCCTTCAAGGTGTGCGGAATGGTCCACGGATGCTTCCAGTCCACCTTAAAGTGCATGGTACCAACGGTATCCAAGTGGCATACAGAACCCTGGTTGAAGCACACGAAGGGCAGGTCATACTTCTTGATCAGCGCCTGCAAGCCGTGTACCAGACGATCCGCCATCTTACCGGCTACCTGGCAGGCGTTACGCTTCTCGATCTCGCAAATGGCAGTGTAACCTGCGCAGCAGGAGATGGGGGTGGCAGCCATGGTGCCGCCGCACATTGCCTTATGGATCTTCTTGCCGGAGCCGTTGCCCTTATCCAGGCCGGCGCCTAAGTATTTCATAACCTCTCTGTGGCCGCCGATACCGCCTGCACCCGGGTAACCGCCGGCAATCACCTTACCGAAGATGGTGATGTCGGGATCAATGCCAAAGTAGCCCTGCGCACCGGACACGCCGATACGGAAGCCGGTTACAACCTCGTCGCAAACCAGCAGAGCGCCGTACTTGCGGCACAGTGCCTGTACGCCCTTGGGGAAGTCCTTGTCTACCGGACGGGTACCGGACTCCGGACCAATGGCCTCAATGAACACGGCAGCAGTGCCGCCGCGGAACTTATTCAGGATCAGCTTGCGCTCCAGGCTCTTCAGATCATTGGGGAAGAACTCCTGGGTGTGCTTGAATACGAACAGCGGTACGCCGTGAGACTGCAAATTCATGGTACCGGGCACACGCATGCCCCATGCCAGCTGATCGGACCAGCCGTGATAAGCGCCGCCCATCTTGATGATGTTCTTATGGCCGGTAGCCAGACGGGCCACACGCACAGCGCACATGCAGGCCTCTGTACCGGAACCCAGCATACGGAACATCTCTACGGAAGGAACACAGTCGGAGATCTTCTTAGCCAGCTTGTACTCATATTCATGGAACAGACCGGTGGAAGGACCGCAATCGTCCAGCAATTCCTTAACCTTCTCCTTCACCACATCGTCGTTGGAGCCCAGGATGGTGGGACCGCCGGCCTGCAGGAAGTCGTAATACTCGTTGCCATCAATATCATAGAGTTTAGCACCCTTGGCCTTGGTCATCACGATGGGGAAAGGATAGTTAAACGCCAGGTTGTGCTGCACACCGCCGGGAATGATCTCTTTCGCCTCGGTGATCATCGCCTTAGACTTAGCGCACTTCTTGTCGAAGTATTCTTCTTCATACTTCTTCAGTGCAGCCGGGCTGATGGAATAAATGGGCTTTTTGATGAGCGCGTCCAGCTGAGCGGTGACCTGCGCTGCATCAAGATACTCAGAAATTGCAAATCGGGTATCCATAATGGTCGTTCCTCCTTAAAATTCATGAGTCGTCGCTCACCCCAAAGGGCGTGAGCCATCGCTCACATAAAATACACCTTTAGTATATCACTTTTTAATGATTTGTCAAATAGATACTTGCAATAATTTGTTCAATTTTCCCGCATTTTTATTCAGATTTCTTGCAATAACGGATAAATAATGATAATATAAGAAAAGTGAATTGCGGTTCACGCTTTACAGAGAGGGAGTATTTGTACGGATTGCACAAAGGGCTTTTCCGTTCTTTGTGCAAGGCTACAAAATTTTTTGAAATGGTAAATAAACATCACAAGGACGCATTTGACCGCATTTCCGAGGAGCGACGGGAGCGCATACTGGAAGTGGGCACCGAGGAGTTTTCCTCCAAAGGGTACGAAAACGCCAACATCAATGTGATCGCCAAGAACGCAGGGATCAGCATTGGGCTGATGTACAAGTACTTTGCGACCAAAGAGGATCTGTTCATCACCTGCATTCAGCGAGGCATGCGTATTCTGTCCCAGGTGATCGAGGAGATTATGGCCAGCGACGACAAGCTGCTGGTCAAGGCAGAAAAGCTCATTCGCGCCACCTGCGTCCATTCCAAGCGAAATGCCAATTACATTCGGCTGTATAATGAGATCGCCTCGGAAAAAGACAGCGAACGCACCCAAATGCTGGTGCGGGAGATTGAGAGCGAGACCAGCGGTATCTACACCACGGCCATTGCGCAGGCGCTGGCCAAGGGAGATGTGCGCCCGGATCTGGATCCCCGGCTCTTTGCCTTCTTTTTGGACAATCTGCTGATGTCCCTGCAATTCTCTTACACCTGCGACTACTACAAGGAGCGGTTCAAGTTCTACACCGGCGTAGATGTGGAGGAAATGGACGAGGAGCGGGTGATCGGTCAACTGCTGAAATTTGTGGAGAGCGCATTTACATTTGAAAAGAAGTGACGGTATTTACCGCGTACAACACCATGGGAGGATATTTTATGAGCAAATATGTAATCACCTACGATGTGGGCACCACCGGGGTCAAGACCTGTCTGATTGAGATCGGCGACACCATGCGCATCCTGGCCTCTGACACCGCAGGCTACGGTCTGTATGTGGATGATGAGACCGGCGTAAAGGGCGGCGCCGAGCAGGACGCCGATGAATGGTGGAGCGCCATGTGCAGCACCACCCGCAATGTGTTCAATAAGTGCGTAGGCGTGACCAAAGACCAGGTAGAGGGCATCAGCTTCTGCTCTGCCATGCAGGGTTTGGTCCTGGTAGACAAAGCGGGCAATTGCATTCGCCGCCCCATGACCTATATGGACCAGCGAGCCGGCGATGAGCTGAAGAAGGGCATTGCCCACGGCGTACAAATCGCCGGTGCGGAAGTGACCAAGCTGCTCAAGTACCTGCGCTATACCGGTGCCGTATCCTCCTCTGTTAAGGACCCTATTTGGAAGTACCGCTGGGTGCGGGAGCACGAGCCGGAAAACTTTAAGAAAGTCTATAAGTGGCTGGATGTGAAAGAGTATCTCATCTGCCGCCTGACCGGTGAATTCGTGATGACCCAGGATTCTGCATTCGGCACCCTGCTGTATGACACCCGCAAGGGCCACGAGGGCTGGTGCAAGCCCATTTGCGATATGGTAGGCGTGGATATGAAGCACCTGCCGGAGATCAAAAAGTGCACCGATAAAGTGGGCGAAGTCACTGCCAAGGCTGCCGAGGAACTGGGTCTGGCTCAGGGCACCGCTGTGTACGGCGGCGGCGGCGACGCCTCTTTGATCGGCGTAGGCGCCGGAGCGGTAGAGATTGGCGACGCGCACATTTACAGCGGCACCTCCGGCTGGGTGGGCACCGTTGTGCCGGAGCAGATGGTTGATACCGGTGCGATGATGGCTGCCATTGTAGGCGCCAATCCGGAGACCTTTAACTACTTTGGTGAGCTGGAGACCTCCAACAAGTGCGTAGGCTGGGTCAAGGATCATTTGGCGCTGGACGAGATCGGCGTGTTCTTAAAGCGCTACGGCAACGCGACCGACAGCCTGGAGCAGGTAGAATTCAATATGTACGACTACCTGGAAGAAGTGATTGACACCATTCCCGCCGGTTCCAACGGCGTGATCTTTACCCCCTGGCTTCACGGCAACCGCTGTCCCTTTGAGGATCCCAATGCCGCCGGTATGTTCTTTAACATTCGGCTGAATGTAGGCAAAACAGAGCTGATCCGCGCCGTTGTGGAGGGCATCTGTTTCCACATGCGCTGGATGCTGGAGCGCCAGGAATTGAAAACCACCAAGTATCAAAAGTCCAAGACCGTGCGCTTCTGCGGCGGCGGCGCTTTGGGCGAAACCACCTGCCAGATTTTGGCCGATATTCTCCAGCGTGATGTGGTGGTGGTAGAGTCCCCGCAAAACATCGGCGCCGTGGGTGCAGCCGCTTGTATCGCCGTAGGTATGGGCGCCATCCCCTCCATCTTTGATGTAAAGAAGCTGATCCCGGTAAAGACCACTTATAAGCCCAACCCGGCCAACAAGGCAGTCTATGACCGCAACTTCAAAGTGTTTAAGAACCTGTACAAGGCCAACAAAGAGAATTTTGCCATTCTCAACGGCTAAGCCCTTACATAAAGGAACAACCCCTGCACCCGGTGTGCAGGGGTTGTTTTTTATCACAAAGCAAAAGCGCCGCGGAAGAACCGCAGCGCTTTGTTTTTTTATTTGGCTTTACTCGCCCTTGGGTGCGTAGAAGTCTACCAGTGCAGCCAGCTTGTTGTACTTCTCAATAGAGTTCTCCGCCGCAATGCTAAACAGCTGCTCCGCCTTGCCGGGGAAGGAACGCTTCAGCGCAGAGTAACGGGTCTCGCCCTCGATGAACTGTACATAATCGGCGCTGGGTGCCTTGCTGTCCAGGGTAAAGGGATTTTTCCCTGCCTTGGCCAGATCCGGGTTAAAGCGGAACAGGTTCCAGTACCCGGCGGCAACCGCCTTCTTCTGCTCTGCCTGGTTAAAGGGCATCTTAATGCCGTGGTTAATACAGGGGGCATAGCAGATGATGATGGACGGGCCGTCATAAGCCGCAGCCTCCTGGAACGCCTTTAAGCACTGATTGGCATTGGCACCCATAGCCACCTGAGCCACATACACATAACCGTAGCTCATCGCAATCTGCGCCAGGTCTTTCTTCTTGACCACCTTACCGGAGGCAGCAAACTTGGCCACAGCGCCGGTCTGGGTGGCCTTAGAGGCCTGACCGCCGGTGTTGGAGTACACCTCCGTATCAAACACAACAATGTTCACATTCTCATTGGACGCGATCACATGATCCAGGCCGCCAAAGCCAATGTCGTAGGCCCAGCCGTCGCCGCCAAAGATAAACTGGTACTTCTTGGCCGCATAATCTGCGTCTTTCAGGAAATCGGCAGCCG
>ERZ780144.2975-NODE-2975-length-13311-cov-3.778063_pt1 | contig 13311 bp, 13 predicted proteins | sample MGYA00511380_ERZ780144 | MGnify/ENA primary metagenome ERZ780144 (study PRJEB29588, sample SAMEA1965858) | human gut metagenome | biome: human gut; feature: human-associated habitat; material: faeces | place: Denmark | collected 2008/2010 ... | reverse complement strand
TCGCTCCTTTCCGCGATTTTCTCGCGCTCATAATTCTTGATGGTGACTTCGATCTGCCGCAGCACCAGCTCGCTAGACTGGCTGATGGCCGTTCCAAGAGCGGCGACGGTCTGCGGGGTGTTGAAGTCAAAGACATTCAGAAAATCCTCATGCTCGAAGTAATCTCCCGGCTGCATCCCGCAGCGGGACAGCAACGCATAGGTGGTGCTGACAACGGCGGCGTTCCGAAAAGCGGCTCCGATGTTGAACTCATCATAGTCCTCCAAAAAGGAACCGTCAACGATGCCGACAATATCGCGCCAGTTGTCGTGCCAGTATTCATCTACAAGCTGCGCCGCCACACGCTCCATCTGATCGGCAAGTCCGTTTTCACCGGAAACGTCAAAGCGCTGTTCCAGCGCCGCAGATACCACCTCACGATGCTCCTGCCGGTATTCCCAAAGATAAGGGCGGCGAGAGTCCTCGCCGCCGCTGGTATCGGAAACATCGAATACATATCGGAGTTTGGGTTGGTCGCTGCTGGTATCCACAAGGGCGATGCCCTTGCTGCCTCGCCGCACATAGCGGCGCATCTGCTTATTCCAAAGGTCGTATTCCGCGCAGGCCGTGGCTTCCGGGCGCTGGGCGAAGATCATGAGCTGCTCGTTGTAGGGGTACTTATACAGCCTTGCGGCGGTGGTCAGAAATGCCGTCCACTTCTGGTAGCTTCCCGTGATCTGCTCCGCCGTGCGGTCTGCCATCTGCGCATAGAGCTGTACTTTACTCGGCATCCATATCCTCCTTTTCAAAATCGGGGAACAGGTCAAGCGCATCATATTCCGCGTCGCTCATCCTGCGCAGCTTTGCGATGGCGCTGTCCGTCAGCTCCCGCAGCTCCGTTTCATCCGCAGCGAGGTAGCCGCGCATTTCCTCCAGCGCTGCGATCAAGCCCGTGCGGGTGCCGGTGTTGTAGAGGCTCATAAGCTGGCGTTCTTCAAAGGTGATGTTCATATCAAAGCTCCTTTTCCGCGCTCTTTTTGGGCGCTGTTTTGTGTGGACTTTCTTGGGCAGGTTGGCTTTTGAGCTGCTCCAGCACAGATTTCTTCTTTTCCCGGTGTGCCGCCTCTGCCAAATCCATCAGGGAGATGGACATACCGGCCTTGACCTGTGCTTCAAGGTCGGCGATGGTGGGCTGTTTGGGGCCGTTGTTGATAATGCCGTCGATCATGCCGTAATCATCTTCCATCGACATCTCGGCGGCTTTCAGATAATTCTCCGGTTTCTGAAAGGCGGGCAGCTCCTGAAATCCCATGCTGTCACAGTAGTGATAGGATACCTTGCCGTCCTGTTTCAGCGCAACGATGTCGCTGACGGAGAGGCTGTGTCCCACAAAATCGCCGGGGCGCTCGTCGTTGAAAATGTAGTAGAAGTTTTCAAGGATTCTGCCGGTATCATCGTCCGGGTACACCTCACGGGTATAGACGGCTTCATAGTTGGCCGGGTCAGGCGGCGCGGCCAGACTGCCGAGGGTGGCAAAACGCAGCTCCACCGGCGCATCCCGGCGCAGTTGGTAGATCGCCATAGCATCGGTGGGACTGTTCAAAAAACGCTGCTCCACATCGCGGGGAGGAATATGGCCTTTGACCGCATCCCAATCCGGTCTTGTGACACCGAACATTCCGTCGTGCTTGATGATGTCCTCGGCTTCAAAGACCATTTCCTCGGCGTTGTCGGGATAGAGCATATAAACCGTGATGTCATGTTCCAGCAGCTCCACTGCCCGATCCTTGGAAAGCGGGAGCATATCACTATCCAGATACCCATAGCTGCGCATATCGTCCACCGTCAGCGTGGGGTCAGGCATCGGGACGGCCTGCTCCAGCTCCGGGAGCATATTATCCGCCGCATCGGTGGGAACAGCGACTGCGCCGGTGATCTGTTCGCTGTCCAAGGGCGGCGTAATCTGCGCCTCCTGCAAGTCCTCCAGAATTTTCATATCTGCAAATGTCACCTTGGTTGGTGTCATGCCCTGAATGGCAAATACCTCCGTTCGGACAGCCCCGGCAACAGATGCAACCGGCGAATCTTCAATGGCGCTGCTGTCAATAACACCGCCATCCAGCAGCTTTTTGCTTTCCTTGTCGTAGAGCGAATAGTCCCAACCGCCGTCTGTATGCTGCACATGGAGATATACCGAGCCATCCACAAGATAAAGCGCTTCGTCTGTTTGTGTGGCGCTCACTTCTTCACGATTGATGCCGCGCTCCTTGCAAATCTCCGCAAAGTGCCGGTCAATGTCCGTAATCAGCTCGGAGGCAGTCTTGTTGATGGTTTCCAGACTGGCGCGAAGCTCTTTCAACTCCTTGCCCTTTGACCATGTGGCGATATAGCCGAAGCTGTTTTCGCCCGTTTCAATGCCGTAATACTGGCAGACCGCATAGGAGATGCTTTCGGCCTCGACCTCCTCGGTGTTGCGGCTCTTTTCACCGGGGACAAGGATCGTCTCACCATCGTCCGCAAGCTCCGTCATGTGTTCATAGTCGTGGAGCTTGGCGTGGGCGATCTCGTGGACGACGGCGCATACTGTCTGCACCTCACTCATACCGGCGCGGATGGTGATGCTCTGCGCCTTAATGCTGAAAAAGCCGTCCGTATCCCGCGCAACGGGCTTTATCTCCATCGGAACGGGAGAAGCACGGCGCAGCGCCTCCATGAAAACCTCATACTGCTGCACATTGCCGCTCAGATCGGCGGCAAGCTGGGGCAAGGGCTTTCCCGCAGTTTGCGACACATCAAAGACAGATACCACTTTGAACATAGGGATACGGATTTCCTTTTCCTCAATGATGGCCTTGCCGTTCGCATCCAGCACCGGCGCATTGGTTTCCGGGTCGGTCTTGATTTCCTCGACTTTTTTCTTATAGGGAGTAGGAGCGATGATGCGGATACCTTTTTCGCCTTTCAGGACGTTCCTGCCGAACTGATCGCGCCACTTGTTGAAGCCCGCCACATGGGTGGCGTCGGGGCGCTGCATATAGATGAGCATGGTGTTGTTGACCGAGTAGCGGTGAAAGCGGCTCATAGTGGAGAGATACTGCCGGTACTTATCGCTCTCGAACAGCTCCTTGATGCCGTTTTCGATGCTGTCAACGATCTCCCGCATCCGGTCTTTGCTGGTTTGTTTTTCAGCCATGATGATCTCCTTTCAGAAAAAATAGCGCCCCTGCGCAGAAGAAAACACATCCTGCACAGGGGCGATTCTCCGCAGATAGACGTTGTTTTTGAGCTTGCGGATAGAATGACGCAGCCCCTTGTGATTCCGCATGGAAAAAGCCTTGCGGCACGGGGCTTTTACGCCCTCTATTTGCGGAGGTTCCAGTATTGTTCACGCTTTCGTTTGGCGTCCTGCTTTCGGCGCTCCTGCTTGGCGCAGGCGGGGCAATATTTGGTGCGATTGGAGGAAGAATAGACCGGCTTACCGCAGACGGCGCAGCGCTTTCCCGGCCTTTCCCGCATCACGTCGGCCAGCAGCTCATGGTCGGCGGGAAGTACCGCGTTTCGGAACCAGTTGCACAGCAGCGAGTAGGAAATACCCTGTACGCAGACGCAAGGCTCTCCATCATCCAGCGCGAGGCAGTTGCCGTGATCGTAATTGCAGCAGAGCTTCCGAATGAGCTTCTTGGTGCGGCGGAGCTGCTTGTGATCCATACGCGGCGCATCAGCCATTGTCGAACACCATCTTATAGCCCGCGCGTTGCCCATCATCCTCCAGAAGAACGACGGCATCATAGGTTTTCCCGGTTTTTTCCGAGTAGCAGCCTTTCAGCGGGGCGCGGCCATTTTTCAAAAGCGCAGCGGCAAGAGATTTCGTCAGCGCCTTTTTCTTGGCGGCGAAGAATCGGCTATTTTTCCAGAGGACAAATGCGCAAGAACGATTCTCACAGAAAAAGCCCTTCTGCGATTCCGTTACCTCGGCCCCGCAGCGGGGACACCTGCCGACTACCTCACGCCCGGAGGGGAACAGGACTTCCGCACCGGGGATGGGCTTGTAGGTCTGCACCAGCTCATGTAGCATGGCGGCGATCCCATCCATGAAGCTGTCCGGGGCGATTTCGCCGCGCTCGATCTCTTTCAGGCGGTGTTCCCATTCAGCGGTGAGCTGCGGAGACTGGAGCTGTTCGGGCAGAACGGTGATAAGCGCCGTGCCGGTGGAGGTGGGCAGCAGATTTGTGATCTTCTTGGACTTCCTGCGCTCCACAAAACCGGAGGACACCAGCTTTTCAATGATACCGGAACGGGTCGCCGGGGTGCCAATGCCCTTGCGCTCGGCATCATCTGGCATATCCTCCTTGCTTGCGTTCTCCATCGCAGCCAGCAGCGTATCCTCGGTGAAATGCTTGGGCGGCGTGGTTTTTCCGGTCTTGACCGATGCGGCAGATACGGAAAGCGTCTGATTCTCCGTTCCCACCGGCAGCGCGGGCGCTGCCTCTGCCTGCTCCTGCTCATAGCGCTTCCAGCCGGGAGCAAGGACGGTTTTGCCCTTGGCGGTGAAGCTCTGACCGGCACAGTCCACCGTAATGACCGTTTCTGCGTAGCGATGTGGTTCATCCACCGCACGAAGCAAGCCCCTTGCCGCCAGCTTCAGCACCTCGCGTTCGCCCAGCGGCAGAGAGGCTATATCTACCTTTTCCGCGCTGATGGTGGGAACAATGGCGTGGTGATCGGTGACTTTTTTACTGCTGCATACCTGCTTGGCGCAGATGGTCGGCGGCTTCTCCATGCCGCAGACAGCGGCAGCGGCGGCGACAAGGCCGGGGACGCTGCCCTCCATATCGTCGGTCAGATAGCGGCTGTCGGTGCGCGGGTAGGTACAGAGCTTCTTTTCATAGAGCGCTTGGAGATAGTCGAGGGTCTGCTGGGAGGTGTAGCCGAGAACGCGGTTGGCGTCGCGCTGGAGGGCGGTCAAATCGTAGAGCGCGGGCGCTTTCTCAGACTTTTCCTTGCGCTCCACGCTTTTGACGGTTACTGCCTTGCCCTTGCAGGCGTTGGCGATGGCGTCGGCGTCCTTCCTGTCCTTCATTCGGCCTGTCGTGGCGGGAAAGCCGCAATCGAGCTGGACGGTGTAGAACGGTTCTGCCACAAATGCGGAGATCTCCGCCTCACGCTGTACCAACAGCGCCAGCGTGGGCGACATGACGCGCCCGATGTTCAATGTGCGGCCATACGTCAGGGAGAAATACCGCGTGGCGTTGATACCAACCAGCCAATCAGCCTTGGCGCGGCACAGGGCAGATTGATGCAGGCCGTCATAGTCGCGCCCAGACTTAAGCTGCTGAAAGCCGCTGCGGATGGCATCATCCTCCATTGAAGAAATCCAAAGCCGCAGAATCGGCTTGGAGCATCCCACAAGGCAGTAAACCGTGCGGAAGATCAGCTCACCCTCGCGCCCAGCGTCGCAGGCGTTGACCACCTCTGCCACATCCTCCCGGCGCATCAGCTCCCGCAGAATGTCAAACTGCTTCTGCTTTTCAGAGCGGACGATGAAGCGGGACGAGGTAGGAATGATGGGCAGCGCCGCCAGCGTCCATTTGGCATCATCGGCATTGTAAACGGCGGCGTCGGCCAGCTCTGCCAGATGCCCAAAGCACCACGACACGACATACCCGCTGCCCTCCAGATACCCGTCATGCCGTGACTTTGCGCCCAGCACGGCGGCGATGCTCTGCGCCACGGAGGGTTTTTCGGCGATCACAAGGCGCATGGTGCAGCCTCCATTCTCTTTACGTCACGGTAGCAGGGACGAACGCAGCTCTGTCCGAAGCGCTTGCAGCCGTAGCAGAAGTGTTCCTTGGCAGCGTCGGGAGGGCTGTCCTCCCGCGCTGCTTTCGGCTTCTGCATCATCAGGCGTTCCAGCGGGTTATTGGTGAAATATCTCATGCGTCTGTATCCTCCGTAGTATCCTGTTCCGGTTCGCCCTCATACGGCTCAAACTCATATTCGTCCTCATCCTCACCGTAGTCATAATCGTCCAGATCGGCGCTGCCCTTGGTCTGCGGCTTGGCCTTTTTCTGCTTGAAGATGTAGAACGCTGCACCGCTGCCCAGCGCGACAATCAGCAGGACGACAAGGATACCGCCCACGCCGCTCTTTTCCTCCGGTTCCTCGGCGGCGGGTTCTGTCGGCTCAGCGGGGACTTCGGGCTTTGCCTCCTTGCCCACGCACTCGGTCATGTTGACCGCGCAGACGGGGCAGGATGTATTGACCGCACCGGCCACGCATTTGGTGGTGCAGGAGCAAGTGGCGGGCGTTTCTTCCTCGCCGGTCAGCGCCATCAGGTCGGCCTCATCCACCTGATTCAAGAAGTGGACGGTTTCTTCGCCCTCATCGTCGCGGTCAATAATCAGGTAAAATGTATTGCCGTTCTTGCTTTCCAGCGTAATGAACTGTTTTCCTGCCTTGGTGCTGGAGCCAATATCGTCGATCAGTGTCAAATTGCCGTCCGGTGTCAGCGCATCGCTGCCGCCCATCATGCCGCCGATGCTCACGGTGCTGTCGGCGGCGTCGGTGACGGTCAGATAGCTGCCGTACACATAGCCCACACGGGCAGGTAGCAGGATTTTTACCCAATCGCCGTCCCTGCCAATCACATCGACCACCGTGCCGTTGGGGAGCTGCGTAAACGCGGTGTTGTCCAGTCCCGCGCCGGTGCGGACGTTCAGGTTGCCGCCGTTGGTCGTGACCGTGCCGATCTGTTTTGTTTCCTGTGCGTCTGCGGCGCTGCTTTCGGCGGTGGGCAGCGCATCATCAGGATAATCACCGTCGCTGGCAAAGGCGGAAACGGGGAGAATCCCGATGCACAGGAGCATCAGCAGCAGGCTGATAAAAATGCGTGGTGTGTTCTTAGTCATGGTTCAACGCCTCCTTTTCCGAAGTGGCCGGTGCAGGCGCGGCCTGCATACGGCGGAACAGCTCGGCAAACTGCTCCATCGTCATGCCGTTCTCACGCACCATGCCGATGATGTCGGTGTCCTCCAGCTCACGAATCTGCTTTTCCAGCTCGCGGTTGCGGCCTTGCAGATCAGAGATTTTGCCTTTGTTCTTCTCCAGCTCTCCACGGAGCTTCATAATTTTCGGGTTCATATCGTTCACTCTCCTTTACGGCAAGCGCCCATAACGGTAGAAATGGGACTGCCAATAGCTTGAATTTAAGTTCGCATAAGAGATCGGGTCGCCACAGTGGATCATCATATTGTTGCCAACATAGATACCCACATGGCTGACACCGGGGGTATCATACGTTCCGGTGAAAAACACCAGATCGCCCGGCTTGACGTTAGCAGAGGATACAGGCGTACAGATATTGCAAAGTCCCTGCGCGCCCAGTCTGCCCACATCCCAACCGGAATGATTGATGACCCAACTGACGAAGCCCGAACAGTCAAACGAGGTGGAGGGACTGCTGCCGCCCCAAACGTAGGGGTAGCCGAGATACTTTTCCGCTTCCTTGATGATGGCGGCAAATACCTCATCGTCCAGCGCCTCCGGGGGAATGTCGTAGTCGGTATAGCTGCCCTCCACATACTTGCCGATGTAGCCTGAACCGGGGAACAGGTCGGGACGGTTGCCGAGGGTGGCCATATAGGTGGCGTACATTCCGAGCTGTTCTTCGCTCATAATGTAAACGGGAACATGGGAGAGATTGAAGTTTTCCAGCGTGACCGTGCAGATGTAGTAGTCATACGGCACCTGATAGGTGTCCGTATGGGTGTTGCCGTCCGCGTCCGTCCATGTGTCGGTTTCCGTGCGGTAGCGGGTTTCCACCACCACATCCTCGGTCAAGATGTACTGGCGGTCAAAGAGCATCTGGAGCGTACCCTGCACCTCATCCAGCGTCCATTCCCCTTGATGCAGCGCCGTAATCATGGAAATGAGTACATAGGGGTCATGCTCGATGGTGTCCAGATCAAAGTGGTACTCATCGTAGTCATGGGTGCTTTCGTAGGTGTCGAGGTAGCGCTGAAGCTCTGCTTCCATCGCGCAATACTGCGCCTCCGCACCCAGCATATCGGCGTCCTGCGATGGATAGGTGCTGGCCGCGATCCCGGAGCCGACGCCATCCATCATCACCGAGCAGGAGGACAGGCCATTGAGCAGAAATGCCAGCATCAGCAGAATTGCGGCGGCAATGGCAAAGCCGCGCCGGTGTTCCCACACATATTTGCCCGCTTTCTCAGCCTTTTCAGCGGCTTTTTTCGCGGCCTTGGCGGTATTCTCTGCCGCCTTTGCCGTAGCCTGCGCCGCCTGATTGTGCTTGGCAGCGGCATACTGCTTCTTAATTGCCTGCTTCTGCTGCCATTTGGAAACGGGATTGCTTGTGGGGCTGTCGATCTCTGCTTTCTTCTGGAGCGCGTCAAGATTGGCTCGTTCCAGCTTTTTCTCTGCACGGATGGCAGCACGATAAGGCTTGAGCTGATGGGCGCGGTGGGCAGACTGCACCAGCCGCCCGCCGCTCTCCACGGCTTGCTCTACCTTGTGCGCGGCCTCTACGCCTACATTGTCATCCTCGCTCTGCCGCACCTCCCGATGAACCTGAGAGAGAATGAGGTTGGCGGGGGCATCCCGCACGGCATGGGTCAGCTTTGAGGGCGGCTTTTTCTTATCCACTTCCTCAAAACGGAGCTGCGTTTTGACCTTGCCGGTGGCCGGATCAAAGCCGCGTTCCTTTTTGACCACGGTTTTCTTGGGGATTTTCGCCTGCGCCTTATCCGCCTTGGCCTCCGCTTTTTTCACCCGCTTGATGGGCTTTTCCAGCTTCGGCTCGGCAAGATCGGCGTCGGAAAACTGTAAACGCGGTTCTCTTTTCATGCCGACGCCACCTCTTGCGGTTTGGTTGTCATGACGCGGTACAGCTCGGTGTCCTTCGGGAAGTGGTCAATGAAGGGCAGGATCGTGTTGCCGTAGAACAGCAGCCCCTCGCCCTCGCCGGAGTGGGTCACATAAGAAAGCTGATGCGGCGAAATGTTGAGCTGCTTTGCGAGAATCTGCCGGTCGCCAGCGGCCTGATTGAGCATATAGATGAAATCGCTGTTCTCAAAAATGTTCTCAACCTCGCGGCTGGATAACAGGTCTTTGACATTTTGCGTGATCCCGGTGGGGATGCCGCCCCATTTGCGATAGCGTTTCCAGATTTCGACACTGTACGAAGCCGTCTGTTCCTCCTTCAAAAGAAGATGGAACTCGTCAAGATAGTAGCGGGTCGTTTTATGGGCGGCGCGGTTGATGGTCACACGGTTCCAGACCTGATCCTGCACCACCAGCATCCCGATTTTTTTGAGCTGCTTGCCCAGTTCCTTGATGTCGTAGCAGACGATGCGGCTGTTCACATCCACGTTCGTGTGATGGTTGAACACATTCAGAGAGCCGGTGACGTAGATTTCCAAAGCAGTGGCGATGTACTGCGCTTCCTTTTCATCCTGCGCACGGAGGGCGTTATACAAGTCCTCCAGCAGCGGCATATTCTCCGGTTTCGGGTCATTGAGGTAGTCCCGGTAGACGATGCGAACGCAGCGGTCGATGATGGTCTTTTCCACAGGGGCAAGCCCATCCTTGCCGCCGACGATCAGCTCGCACAGCGACAGAATGAAGTCGGATTTCAGGCTCAACGGGTTATCATCGTCGCTGTAATCCAGATTCAAGTCCATCGGATTGATGTAGCAGGGCGAACCGTCGTAGCCCTTGCCGGTGGGCGACAGCTTAATGACCTGACCGTGCAAACGCTCCACCAGCGGTGTATATTCACCTTCCGGGTCACAGATGATGATGTCATCCTTGGGGCAGATGAGAAACGCATTGGTGATCTCACGTTTTGCCGAAAACGACTTGCCGCTGCCTGGAGTGCCTAAAATCAGACCGTTGGGATTTTTCAGAAGTTTCCGGTCTACCATGATGAGGTTGTTGGAAAGAGCGTTGATGCCGTAGTACAGCGCCTCCGAACCGTTCTGGAACAGCTCCTGCGTGGTGAAGGGGACGAAGATCGCTACGCTGGAGGTGGTCAAGCCCCGCTGAATCTCGATCTGATTCAACCCCAGCGGGAGACTGCTCATCAGTCCTTCCTCCTGCTGGAAGTCCAGCCGGGTCAGCGCACAGTTATATTTTTGCGCGATGCTGGAGGTCTGGAAGATATTGTTGTCGAGCTGCCGGGGCGTATCCGCCGTATTGAGAATGAGGAAGGTCAGCAGGAACATTCGCTCATTGCGGGACTGCAAATCCTGCAACAGCTTCTTGGCCTCCGCGCCGTAGGTGGCGAGGTCAGAGGGGATAATGTCCATGTCGTACCCTGCACGGACGGCCTTCTTCTGTTCCTCGATTTTGGACTTGTCGAGATCGGTGATCTTGCGCTTGACGGTCTTGATGGCGTTGACCTGATCCACAGACTGCACATGAAGATTGACGAGAACGCTGCTCTCCATATCCAGAAAGTCCGCCAGCATCCGGTCATTCAGCTCCGGTGCCAGAATCTGCACGAAGCTGACCGAGCCCAGCTTTTTGCCCATGCGGAACATCCTGCCGGTCTTGAACTCAAAGGAGCTGGGCGCGATAAAGTCCTTGGTAGACAGCCCGGAGGGAGCCAGCCAGTCCCACGAAAAGCGGAACGGTTCCTGCTCGTCCATCCGCAGAATGTCGTGCATGACGTGCAGGCGCTCAAAGCCGTTCAGCGGCGCAGCCACAACGCCCAGCCGCTTGAAGTTGTTCAGAAGATCGGTTTCAATGCGCTCCAAACGGGGCTTGGCGGCGCGGAGATTGTCGGCTTCAATGCCGAATGTGAGATACTTGGTCTTAATGAGGCCGTTGTTGCCGCGGGCAAGCTGATTTTGCAGCATACCGGCGTACTCGGCGCGGATGCCGTCAAACTCGTCCCCGCAGGGCGGAATAGAAATGCTCCGTGCAAAGGTTTCCTGTGAAGCCGAGAGGTTCACAAAGGAAAGCTGGAATTGCACGGAGCTGTCAAAGTAGTTCAGAAAATCGCACCACGCTTCAAAGATGGCGGTCTTGTCCTCGTTCTGCGAGAGCTGGTAGTTGATGTCCTGATACTGGATCGTTTTGGTGTAGCGCGTGTCGGTCACACGGCAAATACCGTCCGGCCACATACGCTGATACGGGATGCTGTCCTGCGCCGATTTTTCTTTCTTATCCGTTCGGTTCGCTCTTGCGATGGCGGCTTCGATCTGTTTTCGTTCGGCGCGGGTCAGCTTTTTCTTTTCGGACAATTTGATACACCTCCCGGTCTAACTGGTTTTGCCGCTCCAAAACGGCATAGAAATTGTTGGTCTTATACGGGCGCTGCTTCGGCCTCTGGAAACACACGCGGTAGATGTTGCGGATGACGACCTCCAACGGCTGACCGTTCTTTTCATACATGGCGAACAGCATGGCCGGGATCATCACCACCATCATCACCATGGCGGCGGGGCTGGTGCCGATGCTGCCCTTGAGCAAGAAGAAAAGCGGTACGCCGATGAGCGCGCCGCTTCCGAAGCAGATAAGCTGTCGTTTCGTGAGGTTGAACAGCACCTTGGTTTTTACTTTGGTTAAGTCCTTCGGGACGTTGACATAGGCCATTGTAATTTACCTCCGTTATGGGAACTGAATGGAGCAGTCTACTTCGTTGCCCCATACATCCCAGCCAGCAGGAGACTGTCGGGCAAATAGCTCGATACGAGGCATATCGCCTGCCAGCTCCACAATTTTCTCCCGGATAATATCGGGCTTTTTGCTGTGTTCCGCTATGGGTGCAAAGACCACCTGATGAAGATTTGCAGAGTGACGCTTCGGCGAGCCTTTCGTTGCAAGCAAGCAAAGCTCTACATTTGCGCGTGTCCAGTAGCCCATGCCCCAAAACAGAGAAGATGTCTTTTTGTTTTGCTTTACCCATGCGAAAGCGACCGTTTTATAGGTGAAGCCCCAAGCATCAATGACAGAAAATGCTTCGCGCAAAGTCGGGAATGTCACCCACATAAACAGGATGCAGTTTTTATCTGCCAGTTCTCTGACCGGGAGATTTCTGATGTCATCCATGCTCATGGTCGGGTAGTGAGATTCAGCGGATCGTCCAGCGCCCTTCTTTGACCATACGCGATATGCCCAAGGTGGATCAGCAAGAATGATTTGATACTTTTTCAATTCATCACCCCCGTTAATGTGCATTGAACACAGACTTGGCAAGGCTGCTGGTTTTGAACAGGCAGAAGCACAGCAGCACCGTGTAGCCCATGCAAGTCCAGATGGCGTAGATGATGTCATCCACAAGCGCGATGTTCTGCACCAAAACCGCGTAAATGGCAACGCAGACGATAATCAAAAACGCTTGGAAGCCCAGTGCCAGCAGGGAGCGGATGTAGTTCTGCCCCATGCCGCCCCATTCCTTGCCCATCATGGTCGCCATCGGAATGGGAGCAACAGAGGTGACGAGATATATTTCAATCATTCTTCCGAATGTGATAATGAAAATGCAGATGGTCAGCGCCCACATGGTAATGCCCACGAACAGCGATTGGAACCACAGGCCGAACAGCGGCCCCAGCTCCATCTCCATCAGCCGATCCTCGATACCCACCATGACGCTTGAAATATTGATGCTGGTGTCGCCGATAATCAGCCCGGAGGCGCTGGCAACGACGCTTTGGGCGGCATCGAACACGCCCATCACAATCGTCCATGTGTTTGTTACAATCAGGACAGCGGCAGCGGACTTGAACGCCCACTTGAAGAATATCCATGTGTCCATGTCGTTGAGGTTATTTTTGTCGGTAATGAGCTGGATCAGTTCCAGCGTCATCACAAAGGCGAGAATTGCGCCTGCGATGGGGACGATCACGGTTTCCGACAGGTTTTGTATCATGCTGAAAATGCTGCCGTTCCATGCCTGCGGCGATAAGCCCACCTGACCGGAGATCTCGGCAACCTTTTGATTGGTCGCATCGAACATCCCGGACAGATTGCTCACGATACCGCCGATGAGCATTTCTTTCAGCCATTCCGTGATCTTATCCCATAAGAAATCCATAGGGTTGCCCTCCTTTCGGGAGGATGCCGCCCGAAAGCGGCACCCTCCGTGGATTTATGGGAAGCAAACGAGCTGCCGATTAGCCGAACAGACCGGACAGCAGCGGCACGAGGGTAATGCCAATCAAAGCCACCCCGCCACCGGCCATCAGCTGCTTCATGCCCTGAGATTTAGCACCAGATAGCCATAGGTAAGCATTTGATATGATCTCCAGCTTTTCCCCGGCTCCACACCGTGCGTGCAGCTTTCACCGCACACGGCGTTCCATC
>ERZ780144.2966-NODE-2966-length-13343-cov-2.854154_pt1 | contig 13343 bp, 10 predicted proteins | sample MGYA00511380_ERZ780144 | MGnify/ENA primary metagenome ERZ780144 (study PRJEB29588, sample SAMEA1965858) | human gut metagenome | biome: human gut; feature: human-associated habitat; material: faeces | place: Denmark | collected 2008/2010 ... | reverse complement strand
AACCAGCAAGCATGAGGTAAAATCTGTAGATGATATGAAGAATCTGAAGGTTCGTGTAGCCGGCTCTAATCTTCTTATGGAGTGTTATAAGAGATGGGGGGCAGATGCTACAAATATGAACTGGTCCGAGACCTACACAGCACTTCAGCAGAATACGGTAGAGGGCGAGGAGAATCCGTTGCCCGCCATCGATGCAGCCAGTGTACAGGAGGTACAGCCATATTGCTCCATGTGGGATGCAATCTATGACTGCCTGTTCTTCTGCATCAACCAGGATATTTATGATGCGCTGACACCGGAGCAGCAGGCTGTTGTTGACGAGTGTGGTCAGAAAGCTGTTGAGTATGAGCGTTACATCAACCGTTCCAGTGATGATGAGATCAAAGCACGCTGGGCAGACAAAAACGGTGTGACCTTCACAGAGAAAAAGGACATGGATATCGATTCCTTTAAGAAAGCAGTAGACGGTGTAGATGACTGGTTTGTTCAGGAACTGAAAAAACAGGGCTATAATGATGGTCAGGATCTGGTAGATCTGTTTACAAAGTAATCTTCATATATGTTTATAAAAAGATAAAATAGCCGGAAAGAGGCAGTTCTGAGAGGATTTTTCAGGACCGCCTCTTTTCTTTGCGGAAAAAAGATTATATACTGATAGCAGTCCGGCATTTGTCGGGCAGGAGATTATTGAAATATGACCGGAACATAAGTAAAGCATATATTCGCATTTATTTTACTGTATGCTCCGGAGAGTTGATAAAGTAAAGGAAGAAATATGATAAAGATCGATCTGATAACCGGATTTCTCGGATCCGGAAAGACAACATTTATAAAAAAATATGCCTCCTATCTTCTGAAAAAAGGCATGAACATCGGGATCCTGGAAAATGATTTCGGGGCAGTGAATGTGGATATGATGCTGCTTCAGGATCTGATGGGAGACAACTGTGAGCTGGAGATGGTTTCCGGGGGCTGTGATGCGGACTGTCACAGACGGCGATTTAAGACAAAGCTGATCGCCATGGGAATGTGCGGTTACGACCGTGTCATCGTAGAACCATCCGGAATCTTTGATGTGGATGAGTTCTTTGACGCCCTCCATGAGGAACCGTTGGATAAATGGTATGAGATCGGAAATGTGATCGCCATTGTGGATGCGAAGCTGTCAGAGGATCTTTCAGCGGAAGCGGATTATCTGCTGGCTTCCGAGGTGGCAGATGCAGGCTATGTATTACTGAGCAGGAGCCAGGAAGCCACGGTGGAAGAGATCAGCAGCACAAAAGAGCATCTCAACCGTGCACTTGGCCAGATCCAGTGCAGGCGCCGTCTGGACAGTGAGATTCTCACCGGAAACTGGGATGATCTCACAGACACAGACCTGGAAAAGATCCTGGATTGCGGGTATGTGGCAGAGGATTACGTGAAGGAATCCTATGCGGAAGGCGGCGGATTTGATTCTCTGTTTTTTATGAACGTTCATAAAAGCGAGGAGGAACTTCATGAAACTGCAGAAAGGATCCTGAATGATCCATCTTGCGGAGATGTTTTTCGCGTAAAAGGTTTTCTCAGAAAAGAAGATGGACAGTGGCTGGGGCTGAATGCTACCCGCCATGAGATCTGCATCCGGCCGGCAAAGCTGGGACAGGAGATCATGATCGTTATTGGGGAGAAACTGAATAAAGAGGTAATTGATGGATACTGGAAATAATACTGCAGGAAAAACAGCACCGGAGAGATATGTCTCAGAGAAGGCATTTGAAGAGCTGCCAGATACCTTTCAGAAGCTAGCAGAGCTGCTTGGAGAAGATCAGTTTGAACTGGTGGCAGTGAATGATGAGAAAGATCCGCAGGATCAGAAAGCAGCTTCAGAGAGTGCTTTTTCGGAAGAGATGGCGGAAAAGCCCGATGACAATATGTACAGAGTGGATTCTTATGTAAAAAACGGCGAAATCCGTCTTGTGTATCTTATGAATGATGCGGTAGAAAGCTTTCTTGTTTTTGGAAATGCCCGTATGACAGGTGTATACAAACCGGATTACGAGGGCGAGATCCTGGCAGATTTAAGCCGGCAGGGTAGAGAATACATCCTTGTGGTTCACCAGGATGATTCGGTGGTGACTTTGTTTTTTGAAACCCTGTCTCTGGAAAAATATCTCTACGATTACAGCCGGATCGGTCATTTCTGGGTAGAAGGGTATGAATATTTACGGCAGCTGGAATATCGGCTGGCGATCCTCCGCGACAAATATGATTATATAGGCGGGGACAGCTGCAACGCTCTGGAGGAGAAGCTTTCTGCACTGGTGGAATTTCCGCCATTGAATTACTGCTGTTATCCGGCTGTTCCGGAAAAGTATATTGTTCCCAAGGAAAATCCGTGGATTCCCTCGGAAAAGGCATTTGAGGTAATGGGAGAGATCGCAAGGCAGGCAGGAGACCGTACCTTTGTCAGGTGGCTTGAAATTTACCGGAAACTTCCGTTTAAATGGGTAGCACGGAAATTGGCAGGAATGCTTCACCGTACAAAACACATTCAGGTAACGATGTGCCTTTCCGAAAAGTTGAGGGAGGCTTCATCCGGATATGGGGATCGTTCCTTTGGAAAAGAAGCGGATGAAGAACTTAGAGTTCTTACAGAAAAAGCCAGGACAAAGCAGACAGAGCTGAAAGAGCAGGGTATGGGATCCGAAGTACTCAGGGAAGAACCGTTTACCATTGCCAGAGATTCTCTGGGATTTAAGGTTTATCTCATGAAATGGAACAAAGGAAGAAAAGACTGTACCGTTGAAATTGAAGAAATATGACGAAATATATATAGATCCGTAGAGAATATCTGTGAAGTGTTTTTGCCCGGCAGGGATTGCTTTTTTAAAAACACTGGGGTATAATCTAACGGAAAGAGTTAAGAACAGCCCTTTAATAAGAAAGGAGATTTTTAAAATGAAAGTAACACATATTACAGATATTGATAAATTTTTTGAGGTAATTGACAGCTGCAAGGGTAGAGTAGAGCTTGTAACAGGAGAGGGAGACAGACTGAACCTGAAATCCAAGCTTTCCCAGTATGTATCTCTTGCAAACATCTTTTCCGCTGGTGAGATCCCGGAGCTTGAGATCGTTGCAGCAGAGAAAGAGGATATCGACAAGCTTATGAACTTTATGATCAACGGCTGATAGGAAGAACGATTTTCAGGGATGTGAGCTTTTCACATCCCTCTATTAATCTGAATGTAAAGCAGAATAGGAATGTCTGTTTTGTAAAATGGATATAATGACAGCAGATACAGAAACAGGTAATTTTTTCTCTGTCATCATGAGCATAACAGGATACAACCAGGGGGTATAATACTTCCTGGTCAAACTACGTTAAAAGGAGTGTATACAAAATGGTTAAAATTGATATTATCTCCGGTTTCCTTGGCGCCGGAAAAACAACTCTGATCAAAAAGCTTCTGAAGGATGGATTTCAGGGTGAGCAGGTAGTTCTGATCGAGAACGAGTTCGGTGAGATCGGTATTGACGGCGGCTTCCTGAAAGAGGCAGGGATCCAGATCCGTGAGATGAATTCCGGATGTATCTGCTGCTCTCTGGTAGGAGATTTCGGAACCTCTCTGAAAGAGGTTGTTACCAAATATGATCCGGACAGGATCCTGATCGAGCCATCAGGAGTTGGTAAGCTTTCTGATGTTATCAAGGCTGTACAGGGTGTTCAGGACGAGGTTGACATTAAACTGAACAGCTATACAACTGTTGTTGATGCAAAAAAATGCAAAATGTATATGAAGAACTTCGGTGAGTTCTTTGATAACCAGATCCAGTATGCAGGTGCTATCATCATGAGCCGTACCGATATTGCAAGTGAGAAAAAGGTTCAGGAGTCCCTGGAGCTTCTTCGCAGCCTGAATAAGGATGCTGCTATCATTACAACTCCGATCGAGAATCTTGACGGTAAGAAGCTGGTAGAGGTTATGGAGCATCCGGTATCCCTGGAGCAGGAGATGCTTGAGGAGGAGCATGAGCATCATCATCACCACGACGGAGAGTGTGGCTGTGGCCATGATCATGAAGAGCATGAGCATCATCACCATGACGGAGAGTGCGGCTGTGGCCATGATCATGAAGAGCATGAGCATCACCATCACCACGATGGAGAGTGTGGCTGTGGACATGACCACCACCATCATCATGCAGATGAGGTCTTCACAAGCTGGGGCCGTGAGACTATTAAAAAATATACACGTGAGGGACTTGAGAAGATCCTTGAGGCACTTTCCGAGTCTGATAAATACGGTATCATCCTCCGTGCAAAGGGAATGCTTCCGGCAGAAGACGGAACATGGATCTATTTTGATATGGTTCCGGAAGAAACTGAGATCCGTGAGGGTGCACCGGAATATACAGGCCGTCTGTGCGTGATCGGTTCTAAGCTTGACGAGCATGCACTGGAGGAGCTTTTCGGGATCGCATAAAGCATATGATAAAATAAATGTCCGTTTTGACGCAAAGCCAAAGCGGAATACAGATATAGATTGTTACAGAAAGGAAACAGATACTGTACATTAAATCGTACAGTATCTGATAGGATGGATTTATGGAAGAGACCAGAGTACCCGTTTATCTGATCACAGGTTTTCTGGAAAGCGGCAAGACCTCTTTCCTGAGCTTTACCCTGCAGCAGGATTACTTTCAGATCGATGGAAAAACACTGCTGATCCTTTGCGAAGAGGGTGAGGAAGAATATGATGAGGAAGCACTGAAACAGTGCAATACCGTTGTGGAGAGCATTGACAGTGAGGAAGAGCTTACACCGGAACGACTTGCGGCAATGGAGATCCTGCATCAGCCGGAGCGGGTGATCATTGAGTATAATGGCATGTGGCTGGTAAGTAAATTCGAGGAAATGGAAAAACCGGAAGGCTGGGGCGTGGAGCAGCATATCACCTGTGTGGATGCAAGCACATTCCAGGTTTATATGGCGAATATGAAGTCCCTTTTTATGGATATGGTCCGCAATGCGGATATGGTTATCTTTAACCGCTGCCAGGAGAACGATCCGCTTCCTTCTTACAGAAGAAGCATCAAGGTGGTGAACCAGCGTGCGGAGATCATCTTTGAGGATGAAGAAGGCGAGCTTGGTGATCTTTTTGAGGATGAGATGCCATTTGATATTGATGCGCCGGTGATCGATATCCTCCCGGAGGATTATGGTATCTGGTTTGTGGATTCCATGGATCATCCGGACCGTTATGTCGGAAAAACCGTTCACTTTAAAGCACGTGCCCTGAAGCCGCGTGGAATGGGAAGCAAATTCTTTGTTCCCGGAAGAACAGCCATGACATGCTGTGCAGATGATACCACATTCCTTGGTTACATCTGCAAGAGCGCTTTTGCTCCGAAGATCGCAGAAGGCCAGTGGGTGGATGTTACTGCGAAGGTTGCGTTTGAGAAGAGAATGGAATATCAGGGAGAGGGAATCGTACTTTACGCAGAGCATGTAGAAGTTTGTGAGCCACTTGCTGATGAGATGGTATATTTCAACTGATACGATCAGAGCATTTGTATGCCTTAAGGCATAAGAAGGCCTGACATTGAAACAGGTAAATTACAGCTGAGGAGTTTTTATGTATTTAATTGCAGGTTTGGGAAATCCGGGAAAGCAGTATGAGGCTACACGCCACAATATGGGCTTTGACACAGTTGACTGTCTTGTGGAGAAGCATAATATCCCGCAGGGCGGCGTAAAATTTAATGCCATGTATGGAAAAGGTATCATCGGCGGTGAAAAAGCTATTCTGATGAAACCGCTTTCCTATATGAATTTAAGCGGCGGTCCGATCCAGGAGATGTCCGGCTATTTCAAGATCGATCCGGAGACAGAGCTGATCGTGATCTACGATGATATCGATCTGGAGCCTGGGCAGCTTCGTATCCGCAAAAAGGGCAGTGCGGGCGGACATAAAGGGATCAAGGATATCATCCGCCGCCTTGGAACTGAAAAATTTATCCGCATCCGTGTTGGTGTCGGTGCAAAACCGAAAGACTGGGATCTGGCAGATTTTGTGCTGGGTCATTTTTCGGACAGTGACCGCAAGCTTGTGGATGAAGGGATCAATGATGCGGCAGAGGCTGTGGAGATGATCCTGTCCGAGGGCGTAGATGCGGCGATGAATAAATATAACAGGAAAAAGCCTAAGAATTGAGGTTTGTATGGAAGCATTTTTGCATCCTCTGCAGGGTCTTGCAGAGTTTGGGGAAATAAAAAAGCGCTGTGGCGCAAACTGCGGAATTCTTAATGTTTCCGGATGCATGGAGTCCCAGAAGGTCCATCTGATGTATGGACTTTCCGGGCTTTTTCCATATCATCTGATCCTTGCGGATGATGAGCGCAACGCAAAGGAAATCTATGAGGATTACCGCTTCTATGACAAAAATGTATATTTTTATCCGGCAAAGGATCTTCTGTTTTTTCAGGCAGATATACACGGAAATCTTCTGATCCGGCAGCGGATGCGTGTGATCCGGGCACTTCTGGAACAGGAAGAAGTGACCGTTGTTACCAGCATTGACGGATGTATGGATTTCCTGATGCCGCTGGAAAAGATTAGAAGCAGACTTCTTCATTTTAAAAGTGACAGTGTGATCGATCTGGATCAGTTGAAGGAAGAGCTGGTAGAGCTGGGGTATGAACGCACCGGTCAGGTAGAGCTTCCGGGGCAGTTTTCTGTGCGTGGAGGAATCATTGATATCTATCCGCTGACAGAGGATAATCCTTGGCGTATCGAACTGTGGGATGATGAGGTGGATTCTATCCGGAGCTTTGATGCGGAAAGTCAGAGATCTCTGGAAAATGTAGATGAAATTACGATTTATCCGGCCGCAGAAAAGATGGACGGAGAAGATATGGTATCCTTTCTGGATTATTTTCCGGAAGAAAAAACACTGGTGTTTCTGGATGAACTGAACCACCTGGCAGAAAACGGCGAGGGTGTGGAGGAAGAGTACCGTCAGAGTCGTATGCACAGAGAGGAAAAAGGCGAGGCAAATCTTCCGGAGCAGTGGCTATGTGGCTTTCAGGAACTGCAGAAGAAGCTGAACAGACGGAATTGTGTGGCTGTATCCGCACTTTCTCCCAGACGTTCCGGATGGAAGATCAATGAGGAATTTGATCTTACGGTGAAGTCTGTAGATTCTTATAACAGCAGCTTTGAACTTCTGGTAAAGGATCTCCTTCAGTATAAGAGTCAGGGATACCGGATCGCATTGCTCTCCGGTTCCAGGACCAGGGCGGAGCGTCTGGCAAAGGATCTTTCAGAGGAAGGACTGAATGCTTTTTACAGCCAGGACATGGATCGTATCATCAGTCCCGGGGAGATCATGGTTGTCTATGGTCACGCAAGACGTGGCTTCCAGTATCCGCTAATCAAATTTGCAGTGATGACGGAAACCGATATTTTCGGCAAAGAGCAGAAAAAGCGTAAAAAAAAGAAAAAGTACAGCGGAAACAGGATCCAGGATTTTGCAGAGCTTTCCATTGGTGATCTTGTTGTTCATGAAAAGCACGGACTGGGTATTTACCGTGGAATCGAAAAGGTAGAGGTTGACCGTGTTGTGAAGGATTACATCAAGATCGAATACCGGGGCGGCAGTAATCTCTATATCCTGGCAACCCAGCTGGATGCTTTGCAGAAATATTCAGGATCCTCCGAAAATGCAAAAACGCCTAAGCTGAACAAGCTTGGCGGTCAGGAGTGGAATAAGACCAAGAGCCGTGTTAAGGGTGCGGTAAAAAATATCGCAAAAGAGCTGGTAGAGCTTTATGCAGTCCGCCAGGAGAAAGAGGGGTATGTCTGCGGACCGGATACCGTATGGCAGAAGGAATTTGAGGAGATGTTTCCCTATGAGGAGACAGAGGATCAGCTGGCAGCCATTGAGGATACCAAGAGAGATATGGAAAGCACTAGGATCATGGACCGTCTTGTGTGTGGTGACGTTGGTTACGGAAAGACGGAGGTGGCTTTAAGAGCTGCGTTTAAGGCAGTACAGGAAAGCCGGCAGGTGGTTTATCTGGTCCCTACTACCATTCTTGCCCAGCAGCATTACAATACCTTTGTACAGCGTATGAAAGAATTTCCGGTGAAGGTGGAGCTTCTCTGCCGTTTCCGGACATCTGCCCAGCAGAAAAAGACCATCGAAGGGATCAAAAAGGGGCAGGTAGATATTGTGATCGGCACCCACAGAGTTCTTTCAAAAGATGTGGAATTTAAAAATCTTGGACTTCTGATCATTGATGAGGAGCAGCGCTTTGGTGTTACTCACAAGGAGAAGATCAAGCAGATGAAAAAAGATGTGGATGTACTGACGCTGACGGCAACGCCGATTCCGAGAACTCTTCATATGAGTCTCATCGGTATCCGTGATATGAGCGTTCTGGAAGAGCCGCCGATGGATCGTGTGCCGATCCAGACATACGTTATGGAGTACGATGAGGAGACTGTTCGGGAAGCCATCCGCAGGGAGCTTCGCCGGGGGGGACAGGTGTATTACGTATATAATCGAGTCAATGACATTGCCGAAGTAGCCCTTCGGATATCCAGACTTGTGCCGGAGGCCAGAGTGGATTTTGCACATGGACAGATGAGTCAGAGGGAACTGGAGCAGGTAATGTATGATTTTATCAATGGAGATGTGGATGTACTGGTTTCCACCACTATTATTGAGACAGGACTGGATATTTCCAACGTAAACACTATGATCATCCATGATTCGGACAGATATGGCCTTTCCCAGCTTTATCAGCTCCGTGGGCGTGTAGGACGTTCCAACAGGACTGCTTATGCATTCCTGATGTATACCAAAAACAAGATGCTCCAGGAGACCGCGGAGAAACGGCTCAGCGCCATGCGGGAGTATTCAGACCTTGGAAGCGGTTTTAAGATAGCTATGAAGGATCTGGAGCTTCGTGGAGCAGGAAATCTTCTCGGTGCTCAGCAGCACGGGCATATGAACGCAGTTGGTTATGACCTTTACTGCAAGATGCTCAGTGAGGCTGTCAAGGAGGCAAAGGGAATCCGGACTATGGATGATTTTGAGACGACCATTGATCTCAATATTGATGCATTTATCCCGGATTCCTATATCGGCAACGAGTTCCAGAAGCTGGATATTTATAAGCGTATTGCCGGTATTGAAAGCCAGCAGGAATATGACGATATGCTGGAGGAGCTGATCGACCGTTTTGGCGAGCCGACAAAAGCTGTGCTGAATCTTCTTGCCATTGCAAGACTGAAGGCTCTTGCCCATCAGGGATATGTGACGGAGATCAAGCAGCTTGGAAAAGATGTCCGGATCACGCTCTATGAAAAGGCCAAGCTGGATCCCGCAGGTATCCCGGCTATTATGGCGCAGTACCGGAGAGGTTTGCAGTTTAAGGCTGATCATGAGCCGAAATTTATCCTGACACCACAGGGAAGGCTGATCGAAGAGCTGATGAAGTTTGCGGGGGAGCTGGCAAAACTGGCAGAGCCACTGGAGTAAAGGGAAGAATCAGCTAAGCTTAGGGTTATCCACGGGAAAAAACATCCGGTTTGTGGATACCGGATATTTTCCCGGAAAGACTTGTGGATAATTTGTGAAATGTCGTGTAAGTTCGTGAAATTCCTTGCTCTTAAAGGTGAAAACGTTTATAATCAAGTATTATGGAATAAGAGCCGGACCGTGATTCTTATGGACGGATAGATGGAGGATGAAATGAGAAATTCAGTAAAGAAAGCGGCAGTTACTGCTCTTGTCTGCGTTACAGCGGCAGGAATGATGGCAGGCTGCGGAAATAAAAAACTCGATGGTACAAAGATCGCAGTGACAGTCAATAAGCAGGAAATCCCGTTTGGCGTTGTAAGTCTGGCAGCACGTATGCAGCAGGCACAGGCTGAGGCAATGTACAAGATGTATCTTGGCGGTGGAAGCGATATGTCTATCTGGAGTACCAAAATGGATGATGATTCCGATGAGACTTACGGTGAAAATGCGGTAACAACTTCTGTTGAAACTGTTGAAAAGATGTGTCTGGAGAAAGAACACGCTTCCGAGTATGATGTTGAAATCACAGATGATGAGCAGAAGGCTCTTGAGGAAGCTGCCAAGAACTTTATGGCTGCCAATTCCGATGAGACAATTGCAGAGCTTGCGGTTGATGAAGATATGGTGAAGACTTTCCTCGAGCTTGAAACATACGATGTGAAGATGAAGGATGCCATTGAAGCCAAAGCGGACGTGAAGCTGGATGAGAAAGAATATCAGCAGATGTCTTTCAGCTATGCAAGTGCAAAGGTCAGCGGAGATGATCTTTCCGATGATGATATCAAGAAGAATAAAGAGAATCTTCAGAAGTTCTATGACAAGGTTAAAGAGGATCCGGCTGCAGATTTCAATACTCTTGGAGATGAGATCTCCAAGGATATGACCGCAACAACCGGAACATGCCCTACCTATGAGGAAGGTGATGACAGTGCTGCTAACGGAACTACTTATCCGGATGAGGTTCGTACCGCTTTAAGAAAGCTGGACGAGGGTGCACTGAACGAGGAGATCATAAAGACAGATTCCGTATGGTATGTTGTGAGACTGGATTCCAAGAATGATAAAACTGCAACGGAGAGTAAGAAAGAGTCTCTGACAAACACCAAGAAGGATGATTTTTATAATGATACAACAGATGGCTGGAAGAAGAAAGCTGATATCAAAGAAGAGAAAAAATTGATTAAGAAGATCAAGATCACAGATAATCATAGCTTTACGATCCAGACTCCAACTCCGACACCGGACCCGGATGTAACTGAGACACCGACAGCAGATTCTGCAGAGGCTGAGGCAACCGAGACACCGGCAGCTGAGGAGCAGACCGATGTGACTGAGACACCGGAGACAGAGGGAGATTCTGCAAAGGCTGATGAGGAGACTGCAGACAGTACAGAATCTGAGGCAGCTGCTACACCGGAAGCTGAGAAATAAGATACCATGTTTACAATGGAATGATAAGAGAAAAGACAACGAGCCGTGTACGGGTTTATCGTACACGGCTCGTTTTTTGTAATGCTCATGCCTGCTTTATGGATCGTCAGATTAGATCGAGATGCTCCAGTGCGTGAAGAATCCCGTCCCTGTCTACTGCGCTTGTCTGGTATGTGCAGTGTTTTTCGATGCCTCCGTAAGCATTTCCCATAGCAACGCTGACTCCGGCAGCTTTCAGCATGGGAAGGTCGTTGGGACTGTCTCCGAATGCATAGCAGTTTTCCCTGGGGATGGAAAGGCGGTCCAGGAGAAATTCCATGCCTGTGGCTTTGCTGGTACCCTTTTGTGTGACTTCCCAGATTCCGTCTCCGTGATCAAAATAGGTGTAATGATCATTACAGAAGCTGCGGAATTTTTCGACATCGGAATCCGGCAGCATATGTACCAGGAATTTGTCATAAGAGTAAGTGCAGGCATCCTCCCGATTGAATTTCGTGATGTCGACCATTGGAATTTCTTTTCGCATTTTGACTCCGAATTCGGACTGGGCCGGAGATGCACCATCATATAGGATCTCAGTGTTGGATTCAAAAATTGCCTCGATCTTGTATTTGCGGAGAAGGTCTACGGTTTCCTTGCACAGAAGATTTGGGACTGTGCGGAAAAAAAGCAATTTGTTGTCCATGTAAATGTGGGTTCCACAGCCGTATATATAGCCATCGAAATGAAGCTCTGAGAGTGCAGAGGGCATCATTACTTTGGTGCGGCCGGTGTTGATGAAAAGAAGATGACCGTTTTCATGGGCTTTTGTGAGGGCGCGGCTGGTGCTCTCCGGAACCTTGAAGGGGTGAGGCGTAAGCAGTGTGCCGTCTATGTCGAAGAACAGGATTTTTTTATCGTTCATATGGTCTCCTTTAAAATGGGATTTCTTCTTCGGTGTTACTGTTATCAATGTCAGTAATATCATTAACAGGAAGCGGTTCTGCGGATGTATCTTCAACAGAGTTCAGTGTGCTGACACGGATGCCGTTGAGTTCTATTTCACTTTCCATGGGGATCACAAGGCATTTTCGGCCATCGATGATGCGGGTTTCTACCAGTTCTGCCCGGTCCGGCGCTACGTGGATCACCACGTCAGGGGTTTTGATCTCGAATTTCCGGGTGTTGGTGATGTTGGATGCTACCAGAGCTGATTTTTCTCCTGCGGCAAGCTCATACTGTTCATCGAAGTTCTGGAGCTTTTCGTCTTCTACGCCGCATTCTTCGAAGAGACGTTTGACTTCGGATTTGGTGAGGACAACAGGTTCCGGTTCGTCCTTCTGGGATTCGATGAGATCGTTGAGCTTTTCATGGATCTCAAGGACTGTGTCGTAGGCACAGTCATCACCAAGGGTTTCTTCCACCAGAGCATTGAAGGAGTCACGCTGGGTTCCGGCAGATAGTGGTGTGGTGCAGCCGAAGACTTCTTCCATCATGGTGGAGCGGAGATTTTCGGCGTTTTTGGTGTAGTAGAGAAGTCCGTGGATATCGGTACTGCGGTCGTTGAACTGTGGGAAAAGGAAGCCCCAGTCAGGCATTTCTACCAGCCAGTCCCGGATACGGTCTTCAATATTGTTTGTCTCTGCATTGTAATGCAGGCCTGCTTTGGAGAGCTTGACCGGGCAGATACTGCAGAGGATGTGATCGTAGATCTCATCGGAAGCGTCGAACATTTCGGCACCGTCGGAGGATTTGCCGGGGATGTCGTAGACTGCGTGGATGAGGATGATGTAGTAGTTTTCACCGTAGTCGTAGTTTTCTATGATTCTGTCGTAGAAGGCTTCGGTGAGGGTGTCGTCGGTGAGTTTGCTTTTGCGGAGTTTCATGAGGAAGTTTTGGGTTCCGCCTTCGGTTTCCTGATCCAGAGGAAATTCCATGTTGATGAGGTTTTTTCCGATGGTGCCGGTGAGGGTTTTTCGGAAGATGTCGAAGTATTTGAAGGTTTCTTCCTCTGATAAGGATAAGAAGGCTTCTTTGAGTTCGGTTTTTTTGTTTTTTTCACCGTCTACGTAGCAGCCGCAGATGCGGGTGATGGAGCAGCGGTCAGGGGTGAATTGTTTTTTTATTTCTGCGATTTCTTTTTTGTTCATGTGTGGTTTACCTCGGTTTTTTGATTAGTTTGATTATAGCACAGGTGTTTGGTGGGGGCAAGATGACGCGGACGGACGTGTGAGATTTGCAGCAGAAGTCCGGGTGCCGTCGTCTCGCCTGGTCATACTAAGCGTCTGAGGTGTCTCACGGAGCGGCCAGCCCATAACTCGCCATGTACGCTGATGCGTACCTGGCTCAGACAGATG
>ERZ780144.2957-NODE-2957-length-13362-cov-16.681145_pt1 | contig 13362 bp, 10 predicted proteins | sample MGYA00511380_ERZ780144 | MGnify/ENA primary metagenome ERZ780144 (study PRJEB29588, sample SAMEA1965858) | human gut metagenome | biome: human gut; feature: human-associated habitat; material: faeces | place: Denmark | collected 2008/2010 ... | reverse complement strand
CCAGCATTATGTAATAATGTTTCACAAACCTTTTAATGTACATGAGTAAACCTCCTTTCTTTTATAGACAGTTTATCTTGTAATCATATTTTTCACTAGACGATATTGTTTCTGATTTTACAGTCTTTTTTTTAAATTTAAAAAAATGTCCGAATCAAATCGAACATTTTTTAACCCTGTTTGCATATTCTGTTGGTGTGCATCCATATTCTTTTGTAAACACTTTTGTAAAATAATAATAATTGTCATATCCCAGATCTGATGCAATCTGTGTGATATTTTCAGTTCCTTTTTCCATTTTACATGCTGCCGCATTCATTTTTCTGCTGATCACATAGTTATGAAATGTATCACCGGTCATTTCTTTAAATCTCGTGCTGAAATAGCTTCTGCTCATTCCAATCTCCGCCGCAGCATCTTCCGACTTCAGGTTTTCTTCTACATGTTCTTCTATGTATAGGATGATCCTTGCAAAGCTATAGATATCATTTGCTTTTTCTGTCTGCAGGCACGTCCGGTACAGCTCATCCTTCCATTTTTTTACCCATGCCAGCATATCATTTACGGAGGATAGCGCCGGAAATTCATACTCTTCCCCTGTGATCTCCTGAATGCGGTGGAGGCTCTTTACAAAAATCCTTTCGGCAGTGCGAAGCTCCACTTCCCCTGTCATTTCACACAACCTGCCAAACTCGTTATCGTCATATATCCATCTGGTGTTCATCCATGCATTTTCCAGCTTTTTGCGTAATCCGTGATCCTCCTGCCTTTTTTCCTTTTTTAACAGATTATCCTTATATTTTCTATCCACCCGCTCCAGTATCTGGTCACAGTCATCCCCATCAAAGCTTATCTTAGATATGTAATCCAGTGCTCCCAGCCTCATGGCTTTCTGTGCATAACGGAAATCTTCATGTACTGAAAAAATCACAAATTTCACATCCGGATATTCTGTTCTGCATCTTTCCATCAGCTCAATCCCATCTATCTCCGGCATATCTATGTCCGTGAACACAACATCTACCATGTTATCCTTCAGAAATTCCAGTGCTTTACTCCCATTCTGGACATCGCCCACAACTTCAAATCCATATTTTTCCCAGTTCATTATGGATATCAGACCTTTCCTAGCCAGTTTATCATCATCAACAACTAATACTCTCATTCCCTCATACCCTCTTATTCTATACCAGTATCTGTCACTTTAGCTTTATCCCGTAACTCTTCCTGAACCGGGATCAGAATTGTAATCTTGGTTCCATGTCCTTTTTTGCAATTTACAAACAGATTCGTCTGTCCTTCATAGAATGAATCCAGCATTGCCTTTACATACCGCAGACCAATCCCTCTGTTTCCATTCTGCATTTTCTGCAGATTATAATCAAAAGGTGCATTAATCTGATTAATCTCCTCTATGGTCAGTCCGTTACCGCTGTCTGCTATGGTGATTGCTGCTAATCCCCGTCTATTATCTTCAAAGATCCGTATTGTTATTTTCTCATCCTTTCCAAGTCCATACTGTATCGCATTTTCCACCAGCGGCTGAAGCAGCATCCGCACCGTTGGCTGTTCCAGATAACTGCCTTCCTCCACATTCATTTCTATCACAAAATCATATCGCATCTGCTGGAGTGCGATATATTCTTTCACAATATCAATCTCTGTCCGGAGTGTTGTCTGCATCCCCTCTTTTCCCAGATTGTACGACAGCAGCTTCTTTAATCTCTGCACAAATTCCGTAATGTTATCCTGATGGCTCATCCTTGCCATCCACTGGATAGAGTTTAAAGTATTGAGCAGAAAATGTGGATTAATCTGGAACAGGAGCTTCTCATATTCTATCCGCTGGATATTTTTTTCTTTTTCCACAACGTTATCAATAAGATTCCTGATCTGGTCCTTCATCTTCTCCACTTCATGCATCAGGTCATCGAATTCCTTGATACCATACTCCTGCTTTACCATCTGTAGGGAGCCTCCTCCAATCTGAAGCAGCTGTTCCTGAAACTGATTGAGCGGCTTACATATTAACCGGTAGAGGTAAATGACAGAGCCGGAGAAAACACAGAACGACACAAGGATGATAACCAGCAGCTTCAGTCTCCACATATTCATTTCTTTCTGATATGTATTCTCCTGCAGCGCAATGGCATTCGCATATCCTATCTCACTGCGGTATACCATGACCTTATATCCTTCCTGGCTTGTCACCGCATACTCTTCTTTTTCCGGCAATTTGGACAGGAGCTGCTGCCCCCGGATAATCGCAGGGTTATTACTGTACTGCACAATACCATTCTCATCCAGTTCCATATAAGTATATTTCCAGTTTTCTTTGTTTAGCCTTTCCGCAACACTCATATCCGGCTCTATCTCTGCATAAATATCCAATTTCTGCCTGTTGCTGAAGGAAACCCTCCGCTTTACCGATATCACCGGTCTTTCCCTGATTCCTAGGCAGGATAAATGCATAGCCTGGATTGTATTTCCAATATTTTCAGTTACATTAGGGATAGTCTGATATACTTGATCCAGATTCCTGACATTGATATTTCTGATCAGTTCACTTTGCTCTTCCAGGTCATAATAAGTAACACCGAGCAGCTTTGTATTCACATATCCTAGCTTTACCAGTTCTTCTCTGAGTGATTTCTGTCCCGTATACTTGTCAAAATTATCCTCAGCACTTAAATAAGACTCTACCACGTTTCCTATAAGTCCGCTAGGACTCATCTGGTTGACAATACTGATCATGTCATAATAAGCACTATCCGTCTCCCGCGTTATCTGTTCCAGATATATCTGCATACTTTCCTGAATACTGTCATTCCGTATCATTCGGATTGTCATATATGACACAATCACCACTGCAAGGATACTTGACATCGCACTGATCAGCATAACAACCATCATCTTTTTCCTAAGTGTCTGTTTCCCTCTCTTTTCTCTTCCCATACCGGCTTCCCCACTCATATCTTGCACTATTTGCTATTTTAAAGCATACATACTTTTTATCGAATGTCAACTGTTTATGAAGTGTCTTTTTTACTAAAAAGTCAGGGAGATTTCTGTAAAATATAAAACGGTCAACCTGATTGCAGTCAACCACATATATGCACAGGTCTTTGGAATCATTAACAGACCGACCTTTGGTTTTGTTTTGCTGAATAAAGTTACCGGAATATAAAAAAGCAGGTAGCCAGCCATTGCAACTGACTACCCACTCGCTACCGCTATTCTTCTACCTACAATAGCAAAGTGCCTTGTGATTTTCAGCAATCCTGTTGAAGCTGAAAAACTCTACAAAGTGCGTAAATTCAAGGATTTCTACATATCCTTTCTGTGTAGTCCTACCACAGTCTCCACATGTGTCGTGTGCGCAAACTGATCCACAGCCCGGACACGTTTTACCTCATATCCGCCTTCCGCCAGCACCTTCAGATCTCTCGCCAGTGTCGCAGAATCACAGCTCACATAAACAATGCGTTCCGGCTTCATCAGAAGCATCGTTTCTAAACATTTTTCATCGCAGCCTTTTCTCGGCGGATCGACCACGATCACATCCGGGTGCAGCATATCTGTCTTTTCATTCTTATGCTCCGCATAAAATTCCGGCAATACTTCCTCTGCTTTTCCAACGAAAAACTCGGTATTGGAAAATCCATTCCGCTTTGCATTGTCCTTTGCATCGGCAATCGCCTGTGGTACGATCTCCACTCCATACACATGCCCGGCTTTTCCGGCAAGGAATAAAGAAATGGTTCCGATTCCGCAGTACAGATCCCAGACGGACTCCTTTCCGGTAAGTCCTGCATACTCTAACGCAAGGCTGTAAAGCTTCTCGGTCTGTTCCGGGTTCACCTGATAAAAAGACTGTGGTGAGATATGATAGGAGATTGCTTTTCCTGTCCGCTCAAAATTCGTGCAGTCCCTTAAATGAATGTAATCCGTAATGTATGGCTGTCCCCAGATCGTCTCGGTCTGCTCACCGAGGATCACATTCGTATCCTTCTGGTTGATATTAATGGAAATACTTGTCATGCCTGGGATTGCCTGTAATTTCTCCACAAGCACATTCTGTGCCGGAAGTTTCCTTCCGTTAACGACAAGGCATACCATGATCTCTTTTGTCGTAAATCCATAGCGGATCAGCGCGTGGCGCACAAGCCCACTTCCGGTTTTCTCATCATAAGGTTCTATGTGGCACTCACGCATATAGGATAGGATTGCTTCTAAAATCTCACGGTTTTCTGCCACGCCAAGCATGCAGTCTTTGACCGGAATAATGCTGTGCGTGCGCGAGGCGTAAAACCCTGCAATGATATTTCCATCTTTATCTTTTCCGATTGGAAACTGTGCCTTATTGCGGTAACGGTAAGGATTCTCCATGCCAACGATTGGCTCCGTCACAGAATCCACAAAGTCTGCATGAAATCCGCCGAGGCGTACCAGATTATTTTTTACCTTGTTCTCCTTAAACTCCAGCTGTTTTGCATAGTCCATCGCCTGAATCTGGCAGCCGCCGCAGCGTCTGTGCAGTTCACATTTTGGCTCCGTGCGAAACTCAGACGACTTTAGGATCTGCTCCACTCTCGCATAGCCATAATTCTTTTTCAGCTTGGTAATACGCGCCTCGATCTCATCCCCGATCACGGCATCCTTGACGAAAAAAGTCATGCCATCTATCTTTCCAATGCCCTCTCCGTCAATTCCCATATCCTCAATCTTCAATGTAATAATATCGTTTTTATTCATTCTTCTTTCCTATTTCAGACTGGATCTCCGGATATTGCTGTCGAGCAGACGGTTGAATCCCTGCCACTCCACATTATTCTCCGGTACATTTGTAAAAATTTCACGAATCGTCTCCATCTTCGCATCCACATTATCAGCAAAACTGAGTGCCAGCGCTTCTGCAAGTGCCGGCTTCTTCGGCGAACCATATTCCAGCTCTCCGTGATGTGCGAGAATACAATGTTTTAATTCGTTTGCCATGCGGACCGGGAAACCTTCGATTGTGCGGATACGCTCTCCGACCATCTCTGCCCCGATCATAATATGACCTAACAGCTGTCCTTCGTCTGTGTAATCATTTTCCGGGAAAACAGATAATTCTTCCAATTTTCCGATGTCATGGAAAATCGCCGCAGTCACAATCAGATCGCGGTTTAACATAGGATAATAAGCTGCAAAATAATCACAGTGCTTTGTCACACTGAGCGTATGCTCTAACAATCCACCCACAAAACCATGATGAACGGTTTTCGCTGCGGAGTGGAATTTGAAACGTTTCTCAAACTCTTTGTCCTCTAAGAAAAAACTGCTTAACAGTTTTTTATAATATGGATTGTTCACCGAACGGATAATACCGCACAGTTCCTCATACATTTCATCAATATTTTTCTCGCTGACCGGAAGATAATCCTTCGGATCATACTCCCCTTCCTGCACTTTTCTGACACGCTTGATGGAGAGCTGTAAATTCCCCTGAAAACTTGTGATATCTCCCATAACAGCAACGTAATCCAACGAATCAAAATCATCGATTCCAACAGAACCCGGATCCCAGATTTTTGCATCCAGGATTCCTGTTTTATCCTGTAAAATAACGTTTTCGTAAGGTTTGCCTGCCTTCGTCAGCGCAGACTGTTTTGTCTTGCACAGGTAAATCTCATTAATCCTCTCGCCTTCGCGGAGACTTTCAATATATTTCATAACAATTATTACCTCCAAATTATGTATTTGTATTACTGTAAAACACTGACCGTTACAGGGCATTTAATCTCCGTATAACCATCATTTCCCTGTCTCTGAATCGTGACCTCCGCCACATCGCCCGGTGTGAGGGAAAGCAATTTTGTCTGATATCCATCAACCGAGATCACCGCTTCCCCGTCAATCTCTGTAATGACATCACCGCTCTGTAGTCCTGCTGCCATCGCCGGCGAATCCATTTTTACTTCCTTAATATAAACGCCCTTTGGAATATCATTCTCTTTTGCGATTGTATTGGTAACTGTAGTGATTTCCAGACCGATGTATGGAATATCTTTATTATTGGACAACATCTCGATCACCGGTTTCAATTCTGAAATAGAGATTGCTGTCAGCGTATTCTGATCGCCCTCACTGCTGTATCCCTGTGTGACAAGACCGATCACTTCGCCGTTTAAATTGATAAGTGCCCCACTTCCGTTTTTGCTTCCCACGATATCCGTTGTGAAAATATCATAATTCGCATCAATTGTGGAAATGGAATAAGCAGAGGAAGTGATATTTCCTGTCAAAATGGAATAATTCGTTCCAAGCGGACTTCCAACCGCAAGCGCAAGCGTTCCCTGTGTGATGGCAAGCGAGTTGCCAAGCACTGCGACTGAGATCAGATTCATGGTATCATTGTCGATCTCATCCACCGGAACACTGAGTACAGTAATTCCTGTATTTCCATCGTATTTCTTGATGGAAGCCTCTACTGATGTGTCATTGACAAAGGTCACATAGACAGAAGACGCTTCTGCGATCACTTTTCTCTCAGTCAGGATCAACAGCTCCTGACCACTGTTTGCAATAATAATACCGGAACCCTGTCCCTTGCTCTCATAGGCATTGTTGAACCAGTCTGTATTGCTCTTTACCCCTGTCACTGCCACGATAAACTTGTTTGCCTGCTTCCCGATCGCATACATCTCATTCTGCAATGTCTGGAAATCATCCAGTGTAAGCTGTTCGTACACGATCTGTGGCTCAGAATCCGGTTCGTTTGTTTCTGTCTCCGTATCCGGCTCTTCCGTTTCCGTCTCCTGTTCCGGTTCATCTTTTGGGATCGTGATGGTCGGATCTTCCTTCGGATGAAGCATACCATCTATTTTCGGCTGGCACAGCACGAACGTAACGCTCGCCACAATTCCAAATAAAACTGCCAGAAGTACGACAAAGCATACGTGATATACCAGTTTCTTTTTATTCACTGGTTTTTCCTTTATTTTTTCACTGATAAATTCATATTTATCCTGTTTGTTTTCCTGCATGATATTCCTTTCCAGGCAGTGACATTCCTGCCGCACCTTCAAATGCAATCAAGCTTGTATCTGTTTTACTTTTTGATCCATACATGAAAAATCATACCAATCTATATTATAAATTGAAACACATACGCTTGCAATACTTTCTTTTTTTGCGCAATTCCTGCCAAACTCTTCTTTTCATCAGCTTCACTTTGGTCTATAATAAAAACTGATCAGCTAAAACGATGATGGAGTACTTTTGTTTTATGAATGAAAAAGTTTTAAAAACCTTAGAATATAATAAAATTTTAAATCAGCTGTCTGAATACGCATGCAGTCCGGAAGCAAAAAAACGCTGTCTTGCACTGCGTCCCATCACAGACAAAGCCCAGATTGAGCAGCTTCAGCTCCAGACGAAGGATGCATTAAGCCGTCTGTTCCGTTGTGGAAACCTCTCATTTTCCGGCGTGCACAGTGTCAATGACTCGCTGAAACGTTTAGAGATCGGTGCCTCCTTAAGTGCCGCAGAACTGCTTTCGATCTGTTCTCTCTTAGAGGCTGCCAAGCGTGTAAAAGCATTTTCCCGCTCAGAAAAAGAGGAAGTCCCGGACGATTCACTGACCGGATTTTTCACCGAAATCGAACCGCTGACACCGCTCTATGACGAGATTAAGCGCTGCATTCTCGCAGAGGACGAGATTGCCGACGACGCAAGCAGCACACTGCGTTCCATCCGCCGTTCCATGCGCGGCATGAACGACAGGATTCGCGCCCAGATGAACAACATGATCAACAACAGCACAACCAGAAGCTATTTGCAGGACGCTGTGATCACCATGCGCGACGGACGCTACTGTCTGCCAGTCAAAGCCGAGGCAAAATCCCAGATTCCCGGCATGGTACATGACCAGTCCTCATCCGGTTCCACCCTTTTCATTGAACCGATGGCGGTCGTGAATCTGAATAACGAATACAAAGAACTTCTGTTAAAAGAAAAAGACGAAATCGAAAAAATCTTAGAAAACCTGAGCAGGCTGACTGCTAATTTTTCTGAACAGATTGCTGCCGATTATACAATTTTGGCAGAACTTGATTTTATTTTTGCAAAAGCTGCTTATGCGCAGACCTACAACGGTGTTGCACCGACATTTAATAATGAAGGATATCTTCACATTAAGAAGGGACGTCACCCACTGCTCGATAAGAAAAAAGTGGTTCCAATCGATGTCATGCTCGGCAAAGATTTCAAGCTTTTGATTGTAACCGGTCCAAACACCGGTGGTAAAACTGTCTCTTTAAAGACCGTGGGACTTCTTACTTTAATGGGACAGTCCGGGCTTCATATTCCGGCTTCTGAGCGGTCAGAGCTTGGTATATTTGAGGAAGTGTTTGCAGATATCGGTGATGAGCAGAGTATCGAACAGAGCTTAAGTACTTTCTCATCCCATATGACCAATATCATCCGTATTTTGAAAAAGGTCAACGACCGTTCGCTCGTTCTCTTTGACGAGCTTTGTGCCGGAACCGATCCGACGGAAGGTGCCGCCCTTGCGATCTCCATTTTATCCAAGTTGCACTTATATGGCGCGCGCACCATGGCAACCACTCACTACAGTGAATTGAAAGTATTTGCTCTTTCCACCCCGGGCGTGGAAAATGCCTGCTGTGAATTTAATGTTGAAACTTTAAGTCCGACTTACCGGCTTTTAATCGGTATTCCGGGAAAAAGTAACGCCTTTGCGATCTCGGAAAAACTTGGTCTTGGCAAAGACCTCATCGAAGATGCCAAAACCCGCATCAGTGAAAATGATGAAAACTTCGAAGATCTCCTTGCCGATCTCGAAAAAAGCCGTGTGACCATCGAAAAAGAACAGGCTGAGATCAACCGCTATAAACAGGAAATCCAGTCCTTAAAAGAGCGTCTCGAGCAAAAGCAGGAAAAATTAGATGCAAGCCGCGACAAAATACTGCGCGACGCAAACGAAGAAGCATTCCGCATCTTAAAAGAAGCCAAAGACGTGGCAGATGAGACAATCCGCAACTTTAACAAATACGGCAACGCAAACGCTCCAATGAGCGAGATGGAAAAAGAGCGTACCAAACTTCGTGACAAGATGAATGCGAGCCAGAAAAAGCTTGCAGACCAGAAGAAAAATGCTGTTCCAAACCACAAAGTCCCGAAAAAACTTCAGATTGGCGACACTGTAAAAGTGATCAGCATGAATTTAAAAGGAACCGTGCACACACTTCCGAACGCGAAAGGCGACCTTTACGTCCAGATGGGAATTTTACGCTCTCTTGTCAATATCAATGACCTGATCCTGATCGACGAGGATTCCCCGATGATGTCCGGTGCCAAAGCAAACAAAACCGGAGCCGGAAAAATCCGCATGAGCAAATCCGCAACGATCTCCCCGGAGATCAACCTCATCGGGAAGACCACAGATGAGGCGATTGCTTTATTGGATAAATATCTCGATGACGCTTATCTTTCCCATTTAGGCTCCGTGCGCATCGTACATGGAAAAGGAACCGGTGCACTGCGGAATGCCGTGCACACTTATCTGAAACGCCAGAAACATGTGAAGTCCTATCACCTCGGCGAATACGGTGAGGGCGATGCGGGTGTAACAATTGCCGAATTTAAATAACAAGGAGGCTAAATCCTCTCCTCACACAGAGGTTAAATTTTACTTTGTAAAATAGGATTTGCTTCGCAAACAAGGAGGATATATGGCAGCGAAACAGAAAATTTTAATTGTTGATGATGATAATAATATTGCAGAGCTGATTTCCCTTTATCTCACAAAGGAATGCTTTGACACAAAGATTGTAAACGATGGGGAGGAGGCACTGATCGCATTCGAGCAGTACAATCCGAACCTTATTTTGCTCGATCTGATGTTACCTGGAATCGACGGCTATCAGGTGTGCCGTGAGGTACGTGCAAAGGCAAATGTTCCGATCATTATGCTCTCCGCAAAAGGTGAAATTTTTGACAAAGTGTTAGGTCTTGAACTCGGTGCGGATGATTATATGATGAAACCTTTCGATTCGAAGGAACTTGTTGCCCGCGTCAAAGCCGTGTTAAGACGTTATCAGCCAGTGAAAACCGAGGAAGTGATTCCGGATCTGAAATGTGTCAAATATGAAGATCTGGTCATCAATCTTTCGAATTACTCCGTCATTTATATGGGGCAGGCAGTGGATATGCCGCCAAAGGAACTGGAACTTTTATATTTCCTTGCTTCCTCTCCAAATCAGGTTTTCACCAGAGAACAGCTCTTAGACCATATCTGGGGCTATGAATACATCGGTGATACAAGAACGGTGGATGTCCATGTAAAACGTCTCCGTGAAAAGATTAAAGACCATGCGAACTGGAGCCTTGCTACGGTATGGGGAATTGGATACAAATTTGAGGTCAGAGATTAAATGAAACGTACATTATACTTAAAGCTTTTGGGTGGTTATCTGCTTTTTGGCCTGCTTGGTTTTCTCATCATTGCGACCTTCACTTACCACCTTACTTTCCAGCACCTTGAAAAAAAAGAAGCTCAGAATTTATACCGGGAATCTGCCCTGATCTCATCCAGTTATGCGCAGAATTATTTCAGCAATTCCATGACATTAGATGAGATTAATGAACAGCTCAGCGCTCTGGGCACTTATCTGAATGCAGATATCTGGATCGTAGATACACACGGAAAGATCCTGATCAACACTGCTGGCACAGAAAATACGGACGAAACGATTCCGGACTTTGATATGACAGACTTCGGCAACCGCTATTATCGTGTCGGAAGCTTTTACGATTATTTTCAGGAAAATATGCTGAGTGTATTTTCCCCGATCACTGTCAACTACAAAGTGCGTGGTTATGTGATCATCCACAAAGCAGAATCGTACCTGACCGCATCTGCAAACAATCTGTCTGCGATCGCATATACAACACTGGCTCTGATCTTTGCCGCTGCGTTTGTCGTGCTTGCATTATTTACATATGTAGTTTATATTCCGATCCGCAAGATCACCCATGCGGCAGACGAATATTCCAAAGGAAATTTTGATGCCAAGATCGACGTGCACTCCAATGATGAGATTGGTTATCTCGCCGCATCCTTAAACTATATGGCGAATGAGTTGAACACGTTAGAGGAAGATCAGAGAAAGTTTATCTCCAATGTCTCACACGATTTCCGCTCCCCGCTCACCTCGATCAAGGGATATGTGGAAGCGATGTTAGACGGAACTATCCCGGTCGAAATGCAGGAAAAGTATTTAAACATCATCCTGTTTGAGACAGAACGGTTAAACAAACTGACCAAAAGCCTTCTGGAATTAAATAAATTTGGTTCTCATGGTGTTATGCTAGATGTGACGGATTTTGATATCAACCAGACGATCAAGACAACGCTCCTGACTTTTGAGGGAATCTGTGCCAACAAACATATCCGCTTCAACCTGATTCTCTCCGGTGAGCAGTTGTTTGTCACTGCTGATTTCAGCAAAATCCAACAGGTACTTTACAATCTGATCGACAATGCGATCAAGTTCAGTCATCCGGATTCCACGATCACGATTGAGACAACCGAGAAGAACGACAAAGTATTTGTCTCGGTCAAGGATACCGGAATCGGTATTCCCAAAGACAGTCTGAAAAAAATCTGGGAAAGATTTTACAAAACCGACCTCTCCCGCGGAAAAGACAAGCGCGGCACCGGTCTTGGACTTTCCATTGTAAAAGAAATCATTCAGGCTCATGGAGAAAATATCAACTGTATCAGTACAGAGGGCGTTGGCACAGAGTTTATTTTCACTCTGCCGATTGCCAAAGATAAAGAATAAAAACGAAAAGCGGAAGCTGTGTTTTAAGACAGCTTCCGCTTTTCGTTTCTGAAAATATCCACAATGATTCTATACACTTCTCATCCCACTTGTTTCTCTAACTTCCGCAGCAGTGTCACAATCGGAACAATCAATATTCCACAGAAGAAATTGCTGACACCGTGCACAAAATCCCACGGCAATCCTGCAATGATCCAGGCGATCATCCCCTTAAAACTCAGTCCAAAAAGAATTGCCTGCGCCGGGGCATAGAGTGTTCCAAACAAAAATCCGTGACATGCGTTTACGATCATATACACAATTGGCTGTATCTTCTTCGGAATTTTTTGTGGGAGCAGCATGGTCACGCCCCAAAGAATCGTCCAGAGATACAGATACGGTATCCACCATGTCGCAAATCCCGCAAACAACCCATTCAGTAATACATACGTGTAAATCGGGTACAGTGCTTTTTTCCGATAAACAAGTGTAAAAGAAATGGTAAAAACTCCAAGTAAATGTACATTCGGCAGTAATTCCATAAATACTTTTGATGCATACATCAAAGCACCCAGCATACCGAATATTGCCACTTCCCTTGTTTTCAGCTTCATTATTTTTCTACCTTAAACTCGTAAGTATCGCCCTCGTTCACCGGAGTGGAATCCACACCTGTGTTTGAATACTCTCCATTTACATAGAATGCCCAGTAAGTATGGTCTGTATCATAATCTGCAGTGATTCCGTTTACAGTCTTTACATAAAGACCATAATCACCTTCTTCACCTTCGATCAGATTCAGCTCTAACAAAGCGTCGCCGACTGTTTCTTTATCTGTGCTGACCACAAAGTTTGTCTCGTTTCCATCTGCATCCACCACGATAAAAGTAAATTTGACACTGCCTTCGCCTAATATGATCTCCTGCGCCGCAGCAGCATCCACACTCTCTGTCTCTGCAACCGCTTCTGTCTCTACAGTTGACTCAGTATTAACGATTGCTGTCTCTGTATTTTTCTGAGTATCTGCTGTATTCTCTGTCTTGCTGCCACATCCAACTACAGTAAATGCCATAGCCACAGCCAGCATCATACAAAGCATCATTGATTTGATTTTTTTACTTGTTAATTTCATAATAGTTTTCTCCCTTTTCATTTTTAACAGGCTATATGTTAGCATATATTATTTTCAATGACAAACTCATACTTTCTGCACGGCATTCTTTTTACTGCTGAATGAAAAGTAACCCGCTTTTTTCTTATTTGATCGTCATAAATAAACCTGACTTGCGCAATGCCGGGCGAAGAGCCATATAAATCGCAACGGCAGCGATCACAGAAAGCACTGCATTGATACTGGTTGCCGTAATGTTCCATGCAAGTGTCACTTCTGCCGCCGGCTTTCCAATAATGACTCTCTTGTAGAAATAACCGACAAGCGGATCAAAAATCATATTGAAAACCATTCCACAGATAGAAGCGATCAATGTCCATTTAAATACATGTTTCGTATCATTGGATGTGGAAATTTTTC
>ERZ780144.2956-NODE-2956-length-13363-cov-33.025774_pt1 | contig 13363 bp, 13 predicted proteins | sample MGYA00511380_ERZ780144 | MGnify/ENA primary metagenome ERZ780144 (study PRJEB29588, sample SAMEA1965858) | human gut metagenome | biome: human gut; feature: human-associated habitat; material: faeces | place: Denmark | collected 2008/2010 ... | reverse complement strand
AGCTGCTGACCCCGGTTGCTATGGAAGAGGGCCTGCGTTTCGCTATCCGTGAGGGTGGCCGTACCGTTGGTTCTGGCGTTGTTGGCAAGATCATTGAGTGATTTTGACCCTTCGCGCCTTTCCTAAGGCTAAAGGTTAAACTTACGAGAGACCTTCCCATTCCGGAGAGTGGGAAGGTCTCTTTTTGTTTTAGATCCTCTGTCTGTAAGGGCAGGGGATTTTTTGTGCGGCATGTCACAACTCTTTGTTTACAAAACAAGGTTGTTCTGGTATACTGAAAAAGGAAATGCTGGAAAAGTCCTATCGGCTGGTGCTGAGGGAATTCAGCAAAAAGAAGCAGCGAGAACTTCTGGAAGGGGTGAAGAGTAATGCCGTTTGATTATAAGAAAGAGTACAGGGAATTTTATCTCCCACCGAAAAAGCCGCATCTGATTATGATACCGCGCATGAATTTTGTGGCAGTGCACGGCAAGGGCGACCCGAATGTTCCGGATGGAGCCTATCAGGAGGCTATGGGAGTGCTGTACGGCATTGCTTTCACCATCAAAATGAGCTATAAGGGCAGCCACAAGATGGACGGTTATTTTGAATATGTGGTTCCACCGTTGGAGGGCTTGTGGCATCAGAAGGGCGTGGATGGCGTTGACTATGCGCATAAAGAAACATTTGAGTGGACATCCATGATCCGACTGCCAGAATTCGTGACGCCGGAAGCGTTTGATTGGGCCGTACAGGAAGCAACGGCCAAAAAGAAAAAGGATTTTTCCAAGGCGGAATTCCTGACCTATGATGAGGGACTTTGCGTTCAGTGCCTGCATATCGGCCCTTATGATGAAGAACCGAAAACGCTGGCGCAGATGGATGCCTTTGCCGTAGAGCAGGGGTATAGGCTTGATTTTTCAGAGACACGCTTCCACCACGAGATTTATCTGAGTGATCCTCGCCGCGCTGCACCGGGAACACTGAAAACAGTTCTGCGGCATCCCATACGTGAAAAATAAAAACAGGAAAATTCACAAATGATGTCGCTTTTATTTGGCAGATGTGCTATACTGATTTTATCTGTAGAAACACATTGAATGGATAAGGGAGGAGAGAACTTCATGCAGCATGAAACTGTCATCGTGCTGGACTTTGGCGGCCAGTACAATCAGCTGATCGCGCGCCGCGTCCGCGAGAACAATGTCTACTGTGAAATCTATTCCTATAAAACCGATCTGTCGGTTATCAAGGCAAAGAACCCCAAGGGTATCATCTTTACCGGTGGCCCCAACAGCGTTTATCTGGAAGATTCCCCCACGATCGACCCTGAGATCTTCAACTGGGGTGTGCCTGTGCTGGGCATCTGCTACGGCAGCCAGCTGATGATGCATCTGCTGGGCGGCCATGTCTGCCGCGCACCGGAGCGCGAGTACGGCAAGACTGAGGTGTTCGTGGACACGAACAGCAAGATGTTCACCGATGTGCAGCCCTCCACCATTTGCTGGATGAGCCACAACGACTATATTGAGCAGGCAGCGCCCGGCTTTAAGATCACTGCTCACACGGTCAACTGCCCGGTAGCTGCGGCAGAGAACGCCGAGAAGGGCCTGTACGCGGTCCAGTTCCATCCGGAAGTGCTGCACACTGCGGAAGGCAAGAAGATGCTGCGCAACTTCGTGTACAACGTCTGCGGCTGCACCGGCGACTGGAAGATGGACTCCTTTGTGGAGAACAACGTCAAGGCCCTGCGTGAGCGCATCGGCGATGGCAAGGTGTTGTGCGCCTTGTCCGGCGGCGTGGATTCCTCCGTTCTGGCAGCTATGCTGGCTAAGGCCATCGGCAAGCAGCTGACCTGCGTGTTCGTGGATCACGGTCTGCTGCGTAAGAACGAGAAGGAAGAGGTCTGCTCTGTATTCGGCCCGGGCAATGCCAACGGCTTTGATATCAACTTTATCTGTGTGGATGCCCGCGAACGCTACTTTGCAAAGCTGGCTGGTGTCACCGAGCCGGAGCGCAAGCGCAAGATCATCGGCGAAGAGTTCATCCGTGTGTTTGAAGAGCAGGCCAAGAAGATCGGCAAGGTGGATTTCCTGGCACAGGGTACCATTTACCCGGATGTCGTTGAGAGCGGTCTGGGCGGTGAGTCTACTGTTATCAAGAGCCACCACAACGTCGGCGGTTTGCCCGACACCGTGGACTTCAAGGAGTTGGTGGAGCCGCTGCGCAACCTGTTCAAAGACGAGGTGCGTCAGGCCGGCCGTGAGCTGGGCCTGCCCGAATATCTGGTCAGTCGTCAGCCGTTCCCCGGCCCGGGCCTTGGCATCCGCATCATCGGCGAAGTGACCCCGGAGAAGGTGGCAATCGTGCAGGATGCCGACGCGATCTGGCGTGAGGAGATCGCAAAGGCGGGTCTGGATAAGGAAATCAGCCAGTACTATGCAGCCTTGACCAACATGCACAGTGTGGGCGTCATGGGCGACGAGCGCACCTATGATTACGCTGTGGCGCTGCGTGCTGTGACCACCACCGACTTCATGACCGCGGAGAGCTATAATATGCCCTGGGATGTTCTGGGCACTGTCACCAGCCGCATCGTCAATGAGGTCAAGCATGTGAACCGCGTGTTCTATGATTGCACCGGTAAGCCGCCGGCAACCATTGAGCTCGAGTAATCTGCAAAACCTGAAAAGTATTGATGCAATGCAATATTTTGAGAGTCAAAAGGCTCTGTGATACTGCTTTGATACTATCAGGCGATTATTCATAAAGAGAGACATGAGAATGCCCTCTGAGAAACGGTAAGTTTTTCAGAGGGCATTTTTGTGTCTTTTATTCTTTACGCCACTTTTTCTTCGGCTCGTACCGGCCGCAGCCGTCGGCGGTCTGAGGCCAGTTGAGCTTCCATTCCAGATACTCTTCCTTGGTGATCTCGCTCTCCCGGAGCTGCTTCTTACGGAGCTGCCACTCCTTTAAGAACTCATCCAGCAGGCGATAGCGGAAGCTGACTGCCATGTGCTTTTCCGGGAAATCTGGGTCGGTGGTGTCTGTGACCTCGTAGAGCCGGGTGCCGGGGTAGTGTTCATCCAGTTCGAACAGAGTGTACATCACATCCTCTGCGGCGTACAAGGTCGGCTCATAGAGGGAACGGTAGTTCACATCCAGTACCTCCGCAATCTTGCGGAGCAACTCTTCTTTAGGAGTGCGGGTGTTGCTTTCGTATTGTGCGATACGGATGTCTGCGCTCTTCTCCTCAAACCCGATGGCGATGCCCAGTTCTTTCTGGGTCATACCTCGGAGGTTGCGGGCACGTTTGATGCGGTCACCGACTGCCATGCGATTGCCTCCTGACTTAAACATATTTGTTGAACCTAGTATAGCACAGAAAAATAGGAGGTGCAATAGAAAATAAACAAAAAAGTTTAAGATTTTACCCGAAAGCCTCTTGACTTAACGGAATGTGTTTAGTATAATGAGAGCACAAAAAGATAAACAAAAATGCTTAGTAAAATTGAATGACCGCCAAACTGATCCAAACCGCCAAGACCTTCCGAAAGGAAGCGAGCGCTCCACAAGGGGACGGCACAGCACCGCAAAGGGGATATGCCTGCCGGAAGTCAGCGAGGATGAAGCGGCACCGAAATGAAACCGACAAGGAAAGGACAAAAAATGGCAAACAGCATTTTTATCAAGGCAGACGAGCTGGCAAAGGAGTTGGACATCTCGCAGGGTCTGGCGTACAAAATGATTGCCCAGTGGAACGAGGAACTGAGAGCCAAGGGCTACACGACCGTGGGAGGCCGGGTAAGCAGGAGGTACTATCAGGAGAAGATCTACGGGGCAGGGGAGGAGTGATAGGATGCCAGCCTACAAGGACAACAGGCAGGGCACATGGTACGCTTCCTTCTACTTCGAGAACTGGCAAGGTGTGAAGCAGAAGAAGCTGAAACGGGGGTTTGCCACCAAGAAGGACGCTCTGGCGTGGGAGCGGGAGTTCCTTCTTCAGCAGGCAGCAGACCTGACCATGACCTTTGAAGCGTTCGTGGAAATTTATATCACGGACAAGAAAAAGCGACTCCGGGAAAACACCTGGTCTACCAAAGAGCACATCATCCGAACGAAAATCTTACCGTATTTCAAAGAAAAGCGGCTCAGCGAGATCAGGCCGCGGGATGTGATCGCATGGCAGAACGAGATGCTGAACTACCGGGACAAAAACGGCAAGGCCTACTCGCCGACCTACCTCAAGACGCTGCATGGACAACTCAGTGCCATTCTGAATCACGCCGTCCGGTTCTACGGACTGAAATCAAACGCAGCAGCCACAGCCGGGTGCATGGGGTCAGAAAAGCACAAGGAAATGCTTTTCTGGACAAAGGAAGAGTACCTCAAATTCGCAGAAGTCATGATGGACAAGCCGCAATCCTATTACGCTTTTGAGGTCCTCTACTGGTGTGGCATCCGGGAGGGCGAGCTGCTGGCTCTGACTCCGGCAGACTTCGACTTGGACAAGGGGCTGCTCTCCATCACCAAATCCTATCAAAGGCTGAAAAGCCGGGATGTGATCACCGACCCGAAAACACCCAAGAGCGTCCGTGTCATCCAGATGCCGCAGTTTCTGACGGACGAGATCAGAGACTATCTGAAATCCCTCTACAAAGTCCAGCCAGACCAGCGGATCTTTGAGGTGACCAAGAGCTACCTGCACCACGAGATGGACAGGGGAGCCAAGGAAGCCGGGGTGAAGCGGATACGAATCCACGACCTGCGGCACTCCCATGTATCACTGTTGATCGAGATGGGGTTCTCGGCGCTGGCAATCGCAGACCGGGTGGGGCATGAGAGCGTGGACATCACCTATAAGTACGCCCACCTCTTCCCCTCAAAGCAGCAGGAGATGGCGCAGAAGCTGGACATGGAGCGAAGGGAGGGATGAAAATGGAACGAGTACTCGACCAGCAAGGCCGCTGGCGGAACAAGGTGATAGCCTTCCGAATGTCCCCGGAAGAGGACGAGGTTCTGGAAGCTAAGGTAAAGCTCTCCGGACTGACCAAACAGGAGTATATCATCCGCCGCTTGACTGACCGGGAGATCACCGTGGTAGGCAACCCAAGGGTCTACAAAGCCCTGCGAGACCAGATGAGGCTGATCTATCAGGAATTGCAGCGGCTGGCCGTGGATGAAGAGGTTCCGCCGGACTTGCTGGAGACCCTGCAAATGGTAAGTCTGACGTTGAACGGACTTAAGGAGGAATGCGAATGACGGACAATAGAAAAACGACCGTACCGGGTGCATCTGTTGGCGCAGATGCGGTACAGTCGTCTCACAAAACTAGCACCAATATTATAACAAATTCGGACAAGCAAATCAATCTGCAAGCCGCGAAAAAGTCAAACAATTTCGGGCTGAACACAGTATCAATGACCGAACTGTATGACACGGTGTATCCACCCCGGAGACCCATCGTGAACGACCTGCTGTACAGCGGCACCTACCTCTTTGTAGGTGCGCCCAAGGTGGGTAAGTCCTTCTTCATGGGGCAGCTTGCCTACCATGTGGCGATGGGGCTTCCGCTGTGGGAGTACGAGGTGCATCAGGGCACCGTCCTCTACCTGGCATTGGAAGACGATTACGCCCGGCTGCAGCGGCGGCTCTCCCGGATGTTCGGGGTAGAGGAGACCAGCAATCTCTACTTCGCAACGCAAGCTAAGTCCGTGAGCGAGGGACTTGACCAGCAGTTGGAAGGCTTCATCCGGGAGCACCCGGATGTACGGCTCATCATCATCGACACCCTGCAGAAGGTGCGGGAGATCGGTGGGGACCGATACAGCTATGCCAGCGACTACGAGATCGTGACCAAACTGAAAACTTTCAGCGACAGGTACGGCATCTGCCTGCTGGTGGTTCATCACACCCGGAAGATGGAAGCCGAGGACAGCTTTGATATGATCTCCGGCACCAACGGTCTGTTGGGTGCAGCGGATGGCGCGTTCATCATGCAGAAGAAGCGGCGCACGGACAACACCGCACTACTGGACATCGTGGGGCGTGACCAGCCGGATCAGGAGCTGACATTGGAGTTTGACCGGGAACGCTGCGTGTGGGAGTTCCAAGGAGCCGAAACGGAACTTTGGAAGCTGCCGCCCGACCCGCTTCTGGAAGCGGTGGCAAAGATGCTCAGCCCGGAACAGCCAGAGTGGAGCGGTACGCCCACGGAACTGCTGGAACGTCTTCCGGGTGTGAGCATACAGGCAAACATCCTGACCCGGAAGCTGAATGTGAGTGCCGACAGGCTCTACAACGACTATGGGATTCGGTACGAAAGCAGGCGCACCCATGAGGGCAGGGTGGTCAAATTAACGCTGGAAAATTCTGGGGCGTGACGATTCGTGACGGTTGTGACGGTATTTTTGCTACTATGTAAAATACCGTCACAATCGACACAACCGACACGGGATGGTGATAACGATGAAAAATGTGCAGATTTCGCGGGAACTTTTCGTCGCCTTGCTGCATTATCATTTGAGCGGCGAAAATGAGTACGAAGAGATTATTGAACAGGGCTTGGAGCAAAAACTGGATGCGATGCTGCGGCATGAGCTGTATGCCCAGTACAAGACAGCACCCACCGAGGAACAGCGGGAGCAGGCTCGGCAGGAGTATCTGGACAGACGAGGCGTGCCAGAAAGCTTCCGCTGGTGAGTTCCTCTATTGGCAGAGGACAGGAGCGTGTCACGCTCCTGTGAATGCAATCACGCAGGAAGGTGGTGTTGGACCGGGCAGCGGCGAGATGCAGCGAAACCTCGTCCGCAGACGAAAGCCCCCGGCAGGGCGCAAAGGCATCTTTTGATGGACGGAACGTCTGTCAAAAGTGCTTTTGCGTTACTTTCGACGAAAGTAACAAAGCCTATGCCGTGTCCGGCACCAGTTACTTCCACAGAGAAAGGACGTGCGATTGAAAAGAACCATTTCCGCAATGCGGGGTCCCGGCTCCCTCAACCATAACCGGAGAAGTTTCACCGCTGAAAACGTAGACCCGGAGCGCAGCAGCCTGAATGTTGTGTACCGGGATGAACCGATTCAGAAGGTGTACCACGAACTGTTTGACGAGGCAGTGAACCGCTACAACGCCAAGCAGAAGCGCAAGGACCGCTGTATCAACGACTACTATGAGCACCTGCGGACAGGCAAGCAGGAAAAGCTCTTCCATGAGTTGATCGTCCAGATCGGCAACAAAGATGATATGGGTGTCTTGACCGAGAACGGCGCACTGGCAAAGGAACTGCTGGACGAGTATATGCAGGGCTTCCAAGAACGTAACCCGACACTGCGGGTGTTCGGAGCATTCCTCCACATGGATGAAGCTACGCCCCATCTGCACATCGACTTCGTGCCGTATGTGTCCGGCTGGAAAGGCAAAGGACTGGACACCAAGGTGTCCCTGAAGCAGGCGCTGAAAGCCTTGGGCTTTGCAGGCGGTTCTAAACGGGAATCCGAGCTGAACCAGTGGATCAACGCCGAGAAAGAGCAGCTTGCCGCCGTGATGGAGCGGCACGGCATCGAGTGGGAACAGAAAGGCACCCAGGAAGAGCACCTGTCTGTGCTGGACTTTAAGAAGCGGGAGCGTAGTAAAGAGGTAGCGGCTCTGGAAGCTGCCAAGCAGGAGTGCCAGACCGACCTGGCCGAGATGCAGGAACAGCTGGAAACAGCGCAGACAGCCGTAGAAGCCACTGAACAGCGGGTACAGAAAGCAGAGTTGACCTACCAGAAGCAGAGCCAGAAGCTGAACAAGCTGGCTCCCATCATGGAGGGGCTGGAAAACCTGTCAGCGCAATACTCCCAGCGGCCAGAAGAATGGGTGCCAGAAGCAGCCACATTTGAGACCGCCAAGAGTTACCGGGAGAAAAAGGCCATGCCGCTGATCCAGAAGTTGGTGAAGGTACTCTTTGCCCTCCATCGGAAGTACTGGGAGGTCAAGGATGAGCGGGATAAGTATCTGCACTTCTATCAGGACGAGAAGAAAGCTACCCATCATCTAAGCCAGCGGCTGAAAGAGGCGGAGGCTGAAAACTCTCAGCTCTATGCGATGAAACGTGATTTCAGGCGAGTATGGAACTATTTCGGTGCCGAAAAGATGCAGCAGGTCATTGGGCTTATGAGGGAGCAGGAGCAGACTGCGGATAGAAGCCAGAAGAAGAACAGGCAGAACAACGTAGAGCTGTAAGCATAGTAGACCCCCGCCAGCGGATGCTGGCGGGGGTCTGTACATATAAGTGATATTTTACTCAAAAAGCTCCGGGGCAATATCCGTCAGAGCAAATCCGGGAATGTCTTTCTCGTCTTTGTAGGTGCCATCTTCAGCCAGAAACTCGACCTTTGCAAAGTCCGCAACTGGAATCTCAGATTCACAGACATACCAGTTCAGGTAGTCATTAGCGGTTTGTTTGAGGGTTGAGGCAACGCTGCGGTCAGCGTTGTACTTGTCGCAGAAAGTGCGCCAAGGCAGATATCGCCAGATTTTACCATTGGTCTTGATGGTAATGCGGCACATGATTTTGTCGTTGGACAGACCGGTGTTTTTTGCACCGGCATGGTCATTGGCAGTCAGCCAGACGACAGGATGATAGTTTTCATATTTGTCAACGGCTTTGATGCCAATTTCATGCCCATTGAAGTACAGCGGCTCCTGATGGAAAGTTGCACCATCGTACTTTAGGTTGGAAGGCGTCAGCACTAATTTCCCAGTGGCCGAAATCATCCGATATTTGATAAGGCTGGTGTAGTGATACAGGTTTTCAGGCAGCTTGGTCTTTTTCACTTTCATTTGTTTCCCTCCAAAACTGTAGATGCTTACTGATACGAAACACCGTCTGAGATGCAGATAGTGGACAAGATTGAAAAAAGTGTACACTATCTCGCTGAAAAATGCAATAGAAATTTTTATCGGCTTGCAATCACGGAAAAGCTGTGGTACGCTTTACTAGGATAGTATAAAGGGAAAGTATATCCTTTTTGGGAAAAACACCATGGTGTACCAATAGTGGTACATTTACTATGTTAAAATGAAAGAAAACAATGCGGAAATCCGCATTTGATGGAGGAAATAAAAATGGTAGACACCAAAAAAGAGCAGGAACGCGAAGAACTGCACCGTGCAATCTGGGCGATTGCGGATGATCTGCGCGGCGCAGTGGACGGATGGGATTTCAAGAGCTACGTTCTCGGTACGATGTTCTACCGTTATATTTCGGAGAACATTGCCAGCTATATCAATCAGGGCGAAATTGATGCAGGAAACCCGGATTTCCGCTATGAAGATATGTCTGATGCAGAGGCAGAGCAGGCACGGGAAGGGCTGGTACAGGAAAAAGGATTCTTCATCCTGCCCAGTGAGTTGTTCTGCAATGTACGAGCAAAAGCGGCCAGCGATGAAAACCTCAACGAAACGCTGGAAACAGTGTTCCGACACATTGAGGAATCCGCAAAGGGCAGCTCCTCCGAGGGGCAGTTTGCAGGGTTGTTCGATGATTACGATGTCAACAGCAATAAGCTGGGTGCGACTGTTGCCAAGCGCAATGAGAAGCTCGTTAAACTGCTGAACGGCGTGGCAGATATGAACCTTGGCGATGTGAAAGAGCATGACATTGATGCCTTTGGCGATGCCTATGAATACCTGATGACCATGTACGCCAGCAATGCGGGCAAGTCCGGCGGCGAGTTCTTTACGCCTGCCGATGTTTCGGAGCTGCTGACCCGGCTGGGTACGGTAGGCAAGAAGGAAATCAACAAGGTCTATGATCCTGCTTGCGGTTCCGGTTCGCTGCTGCTGAAGGCAGAAAAGGTGCTGGGACGGGATGCCGTGCGCAACGGCTTCTTTGGGCAGGAAATCAACATCACAACGTACAACCTGTGCCGCATCAATATGTTCCTGCACGACATCGAATTTGACAAATTCGACATTGCCTGTGAGGACACGCTGACAAATCCGCAGCACTGGGATGATGAACCTTTTGAGCTGATCGTATCGAATCCGCCGTACTCCATCAAGTGGGCCGGCGACGAGAATCCGCTGCTCATCAATGACCCGCGTTTTGCTCCGGCTGGTGTGCTGGCTCCGAAAAGCAAGGCAGACTTGGCCTTTATTATGCACTCGCTGGCATGGCTGGCTTCCAACGGTACGGCGGCAATCGTTTGTTTCCCCGGCATCATGTACCGTGGCGGCGCAGAGCAGAAGATCCGCAAATATCTGGTGGACAACAATTTCATTGACTGCATCATCCAGTTGCCGAGCAACCTGTTCTTTGGTACCAGTATTGCCACCTGCATCATGGTGCTGAAAAAGGGCAAAACAGATAATAAGGTGCTGTTCATTGATGCTTCTTCCGAGTGCGTCAAGGTGACCAATAACAACAAGCTCACGCCAGAGAACATCAATAAAATCGTGGACACCTTTGCACAGCGAGCAGAAGAAGCACACTTCTCCCATCTGGCAGAGTATTCCGAGGTGCAGGAAAATGACTATAACCTGTCGGTTTCCACTTATGTGGAGGCAAAGGACACCCGTGAGAAGATCGACATTGTGAAGCTGAACGCTGAAATTGCGCAAATCGTAGCACGAGAAAACGAACTGCGGGCCGCTATTGACCAGATCGTGGCAGAAATCGAGGGCTGAGATGGAAAACGAAAAGAAAGATTCTGCATTGGTACGTTCTTCTGCGGCGGAATACCTGACCTTTGTTGCCTCTACGGGCGAGGACAAGGACAGCATTGAGATGCGCTACGAGGATGAAAACATCTGGCTGACGCAAAAGATGATGGCGACCCTTTACGATGTATCTGTCGCGGCGATAAACCAGCACCTGAAAAAGATTTTTGAGGATGGGGAATTGCAGGAAGAAGCAGTTATTAAGAAATACTTAATAACTGCTACGGACGGAAAAAAGTACAACACGAACCACTATAACTTACAGGCAATTATTGCGGTCGGCTTCAAGGTGAACAACCAGCGGGCGGTGCGGTTTCGTGTCTGGGCGAACCAGATCGTGGAGCAGTATACTATCAAGGGCTGGGCCATGGATGAAGAGCGTCTGAAAAACGGCGGCACTGTCCTGACCAAAAAATACTTTGAAGAGCAGTTGGAGCGCATCCGGGAGATTCGCATTTCGGAGCGCAACTTCTACCAGAAACTCACTGACATTTACGCTACTTCGCTGGATTATGACCGCAATGCGCTGACCACAAAAGAGTTCTTTGCGAAGGTACAGAACAAGATGCACTATGCCGTGCATCGCCATACGGCGGCAGAACTGATCTATGAGCGTGCTGATGCCGAAAAGCCGCACATGGGGCTTCACACATGGAAGGACGCGCCCAACGGCAAAATCAAAAAGAGCGATGTTTCGGTGGCGAAAAACTACCTGACCGAAGATGAAATGAAGTCCATGGAGCTGATCGTGTCGGCTTACCTCGATTTGGCGGAAAACCGCGCCCGCCGTCATATCCCCATGACCATGGAGGACTGGGCCAAGCGGCTGGACATCTATTTGCAGGCAGATGATTTGGAAGTGCTGAAGGATGCAGGCAAAATCTCGGCACAGCTGGCAAAGATGCACGCCGAAACGGAGTTTGAAAAGTACCGTGTGGTGCAGGATCGGCTGTATCAGAGCGATTTTGATAGGTATTTGGAGGAAAACCTAGAGTAAAGATGAGCCTTGAGATTTGGAGTTTCCTAGTGGATGTAACTTCACTGGTTGTAACAACTGTATTGACTATCAAAATTTATAGGCTAGAGCGTTCACATGAAAAAGAACGTGAACAAATGGAAGTAAAAGCGCAGGAAAAGGCTATCGCGGAGGCGGCAAGAGTTTTTCTGATTGATAATGAAGATGAAATAGAGTATTTGCCGTTGTCGGCGATAGCAAAGACTTTGAAACTCAAAAGAAAGCATCATAGAGCGATAACGACCAAGTTTTTAAGATGTAGTGAGGAAGTCCAAAAGGAAATTCTGAAGCAAGCCAATTTTCAGCTAATAGAGGTTTCTAAAGAACAGGTGAGTGCTGCATTAAAACGACTAAAAGATGATATTAAGGCGTGCGGTTTTGGACAAGATACTTTATATGATGGGGCTAAATACTTTCATCGAGCGATGGAGCGTTATTCGGATGAAAAAATTGAAACCGTAAATCCGTACATATTTGAGGACATAAGGCGAACACACTTTTATCAAGGTGATTCACTCCAATTATTAAAAGACACGAGCTATAACGGAACGCTATACGGATATATGTATGATTACCTTCACTCCGCAGATTTGGGAAAATCCAAATGGCTACTGCAGCCACCAATTGACATGGTTTGGTCGCAATGCGATTTAGCTGGATGCCCAGAAGAAACAATGACATTCTGGACGATGCGAATCGTTATTGACTGTTGCAGCGTATTTGCTGAATCGAAAGAAGATTTTATTTTCGATGAAGATTTGATCGAAACACAGGAAGATATGTATTATTATGCGGTGATGGCGTTGTATAGTACTTACATTGCAAAGAAAGTAGAGGGTGCGAATGAGTAAGCTGGATGAAATGATTCGGGAACTTTGCCCGGATGGTGTGGAATATAAGAAGCTGGGTGAAATCGCAACTGTGCTAAGAGGCGCATCACCTCGTCCAATAAAAAAGTATATTACAAATAGTACGGATGGTGTAAATTGGATAAAAATAGGAGATGTTTCGGCAGGAAGTAAATATATAACTCAAACAAAGGAAAAAGTCACAAAAGACGGAGCAGAAAAGTCAAGGCGCGTTCATAAAGGAGACTTTATATTATCAAATTCTATGAGCTTCGGAAGGCCATATATTTTGACAATAGAAGGATGTGTCCATGATGGTTGGCTTGTGATTTCTGACTTCCAAAGTGTATTTACTTCAGATTTTTTGTATTATCTGTTAAGTTCCTCTTCTGTTCAACAAGAAATGAAAAAAAGAGCATCTTTTGGTGGCGCAGTGCAAAACTTAAATGCAGATATCGTGAAAGATTTGAGTCTGCCCATGCTTCCTTTTGAAATTCAGCGTGAAATTGTCCGTATGTTGGATATCTATACTGAAAGTGTTGTAGAATTGCAGAAGCAGCTTAAAGCGGAGCTTACAGCCAGAAAGACACAGTATGCGTATTATAGAGATAGTCTTTTAGCAATGGAGTCTCAATGGAATCACGTTAAAATAATTGATATGCTTTCGCAGCCAATAACAGATGGCCCACATACAACGCCGCAATTTGTTCAAAATGGAGTGCCGTTTATTTCGGTCGATTCAATTTGGGATGGAAACATCAGTGTACAAGGGGTACAAACAAGATAAAATAGAAATGAGGGGCGATAGAGCGGAAA
>ERZ780144.2935-NODE-2935-length-13505-cov-3.913755_pt1 | contig 13505 bp, 10 predicted proteins | sample MGYA00511380_ERZ780144 | MGnify/ENA primary metagenome ERZ780144 (study PRJEB29588, sample SAMEA1965858) | human gut metagenome | biome: human gut; feature: human-associated habitat; material: faeces | place: Denmark | collected 2008/2010 ... | reverse complement strand
CCCGGGAAGAATTGACCTGGGTGCTCCAAAACAGCGGCTATTCCATCGGAGACGTGACCAATGTCTACGTGTCCGAGTACACACCTCTGGGCAACGTCTATAAGGTCACCTTTGAGGACAGCTCCGGCCACAGTCTCACCGTCAAGGGCGAGACATGCCGCATGGCCTTTTACAGCACCACATACGGCAAAAACGTGCGCAGCATGCGCTTTACTATCTCCGGCGGCACCGGCGGCGCGGCCCTGCTGGGCCTGCCCGAGCTGGCCTGGATGTCGGGCAACCTCCACGGCACCCGGGCGGAGGTGCTGGTGCGGGAGGCGGTGCCTGCGCCCGAAGTGGACGATGAGGAGCAGGTGGGCAGCATTGTGGCCCGGTCCTCCGGCATTGTGACCCATATCGAGCCCCTCAGCGGGGAAGCGCTGGTGGCCCAGGGGGACACGGTGCTGGCCGGGGAGGTGCTCATCTCCGGCGCGGTGACCCTGGATGCCCCCCAGTACAGCGAGCTGGAGAACCTGGGCCAAATACTGGTGCGGGCCCAGGGACAGGTCTTTGCCCGGACGTGGCACACCATGACGGCCTCCATTCCCCTGGAGGCCCAGGTGAAATCGTATACCGGCGAGAAGGCCAGCCGCTGGACCCTGAGCATCCTGGGACATCGCATCGATTTTTTCGGAAAGAGTGGAATTTCCTTCCCTGAGTATGATAAAATAACAGATACCTGGGCGCTCACCCTGCCCGGCGGCCGGGTGCTCGTCCGGCGGCGACCAGAGCAGCTGCTTCGTTTTTTCATCATGATAGACCAGCGCCTTGGCGCTCACCATTTCCGTGCAGGTGAGGGCAGCACCCTGTGCGCGGCACAGCGCGCGAAACGGCGCGTCGGTCACGCCCGCCATGGGTGCGAGCGTGAGCGGGCCGCGGATCTCGACGTTTCCGATCTTCACCATGCGATCTCGAGCTCCACGGGGCAGTGGTCGCTGCCGTAAATGTCGGAAAGGATGCTGGCCGTCTCGATCTTTTCCGCCGCGCGGTCCGAGCACAGAAAGTAGTCGATGCGCCAGCCGGCGTTGTTCTCCCGCGCGTGGAAACGGTAGCTCCACCACGAGTAGGCGTCCGTCTCGTCCGGGTGCAGGGCGCGGAATGTGTCCGTGAAGCCGGCATGCAGCAGCTCCTGGAACTTCGCGCGCTCCTCGGGGCTGAAGCCGGGGTTGCCGACGTTGCGCTTCGGGTTTTTCAGATCGATCTCGGCCGCTGCAACGTTCATGTCCCCGCAGATGACGACCGGCTTGTGCCGGTCGAGCGAGCAGACGAACTCGCGGAACGCATCGTCCCAGTGCATCCGGTATTCCAGCCGGCGCAGACCGTCCTGGGCGTTCGGCGTGTAGACGCATACGAGGTAGAATTCCGGGTATTCGGCTGTGATCACCCGGCCCTCGAGATCATGCTGCGGCAGGCCGAGGTTATACTGCACGTCGAGCGGCTCGGCCTTTGTAAAAACGGCGGTGCCGGAGTAGCCCTTTTTCTCAGCGCTGCACCAGTACTGGTGGTAGCCCGGCAGGTCGAGCACGATCTGCCCCGGCTGGAGCTTTGTCTCCTGCAGACAGAAAATGTCCGCGTCCAGTGCGCGGAACGTGTCCGCGAAGCCCTTTGTCACACAGGCGCGCAGCCCGTTGACGTTCCAGGATACAAGTCGCATTTCGTGTCCTCCGTTTTCACCGCCACGCAGCGGTTGATCGTGATGCCCTGATCGTAGAATTTCGCCTCATAGTCGGTCATGACGCCGACGGGGCCGTTGGCGTGCAGGTCGTGCGTGACCTCGCGCAGCTTCCAGCCCTCCTGCTCAAATTGCTCGAGCGAGAAGGCGAACAGTGGGTCGTTATCGGTCTTGAACCAGATCTCGCCGCCGAGCGGCAGCACGTTTGCATACAGCGCCAGAAAGCCCGCGTAGGTCAGACGGCGCTTGTGCTGGCGGGATTTTTTCCACGGGTCGGGGAAGTTGATGTAGATGCGTGAAACCTCGCCGGGGGCGAACATGTCGAGCAGATTGGCTGCGTCCCGGTCGAGAAAGCGCACGTTTTCGAGCCCGCGTTCGGTCACGCGCTCCATGCCGACGACCATGGCGTCCGGCACTTTTTCGATCGCGGCGAGGAAAATATCCGGATTTTGCGCCGCAGTGTCCGCTGTGAAGCGGCCCTTGCCGCAGCCAAGCTCCAGATGCAGCGCCTGATGGCCGGGGAAGTGCTCCAGCCAGTGGCCACGCAGCGCCTCGGGGTCGGTGATCAATGTAGCCGCGCAGCGCTCCATACGCGGGACGAGGTTGGGCTTTTTTCGCATTCTCATAAGTGAATACTCCTGTCGTAACGGATCATGATTTTACGCTTAGAGCATACCACACACGTCCCAAAACTGCAACGCAGAAAACCGTTGCGCATTTCTAAAGAATATGTTAAACTTTATTTTACGCGAATTGCGAAATTCCATATCCGGGTGTAGCGCAGTTGGTAGCGCGGGTGGTTTGGGACCATCAGGCCGCAGGTTCGAACCCTGTCACTCGGACCATAATGCCACCGTAATTTTGATAGAATTGCGGTGGCGTTTTTCTATGCCCGAAAACCGCTTGAAATCAGGCATTTCGGCTATTTTGGTACATAAGCGACCCCCGCTACAGAGTAATTCTGCGGCGGGGGTCTATGTGTTTTATGGAGATTGCGGCTTTCTACACCGCTGTAATCGTTAAACAGCCGAGTAATCGTTGAATTACTGGTGGTATTCGTTAAATTACAGGGATAATCGTTGAATTAGAAGGGAATTAAAAAATCAAAACACTCACAACCTCTGTTCGCATAGTTTCATTTTGGGGGCAAAAACAGCATCACAGGTTGTGTTCGCATGGATTTTTAACCCGTGATTGTCATGCTGCACCTCCGTTATTTTGAGTCTCCGTGCAGTTCGCGATAGAGCCGCTCGGCAAGCGCCTGCTGGATGATGCGGTATTTTTCCGCATCAAGGAACAACTGCTCATAAGCCTCCGTATTTTCCATATAAGCCTGCTGTGCGGTTGTGTCAAAGATACTGGGAAAAATACTTCGCTCATAAACTTGCCGATCATTGCTTTTAGCAGCTTTTTTGACTTTTGCATCCTGGCGCATTTTTGTATAAAGAGTATCCACCATAACGCGGTCAGCATCTGTGAAGTCACCAAAGAATTCTTCGTTGATTCTGGCAATGATCTCATCGAGCGGACTAAGTCTGTCTTTCTGTCCTCCGGCGCGTTTCGGTTGAGTGGGCTTCCAGGAGCCGGGAGTAGCCTCCAGCTCAATCGCTCCTTCGTAAGTCTTTTCAAGACGGTAGTATTCCAGTTTCACGCGGTTGTCGAGGTCAAACGGCTGCGTCTTGTCGGACGGGAGCAGCTTGGCAAGGTAAGAGCAGAGAATGTATTCCTTATGAAGTTCCTTATCGAACATCCTTGTAATCTGCGAAATGTAGTTATACCATTTCACGAATGCACGGACTTCTCTGCGGAACGGATACCGCTGTTCCTGATTAAGCTGATTGTACTTGTCCGCGACAGGTTTTAGGATATTGGAGATTTTGCCCTGTGTCGCATATTGTGAGTGCGACCATGATGAATGAAACACCGGACGTAATGTATATCATTTGCTGCGTGATCCCATCTGTCGTAGAAATCAGCAGAGTTGCAAGTGCCATAACGAGCAGTAACACGCCAGACCAAATGCTGAATTGAAACCGTTGCTTATAGAACGTAGAGACTTTCTTAACAGCTATGATTAAGAAGACTACTATAGCAATTACTCCAGCAACGATTGCTGCAATTGTTAATAGTTGCATACGTATGCCTCGCCCTTTCTTTCTGCTTTACACATCAGCTAAGTTCTTAATTAGGCCGCACACTTTGTAATTACCAAGATCCACCGAACTCAGTTCCACGGGCACTTCCTTATCGCGTGCAAGCTGAATAATATGCTGCAGCTCAGGGGTACTACTGTGCTTCTGATTGATCAAAATTTTCCAGGGTATCCTACGGAGTAAAACACGAGTAGTTTCTCCAATTCCAGGTTTGATAAAATTAATATCATTAACAGCATAGGCGGCAGCAATCCCTTGAACGACATCTTTACCCGATAAACCTCTCACACAGACTTCATCTCTTATCCGATAATCAAATTCGCGTTCGATAGCGGCCAGGTGTTCTTCTGTCAAATCATTTGCAGCAAACTCTTCTAGAAATGCTGCACCATGAAAATCTTTCTTCCCTATAATATCGCTTCGATAAAATGTCCTACTTATCAGTCCGGTTACTGTAGCATTTAAACAAGAACTAGGAATTAAAAAGTCTTCGTGAGTACCACACAGGTCGGTGAGGTTTGCAGGATCAGATACAACAGCTAATTCCGAGCTAAGTTGTGGGTAATCCTGCAACTCCCTGGCAAGTTCTCCTAAAATAGCGCCTTTCCCAATCCACCCGTCCACAAAGCGTATATTCTCTGCTTTGTGGTGAGCAAGGATATAATCTAGCGCATTCCTGTCAATGCCGCGGCCACGGATTATCGAAATGGAATAGTGCATAACTTTGATACAGTACTTCTTTTCGAGATATCGCTTAATCAATACACCTATTGGGGTGCCTGCCCGCGCAAGAGATACGATAACAGGGGAAGCGTACTTCTGCATATATATCTTCTCGGCCAAAGATCCTATCGCATTAGCGGTGGTCTTTGCATAATTCTTCAGAGCAGCCTGATATGCAATCATATATTGTGGGGATGGCTCGTATTCCAATGGAAGCATCTCACAATAATGCGTACCGCTTTGAATATAACGTTCTCGCATCTCTGCTGGTAATGGTTCAACAAGGCCCGAGATATCCTTGAGTAAAAGAGTAACGTCTGACTCTTGAAATGTACTTCTCATAAAATCTCTCATGTCGGAACAGATTCAATTGCTTTCGCATACCATACATTTTTGCCGCCTTGAATATAGAAAATCTGCAGAGATTTATTGTTTGGAAGTGCACCAATTAGGCTTTCGAGTGCAACAAAATCTCTGACCGGTGTATCTGTAACAACGACAACAACATCGTATTTGCATAGATTGTAGATGTAGGTTGCTCTATCGAAATCATAAAAGCTTTTAATCTTATACCCTGAGGTAATTGGATAGTTTTCATCTGCGCATACGCCGATGGGACTTCTGGTTGTCGCGTGACAACGCACAGAATAGTTTTGACCACAATCTTCCAGAACTGCGCCAAGCTTCAGTGCGGGATACATACATTCTTCTGTCCCTAAAATCAATATGGAGGAACCGTTTTTGATTTTGTTGAAAAACTGCACCACAAAGGTTTCCGCCATTTCATCACAGCTGTGTTCATAGCGGCTGATTTGGATGCCTTTTCGGGGATTGCCGAAGTTTTCGCAAAACAACGCTTGATAGCGTGCCACAATTTTTATCGGAACTGCAACAGGGGCTTCGTGGATGGAAACATTCTTCACAGTAGACGAGTAATCTGTATGCGGGAGTTTCAATAAACACTCGCAAACGATACCTGCCGAAGTCAGTTTCTCCTCATCTTCTTCAGCAACTCGATTAAGCAAGGATGCTGCAACTAATCTCTTGTCTTTCAAATGAGGATATTTCTGCTTAAGCTGTTCAATCATGTTGAGCATGGTTCTTCCGGTAGAGATTTCATCATCAACAAATATGACACTGTCTGTTGCAGAAATCCAAGCAGAAAGGTTGTCACTAGCCAAATTTTGTTCTGTGGCATGACTATGTTCTTCCTTGAACCGCACCCACTGGACAACGCCAGAAACATCTTCTCTTGTTGTATGTATGTAGACACATTTCGGGGAGAAGCTTTCGGCAACCACTGCACCAATGGCTGTTGCTGTTTCCGCAAATCCAATCACCAACTTGGTGTTGGGGTACTTGCTCGCAAGCATATATCCAAGGGCTTCCATCATGCCTAACGAATCTCTCGGACTCACAGGAATGTGCTTCGCTTGTAGCGGATTCACAAAAAGATATGTCCGTTTTTGATTATTAAACCGTTTTGCAATTCTGAGAATTTTCTCTGATGTATATGTATTCATCTTGTCTTCCTCTGGTTATTATATCAATCATTTTTTGTTCCATAGACCGAAGCCAAGGCAGCAATTCTCTTCGCCCAGCGCAAGTGGGTGTTGACTTCATTCATGCGCTCTTTTTGCGCGCTTCCTCCAACAAGCAATGCACTATCATCGCGCCAAGATAATATTTCCATAGCATCATCGTAATCCCGTTTGTTAACCTTCAGAGAATCTACGACAACGGAAATCTGATTGGGGTGTATCACCGTTTTGCCAATAAACCCATTTAGTATATCATATTTCAGTTCTCGTTTAAGGCCAATAAGCCATTCATCATTATTGCTTGAGTAGTATTCCCATACAGGGCTGGATACGACATAGTCTCTGGAAAAAACGGTCAGAATATCACATAGAAGCTGCGAAACCGGAAGAATATTAAGCTGCTGCTCGGTACTAAAGCAATCATCTATGCCATCTGATCCGACAAATACTGCAACTGGCAGTTTCTCAGAGAAAAAAGAGCGAAAACGGTTCAGCGCATCGGAATCGCAAATGGAAGTTGTGGCATTCAGAAAGCATTTTTCATCCCATGGAATCGGCTGAACAAATTTACCCTCGGGGTTGACAGCAACGCACTTTCCATCTCCAATATGGAGAAAGGGTGTGGAAAGTCATTTTCGTTCTCTTTCAGGATATAGGACACCGACCTCGGCTGTATGACCGTACCACCCGTACTGTTCAGAGCTACATCTGTGGCAACGATCTATGAGGAAAATCAAAACCGAAGGCAAGCGGAGCCCATGATTGCCGCTTTCAGTATTCGTTTGGTGACAGCCCGGTTTTTTCCGGGAGCATTTGCCGATATGGCTGAAGCCAGCCTCGGCTGCAATGGCACTGATCGGCGCGTCTGTTTGATCGCATCGTATGCAAAATCATTTCCAAACAGCTTGGCAGATAAGCCTTTCTTTTTTTGAAGTGTTGTCAAAAACGTCTACCTTGTTTGGTCCTTTCGGCTTACCAGTTTTTCCAGAAAGCCAGAGGATTTTTGGTTTCCACATTCGACCATTGCATCCCGTTCTCGGAATAGCATTCCCATCTTTTTTTTTCGATGATATACTTGGAAAACAATACGGTATCCTTTTCTTTTATTATTCTGTCAACAACGGAAAAATCCACCTTGTATTTGCCATCATATGTCGGGGAATAATATTCACATTCACTTCTACCCGAAGGGTAATCCGCGCAGATGGCATAGTCACCGTTTTGAAAATAGAAATAGGAAAAATATTTACAATAACGCGCTATTTCCTGAAAGCTGCATATAATATTGCATTCGGAAAAAGGACCATCATGTGATTTTTGCAAATCCGCCAATACGCACGGCAGAAGTTTTCCTACATCCAATTCTTTATAAAATTCAATCAATGTAAGCAATTCATTCTTTTCCATAAGTGTTTCAACAACATATTTTTTATCCTTCTCGGCTACGCCGTCATAGTGATCTTCCGATAAATCTACGCATCCGCAATGATAACTTTCCTCATAACATTTTCCGGTTTCACTGTCGTAATAAATTTCGCCCCATCCGTATCCGCCGCCGGATCTGCCAATATAACGCATCGGTTCCTTCATATTGTAATCTCCCCCAATATTAAAAGCTAATCTCATTCGACAGGAAAATTGCCTGCCTGTACTTCACTTCCTGCTTCAAGGGCTTTTCATCCACTGTGTCAAGTTTTGATAAACGGGATATCGCTGAGCTCTTTCAGTCTAAAGGAGATGTCGCTTTTGAACAATTCAAAGTCACTGCGTTTATCAAAGCACGGTTCTATCAAACTTTCCATCGTAACGCTCGGTGCTTTGGAAATACGATAAACCGTTTCGGCGGAGCATTTTTCAAGCTGCGCCTTTCCGCTGCATATATCATTCACGGTCGTGTGCGGAACACCGCTATCTTTAGACAGCCAATATTTTGTTATTCATCAGCTCGAATTATATCAGTTGACCATGATAATGGTCAATAGCATTGTCACTTTCCCTTGACTATTCCGTGGTTTTATTCTTTGTTTACTATATCGCAGATTTTGACTGAAAAGGCTTAACTTTTGGGGGATTCAGAGTTGCTATGCCGACAACAAGCGGACGTTCCCCGAGCGAAATTGTTCAGGGGCGTTTTTGTGATCACATATTATCCCGCAGTCTTTTTCGGAGCGGGCGGTTCCCGGACGAAAAGACCGAAAAGTGCCGGAAATGGTGCAAAAGCTTTCTACTTACTATTTGAGATGTGGAAGTCGCACATTCGGGTTGCGTTACTCGGACAACTTCGGAGCGACTTGCGTTGCCTGCTCCAACTTGTTTTCCGATAAGCTGCGCACGCATGCCGTGCGCAGGCAAAACAGGCATTCATAACTAGGACGTTATGAATGCCTGTTTGTATTATATATGCGATCGTGCGTCCAAACTGCGCAGAAGCTATCCGATACTCTTTGATGAGACTGGCCGATGCGGAGAACTGTCCGCTCGTCAGAGCGACTCTGCTGCACTTACTTCAGATTGACTGCCAATGCGCAGAAAAGTTCCATGCCGGTCTGCATGACGCTTTCGTCAAAATTAAAGTGCGCGTTGTGCAGCAGTGCGGTGCAGCCCTTTTGCTCATTGCGCGTGCCGAGCCAGTAAAATGCGGCGGGGAACTCCTTCGCGTAGTAGGAAAAATCCTCTGCGCCCATCATCGGGTGCGGCAGCTCGATCTGATGGTCTTTGCCGACGACGTGATCCATAACAGATCTCGCGTAATCGACCATATCATTGTCGTTGCGCAGACCCAGTACGCCTCGTTTGACCTGAATGTCACATTCCGTGCCGGTCGCGTAGGCGACGCCCTGTGCAACGCGCTTGAGATTGTCGATGATGTAGGTTCGGGTCTCTTCCTTCTGGCAGCGAATGGTACCGGCGAGATGCGCGCTTTCTGCGACGATGCCCTTGGCGGTCCCGGCCTGAAAGATGCCGATGGAGCAGACGCACGGGTCGAACGGGTCCGTATGCCGCGACATAAAGCTTTCCATCGCGGTTACAAATTTTGCTCCGGCAGAGAGCGCGTCGATGCACTCGTTGGGGCGGCCGGCGTGGCCGCCTTTCCCGATGAATGTGATGTCAAAGGAATCGGTGGAGGCGGCGACAGGCCCCTTCTTCAGCGCGACAAAGCCAGCCGGATAGTCATTGGAGACGTGCTGCCCGAATGCGGCGATGATTTTGTCGGCAATGCCGGTGTTTTGAATTTGCGGCACCATTTTGACGGCGCCGCCGAGGCCGGGCCCCTCTTCTGCGGGCTGAAAAATCAGCAGGATGTCCGTCGGGAGCTCGTCCGCGTATTCCTGGAGGATTTTTGCCGTGCCGAGCAGCATGGCGGTGTGCCCGTCGTGCCCGCAGGCGTGCATTTTGCCGGGGACCTGAGAGCAGTAGGGGAGGCCGGTCTCTTCCTGCAGCGGGAGCGCGTCCATATCTGCGCGCAGGGCGACGATCCGGTCGTGGTTTTGCCCACGGATGAGTCCCAGAACGCCGAGCTCAGACGGGAGGATCGCAATGTGCTCCCGCTCGAGGAAGGCCTTTACCAGCTTTTCCGTTTCGCCGGTGTCAAATCCGGTTTCGGGATGCTTATGGAGCGTGCGGCGCAGTTCAATGACCTCCGGCAGAATCTCGGCGGCGCGCGCCTTCATGGCGGTGTGCAGGGAGGCGTGGAATGCTTCGTTCATGATGCAGCCTCACACCTGACTCAGTAGCCGATCGCGGTGCCGATCACCAGCATAATGGCGCCGAGTACGGACACGATCAGGAAAATGGGCAGGACAAATTTCAGGTAGGATTCGAACTTTTCGTTTGCGGCAAACACATAGGCCATCATGCTGGCAGACGTCGGCCAGATCATGTTGGACAGGCCGTCACCCATCTGGAACGCAAGGATCGCGGTCTGACGGCTGACGCCGATGAGGTCGGACAGCGGCGCCATGATCGGCATAGTCAGAGCAGCCTGTCCGCTGCCGGAGTTGATAAAGAAATTGACGATGGTCTGGATCAGGAACATGATAACAGCGCTGAGGCCAGCGGGCAGACCGCCGAGGATGCTGGACATGCCATACACCATAGTGTCGATGATGTTGCCCTGCGTCAGCACGAGCGAAACGGCTTTTGCCATGCCGAGCACCAGAGCGGCGGTGAACATTTCCTTGCCGTATTTCGTGAACATGGCGGCAATTTCATTGGGCTTGTAACCGGCCACAAGGCCGCCGATGATGCCGATGATAATATACAGGCCGGCCATCTGCACCATGCTCAGACTGAACTTGACGGTCAGTACCACAACGGCGACGACGGCGACAAACAGCGTGAAGACGACCCACTTGTCGCGGGTGGTCGCGGCTGTCTGCATGTTTTCGTTTTGTAGCTCCTGCGTATCCGGCTTATAGTTGCTCAGGCTGGCGCTCGGATTCTTTCTTACCTTTTCTGCATAGATGACGACATAGATCAGGCCGGCGAGACCGAGGACGAGCCAGGTGATGGTGCGGAACGTCATGCCGGAGTAGATCGGCAGCTCGCAGATCTGCTGCGCGACGACGACGGTGTTCGGGTTGGTCGGGCCGACTGCGAAGCCGACCAGCGCGCCGACGGCGACGACGCCCAGCGCGGTCATGACATCATAGCCGACGGCGAGGCACAGCGTAACCACGAGCGGGATGAAGGCGATCGGAGAGTTTACGGAACCGGTCAGGCCGCCCCGGACGAAGAAGAACGCGTAAAAAATGATCAGCATGACCACGCGGCCTTTTGCACCGACCTTGCTGATGAAAGAGCCAAACACTCTCTCCAGTGCGCCCGTGGACGTCAGAATGCCCATGCCGGCGACGCACATGTAGATCAGAATGACGATGTTCGCCATAGAGACGAAGCCCTGCGGGATTGCGACAAACATATCAAACAGGTTGACCGGTGTCTGATCGATCCGGTGATAGGTGCCGGGGATGACCATTTTGACGTTATCTACGGTTTCGCGGTCAAATTGACCGGCGGGGACGATATAGGTCAGCACGGTTGCCAGCAGGATTACGATCAGGAGAATGATATAGACATGCGGGATGGCGTGCTTCTTTTTGGCCAATGAATTTGTGGCAGGTTTCATGGTTGCTCAGTCCTTTCTGAAGTGGCAGCATGTTAACAGTTTGTTTACACGTGTCGGATGAGGCATATTATAGTCCGAAAGAATAAAAATGCAACAGATATTTTAAATTTTTTCGTAAATTTTCGTATTTCTAGAGCTTTCGTGAATAATTATGCTTGTTTTGTGCCGGCGTTTGGGCAGATTCACAGGATTTCTGGAGCAGAAATCCCGCTGTGCCTCCGCGTCTGGGCACAGTAAGGGAGTGCTGCTTCTTGGGGAAAAATATCGGCACAAAAACCACCGCATCCCCGTTGATTTGTACAGTAAAATGTGTTACGCTGGCACCACTGGAAGCCCGGCTTTGACCGGGAAACTTTTGCTTATGGGAAGACAGGTATGGACTATTATCTTCTTGCGGATATGACGGTGCAGATCGGCTATGAGCTTGCTGTCGCCGGGGCGGAGACGTACCGGGTCGAGGAGACCATGCGCCGCGTGATCGAGGCCTATGGCACGGAGGGGCAGGCATTTGCCATCCCGAACTGCGTTGCGGTCAGCTTTGTGGCGCCGAATGCCAAGCCACTGACCATTATGAAGCGCGTGGGCTACCACGGCAATGATCTCGAGCGCATTGAAAAGCTCAACGCGCTCAGCCGGCGCATCTGCGCCGAGGTGCCGGAACCGGAGGAGGCGCAGCGCTGGCTCAAGGAAACGAAGGCCGCCGTCCGCAGCTACGCCGTGTGGATGTATTACCTCGGCAATTTCATGGCAGCGGCCGGCTTTTGCTGCGTGTTCGGCGGCACGGTGCGCGACTGGCTCTGGGCGGGGCTGAGCGGCCTGATTATCGGCTTCGTGACGCGCTGCATGGACCGGCTGGAGGTCAACCCGTTTTTCAGCACCATAGCAGCGTCCTTTCTCATGGCGCTGCCGGCGTATGTCGCCGCCGGCCTCTGCTGGCTCGACTGCGTGGCGGTCGTTATCATCGGCGCGCTGATGCTGCTGGTGCCCGGGCTGCTCATCACGAACTCCATGCGTGATATTATCTACGGCGACACGAGTTCCGGCGTCAGCCGCATCGTGCAGGTGCTGCTCTCGGCGTTCGCCATTGCGCTCGGCACGGCGGCGGCGTGGTACGTTACGACTCCGATCTATGGGCACGCGGAGACGGCCGCAGCGCTGAACTATCCGCTCTGGGCACAGGGGATCGCGACGTTTGTCGCCTGTCTGGGATTTGTGATCCTGTTTAACGTCCACGACTGGGGCAGCGTTTTGTGTGCGCTCGGCAGCGCGCTGACATGGATCGTTTACCTGCTGTGCAGCAGGGCGGGGTGCAGCGTCTACGGTGCGAATTTTTTCTCCGAGGTCGTGGCTGCGGTCTATTCCGAGGGCATGGGGCGCTGGCGCAAGTGTCCGGTCACGTCGTATCTGGTCATTTCCAGTATTCCGCTGCTGCCCGGCGCGGGTATTTATTACACGATGAGTATCGGCCTTTCGGGTTCCGTGCAGGCAGCGCTGCAGAAGGGACTGGAGACCGCCGGAATCGCGGGCAGCCTGGCTGTCGGTATCCTGCTGGTGTCGACGGTGTTTCGCGCAGTCAATGCGCGCCGGCGCCGCGCACCGGCATCCGGCCGCGAATGAACAGGGGGGCGAACCATGGAAAAGCCGAATGTACTTCTTTTTGATATCGACAACACATTGCTGGATTTCAGCGCCGGTGCGATGCAGGCCATGGAGGAGATCTTCTGCGAGGCTGGCCTGCCGTTTGCGCCGGAGATGTTTGCCGTGTTTCAAGTGGAGAACGACAAGCTCTGGGCGCGGATCGAGCGCGGCGAGCTGACGATCGCCGGGCTGCGGGACGTGCGCTGGCAGACGATCCTGGCGCGGCTCGGGCTGGAGGCCGACGGTGCGGCGATGGAGGATGCGTTCCGCGTCCGGCTGCACGAGAGCGCGGTGCCGGTCGACGGGGCATCGGCCGTGCTGGCACAGCTGTACGGGAAATACCGGTTGTGCGCTGCGAGCAACGGGCCGTATGCGCAGCAGGTGAATCGTTTGCGCCGGGCCGGGATGCTCGATGCGTTTGAGCAGCTGTTCATCTCTGGGCAGTTGGGCGCGGAGAAGCCGAGCCGGGTGTTTTTCGACCGGTGTTTGGCGCAGCTGCCGGGCGTTCGGCCGGAGCAGTGCCTGATGATCGGCGATTCCCTCACGGCGGATATCGCAGGCGGCAGGGCAGCGGGGATGCAAACCTGTTGGTTTGACCCGGCCGATCGCGG
>ERZ780144.2933-NODE-2933-length-13524-cov-4.097112_pt1 | contig 13524 bp, 8 predicted proteins | sample MGYA00511380_ERZ780144 | MGnify/ENA primary metagenome ERZ780144 (study PRJEB29588, sample SAMEA1965858) | human gut metagenome | biome: human gut; feature: human-associated habitat; material: faeces | place: Denmark | collected 2008/2010 ... | reverse complement strand
AAATATGACCGAAAAACATAGTTATGAGATTATCGTCCTGGATCTGGACGGAACCTTAACAAACAGAGATAAGGTGATTACGCCAAAGACGAAGCAGCGTCTGATGGAGCTTCAGGAGCGTGGAAAGAAGATTGTACTGGCGTCCGGGCGTCCGACGCCGGGGGTGCTGCCGCTTGCGAGAGAGCTGGAGCTGGCAAAATACGGCAGTTATATTCTGTCGTTTAATGGAGGCAGGATCACGAACTGCAAAACCGGCGAGATCATATTCAGCCGGTCCCTGCCGCAGGAGGCGAATCAGAAGATTATACGCCTGGCCGAGGAGGAACAGGTGGGGCTTTTGAGTTACGATGAGGCGGGGGCAAAGCTTCTGACGAACCAGAGTGACAGTCCCTATGCAAAGTTGGAAGCGCGGATCAACGGCATGGAGTTAGTACAGGTGGACGACATGGAAGCTGCGATCACGTATCCGGTACCGAAATACCTGATGATGGAGGATGGAGACTACCTGGCGATGGTCGAGCCGCGCGTCAAGGCGGCGATGGGGAAGAATTTCAGCGTTTACCGTTCGGAGCCGTTTTTCCTGGAGGTGCTTCCGAGGGGCATCGATAAAGCACAGTCGTTAGAGCGCCTTCTTTCTCACATCGGGCTTTCGCGTGAGCAGATGATTGCCTGTGGGGACGGCTACAACGACCTCACGATGATTCAGTATGCCGGATTAGGCGTAGCGATGGAGAATGCGGTGCTTCCGGTGCGGAAAGCTGCAGACTTTATTACCTATTCCAACAACGACGACGGTGTGGCTCATGTGGTGGAGAAGTTTATGCTGTAGAAGATTTGACAGATTCGCATAAATGTATATTGCGTGAACAGATGAAAAATAAAATATTCATAAAAATAGGCAAGATACTAGACTTTAAAACTTTAATATGTTAATATAAGAAAAACGGAAAAATGAATATATTTTCGGAGTACATATTAAAAAGGGGTGCCTTGCATTATGAATAAAAAACTGAAAACCGAAGCTGTGGATCATCTGTTCCAGGCGATTCTGACACTGAAAAATACCGACGAATGCTATAGCTTTTTCGAGGATGTATGCACAGTTAATGAACTTTTATCATTTTCCCAGAGATATGAAGTGGCGAAGATGCTGCGCGAGAAGAAGACATATCTGGAGATCGCGGACAAGACCGGCGCATCGACAGCGACGATCAGCCGTGTCAACCGTTCTTTAAATTACGGAAGCGACGGATATGATATGGTATTTGCGCGTGTGAAAGAGCAGGAAGAGGCGGAGAAAACGGAAGCGTAAGACGAAGTAGGAATATACGCACGATAGATAAAGTGCGTACTTTCATAGGTGTAGCAAACCAACCTGCCAAAGATGGACAAATTTGGCTTGGTGTGGAATTGTCCCAGGAGCTGGCAGCTGGTTGAATGAAAGATAAAAAGAAATGAAAGAAAAAAGACATTGAAAGAATTCCCACAAGGGGAAGTGATTCCAGTGTCTTTTTTATCGTGTATGGTGCAATGGGTTGAAATTTTTGTTGTTTAGCCTATTTTTGAGTGTGGCGGTACAGCGGAAGTGGCCCCTATTTCTTCTTCTTCGGATTCACCGGCGTCTCCTGCCGGAGCTGTTCCGCCAGGATTTCAATCATCTGTTTTTTCAGATAGACATCAAACGCCAGCTCACTGATAAAGGCGAACAGCTGTAAATACTCGCGGTCTTCACAGTCATAGTCCTTGAATGTCTGGCTGGCGGCGTCAAATTTTGCCATGACGTCTTCCTGCAAGCGCTTGCGCTGCCCTTTTTCCAGCGAAAAGATTTCGTTGTAAAGCTCTTCTAATTCCGGGCTGGAACCATGGGAAAAGTGGTGCTCGCTGATGGGCGAGAAGAGCTGTTCAATATCCCGAAAGGATATCACATTTTTAAAATAATAAATCAGAATCAGCATCAGCAGATGATTCTTGGAGTAGCGTTTTTTGACGGGCGGCGGCAGCAGGTTATTTTTGGCATAGTTATTGATCATAGTTTTGGTCAGGATCTTATCCTCGCCCAGCCATTTGGAAGTGTTCAGGTGGCTGTCCATGAAGGTCGTGACCTGATCCATATATAAATCAATACCGGGAATCTCCGACGGATGCACCCGGGTCAGACTATCAACATAAGCCAGCAGATCCTGCAGGCGTTCTTCGTTTGATTTCATGTATGTACCTCGCTGCGTTGAAATTCGAAAGCTGCGAAACAGGGAGGCAATTTTGGCGCTTCCGCTGTCATGAACTCTCTATGTGATATTATATAGTTTTGAAAACCAGATAGCAAGGAGAAATTTAAAATCAATGAAAATTCCGTGACATCCAAGAGAAAATAGATTATACTAGAGCGTATTCGAACATACTTTTTGTCATTAAAAATAGATTATATAAGAGGATAGAAGGGAACGAAACATATATGAGCAAATACGACACACTTAACCCGATGCAGCGGGAGGCGGTTTTTCACACGGAGGGACCACTCCTGGTTCTGGCAGGCGCCGGTTCAGGAAAGACGCGCGTCCTGACACACCGGATTGCGTATTTAATCGAGGAAAAACGGGTGGCACCGTGGAATATCATGGCGATCACATTTACCAATAAAGCGGCGGCGGAGATGCGCGAGCGTGTGGATAAGATTGTGGGGGAAGGCGCGGAGGCGATCTGGGTTAGCACGTTCCATTCGAGCTGCGTTCGGATTCTGCGCCGGTTTATCGACCGTCTGGGATATGACACGAATTTTACTATCTATGATGGCGACGACCAGAAAACGCTGATGAAGCAGGTGCTCAAGAAAATGCAGGCGGATCCGAAGCAGTTTAAGGAGCGGGCGGTGCTGTCACGGATTTCTGCGGCGAAAAATGACCGGATCACGGCGGATGAGTTTGAGCAGCAGGCGGGAGCGGACTTCCGGGAGAAAAAGATTGCTCAGATTTACCGGGAATACCAGAAAGAACTCAAGAAGAATAATGCCCTGGATTTCGACGATCTGCTGGTGAAAACGGTAGAGCTTTTCGAGGCAAACGCGGATGTGCTGGAATATTATCAGGACAAATTCCGGTATATCATGGTGGACGAGTACCAGGACACGAACCTTGTACAGTTTAAGCTGGTCGATCTGCTGGCAAAGAAGTACAGAAATATCTGTGTGGTCGGTGATGATGATCAGTCGATTTACCGGTTTCGTGGGGCCAAACCGGAGATTATGCTGGGGTTTGAGCGGGATTATCCGGGTGCCGGACGGATTCTTCTGGATATGAATTACCGCAGTACCGAGGAGATCGTGGCACCGGCATTGCGGCTGATCGGAGAAAACCAGAAACGTTTTTCAAAGGCCATCCATACAACGGGACGTCATGGGAAGAACGTGATCACGAAGCTCTGGCAGGATCCGGGGGAAGAAAATCTGGTCATTGCCAGGGAGATACAGCTGTATCTGCAGTCGGGAGTGCGGCCGGGTGATATAGCGGTTCTCTACAGGACGAATTCCGGGCCGAGGCTTTTGATGGAAAAGCTGATGGAATACAACCTTCCCTTCCGGACAAGGGATACGGTGCCGAATCTCTATGAACACTGGATTTCGCGAAATATCCTGACTTATATCCGAATCGCCATGGGAAGCCGGGCGCGGGAAGATATTTTGCAGGTCATCAACCGTCCGAAGCGTTATATCAGCCGGGATGCGATGCCGGATGAGACGGTTTCGTTCGAGAAGATGAAGGCATTCTATGCGGAGAAAGACTGGATTGCCGAGCGGATCGAGAGTCTGGAAGGCGATCTGCGGGCCATCGCCCGGATGTCACCTCTGGCAGCCGTCAATTATATCCGCCAGGGCATGGGATACGACGAATATCTGATCGAGTATGCGGCATTCCGGCGGATGCGGCCGGAGGAACTTTTAGAGACTGCCGACGAATTAAAAGAAAGTGCGGCGGGTTTCAAGACCTTTGACGAGTGGTTTGCACACATCGAGGCGTACAAGGAGGAACTGCTCCGGCAGGCGGCGCAGCGGCGGACGGAGACGGACGCGATCACGCTCGCGACGATGCACAGTGCCAAGGGGCTGGAATTTCCCATTGTCTATATTCTCGATGCCAATGAGGGCATCACGCCGCACAGCCGCGCGATGCTGGACGAGGATATGGAGGAAGAACGACGTCTGTTTTATGTGGCAATGACGCGTGCAAAGACCCGGCTGCATGTATATGCGGTGCGGGAGAGGTACCATAAAAAGGCGGAAGTATCGCGGTTTGTGTGGGAGTATCTGGGGCGGGATGGAGATAGCAGGTAACGAAATTCACAATGAAAATCGGGAAATCATATAAATGACGGTACTAAACATATATTGTGTACGGTTTGTTGACATTTTTTGAAAATTGTTTAATAATAACATCATGAGAATGAATCTTCATGGGCGTCAAAAGAGATGAAAGGTAAACAGAGAGGAGATGGGAGAATGAAAGGTATACGAAGGGCGGCAGCGGTGTGTCTGACAATGACATTGGCAGTATCGACATTATTTGGAAATACAGCATGGGCGGATATGCCGCAGAAGACGGAGAGAAAAAAATGTGTCCATGTGCATACCGAGGAGTGCTACGGCGAGCCGGATGAGGAAGCAACCTCGTCCCAGATAGGAGAAGAGCCGACGGAATGTACCCACGTCTGCACTGTAGAAAGCGGATGCATACGGAATACAGCCGCGTCTTCCGGTACGAACGAGGACGATTCTGAAACCGGGCCGGATGAGGAAGAAACCAACGATCAGAAAGATTCTGCTGACAAAGCGGAGAATGCACCTTCCGTCAGTACACCATCGGATATGGAAGATACGACAGTTCCAGGCGGAACAGTGATACCGGCTGTGAAGTCCCAGATCTTCTCCTGGTCCTGGTATGATCCGGAAGAGAATTTGCTGGATGGAAAATTAGAGCTTAGCGGAGTTACCGAGGAAGCCCAGCCATCCTTCGAAGAAGTCACGGAGTACTTACCAGAGGCTATTATTGCCCAGGTCGGAGCGGAAAGCGAAGCTGGTCAAGAGGAAAAACTTCCGATCACTGGCTGGAGCTGTAACGAGTATGTGCAGGATGAAGAAGGCCGCTGGCCGCTGGAAGGCACCTATGAGTTTGCAGCAGAGCTGCCGGAGGTATATGAACTGGCGGAAGATGCAGAGGCGCTGGTGGTGGAAGTGTCTGTGACGGGAGACCAGGCGGCATTGACGGTGTATAATCCTAAAAATGTTGTGTTAAATGTAAATTTTGACGAAGGGAAAACTTGTAAAGGTCTTGCCTATGATGAGAGTGGGTTTTCTAGTCTTAACGACGACGTAATGAATTTATTGAACGATCGCGGTATAGAGGTTACTAATTCAGGAGAAAATAGCTTTCAATTAAGAATGACGAATGCTACTAGCATACAGAACCTTGAGTTAAGCCGGGGAACATGGGAGATAGTATTAAAGGGAAGCAATGTATTAGAGGGGAAAGGAAAAGGTGTTGGAGGAGTTGGCCTCAAAATTAAGGAAAATGTAAGAGCGACGATTAAGGAAGGAACAGCACCCGCTTTTTTGACAGCTAAGAATTATCCAACGACAGGAACAAGTAGTGATGGATCCAGCGGAATAGCAGTCGAAGGTAACTTGACGATAGAAAGTGGAACGATAGAAGCAACTGCCGATGGGGGAAAAATAGCGCTTCATTCTCAGGGGGCATTGTTGTGGGAAGCAATGGAACTTTAAATATTAACGGAGGCGCTGTTACTGCTGCGGGAACAGGCAAGAATGGCGTGTTTGTCCGTGGAAATTTCCGGATGAAGGGTGGATCATTAACGGCAACTGGAAGTGGAAAACCCGGAATTGAGAATGAGGGTACTTTTGAACTTTTAGGTGGAACAATTTCAACAAAATCTAATAGTGGTGGAATAGGATTTTTGCAGGGGCGTGGATCTGTAACGATCAAAGCCAACGAACTGAATACTGATCGATTAAACATTACTGGAAATAGTTCCTTCACTGTTGCAAGAGGCGGAAAGGTAACCTCTGGAAGTACGATAATTAATAGTGGCACACTTACCAATGAAGGAGAATTTGTTTCAAACGGTCCATTTGTAAAAGAAGAAAACGGAAGATTTATCAATACCGGCACAATCAGCGGAAACGGAAGTCTGCCCGATGATTTAAAGCAGAAACCGGGTAATATTACAGTTAATCAAGCGGAAATAAGTGCAGGTTATCGCGATAATAGGTCGATCGATGTTCCAAGCCTTGCGGGTATTCATCAACCGGATAGAGCCGGAAACCTGCAATATGAACTTGCTGAATATACAGGAAGTGATAAGGGAGAAGGAACGATTGACAAGAAAACAGGTCAGTTGACGGTGACCAAGGCTGGTGTATTTAAAATCGAGGTGAATACACAGGAAAGTGGATTATATAAAGCCGGAGAAAATTCGGTTTGTATAACATTGACGGTTAATAAAGCAGCTTTTCCTGAACACTGGAATTTGACCGTAACGGCTGCCAGCGGTGGTGAGTATAGGGGAGCCCAAGGATATCTGGCAGCAACCATTAGCCCAATAGGTATACCTGATGGTGCAAGGTATGAATATCAGCTGAAGCGTACAAGTAGTACGGATGATTTACAAGAAGAACAGTGGAAGTCGGAGTGTCCGAAGATTGTGAATGTAGCAGAGTCTGATCAGTTTGTATTTGTAAGAGTGACAGTAGATAATTACGAGTCGAAGGTATTTTGCTCTGATAACCGAACGAGTATTACCGAACGGAGTTTTACAGATACAAAAGTAACACTTGAACCAGAGACCGTCATTTATAATGGTCAATCCCGGAACCCGGAGATCAAGGTGGTTGAGAACTGGCAGGGAACTTCCAGGGATGAAGTGAATAAGGCGGATTATACAATCAAATATTGGACATATTGGACAGGAACTTATAATAGGGAAGTTAGAGAGCGAAAAGATGCTGGAACATACACTGTCCATCTGTTGGGACAGGGAAATTATAAGAATGAATCGAATACAGCTATATTTACAATCGACAAGTGTAAATTAAATGCGCGGATAACAGGAGGCTCTTTCGATAAAGTCTATGATGGAACGACAGATATTACGGAGGAGCAGAATTTATCCGTTCAGCTCTACAGTGATTCCGGTACTCCTGATTCTCAGGATGTTCGTGCTGACCAGGTGAATTTGGCATATCAGAGTGCGGATGTTGGAGAGCACAATATTGAGGCGGCAAATATTACGTTAGCAGGTGACAATGCAAAGAATTATGAGCTGACAGAAAATAGCACATCTATCAAAGGCAATATCGTAGCACGTGATTTTGCATCCATGACTGTGTCGGCAGATCCGCTTACCTACAATGGTACCGAACAGAAGCCGCAGATCCATGCATCTGTGGAAACCGGTCTTTCAAATGTGAGTCCGGATGCAGTGGTATTTACTTATTCTAAGAATGGAGTGGATTACCAGAGTGAGATCCCGGGCTTTACAGATGCGGGAACTTATCAGGTATATGTGAAAGCTTCGATGGACAATTTCAATGATGCTGTAAAAACAGTCAATGTGACGGTTCAGCAAGCGCCTTCAAGCTCAGGCAGTCATTCAGGCGGCGGAGGAAAAGGCAGCAGTGGAAAAAGCAGCAGCGGAAGTTCCGGCACAGTAACCAAAGATAGCCAGAAAGGCTACCGCAGCGAGGAGCAGGGGGTTATCACCGGTGCATCGAATCAGGCAGTGAATGATGGTTACAGCCATTGGATAAAGGATGCCAGAGGCTGGTGGCTCCGCTACAGTGACGGCACCTGGCCTATGGGCAATACCGGTGCATTTCATTGGGAAAAAGTCAACGGCAGATGGTGGGCATTTGGCGCTGAGGGATATCTGAGTACCGGCTGGATCTATGACACCCTGTACCAGGGATGGTTCTATATGGACGAAAACCAGGGTATGCTTACAGGATGGCAGTTCATCAATGGAAAATGGTATTATCTGAATTCGAATCACGACGGCAGTGCCGGCATCATGTATTCAAACCGCCGGACACCGGACGGCTGGTATGTGAAAGAAGACGGCAGCTGGGATGAAGAAGCGGGAAGATAATAGGTAAAAGGGTTATTTAAAGCGGTTGATCGGGAGGTCAGCCGCTTTTTTGACCACATTTTGGCTTTAAAAATTGAAAAACGGTCACCAGAATTTGTGGGAAATGATAGGTGGTTGTTTGCTCAGTTTTTTGGAATATAGATGATTTTGTCACAGGCGTAAAGTTCTTCTCCCCCTCTGTTTCGCGTTTCATATCCGATATATTTACAATTCCCATCCAACTGACTATAATAAAGAATGCCCGTTTGCCTGCAAAGGCGCGGAACCATATCCATCTGCATCAGGGCGATATGACAGAAAAATGAACTTAAAAGAATGGAAGAAAGAACAATGGATGTAATTGAAAAATTTGGAAATAGGGTGAGCAGCCAGGCGCTTAAGGATCCGGAAAAAGCGCGTCGGCTGCTTCTTGCGGGATACCGCCTGCAGGAAAAGAAGCTTCAGTTTTTGCCGGATCGGGAGCTGCCGTCGTCGGGACAGTATGTGGCGCGGGTGGTTATGAAAAATATCATTCAGTCGCTGTCGGAACCGGAGAATGCGGCGATGGTCAGCATATTTGTGCCGGGAGAGCTGGTGATGGCGGCAGGGCTGACGCCGTACTCAGTGGAGGCGATGTCCTGTTTTATGGCGGGAACGAAGTGTGAGCAGACGTTTCTTCGGAAAACGGAGGAAGAAGGATTTCCGGAGACGATGTGTTCGTACCACAGGGTGTTTCTGGGGGCGGCGCTGACGGGGATTCTGCCAAAACCGAACTGCATGATTTATACGAACCTTGCGTGTGATGGAAATATGATGACGTTTCCGTATTTAAAGGATAAATTTGAATGTCCAGGCTTTTATATTGATGTTCCGTATGAGAAAAACCGGGAATCGGTTCTGTATGTGGCGGATCAGCTGCGGAAATTGAAACGGTTTCTGGAGGAGACGACGGACAGACGGATTTCGGAGGAAACAGTGCGGAGTGCGGTAGATAACAGCCGGAAAGCGGCAGCGAATTATAAAAAACAGCTTGCCCTGCGGTGTGCGCATGACCCGGTGACCTCTCTGACGAATGAATTGTATGCGCTTTTTATGTGCCATCTGATGGCTGGCTCAGAGACGGCGGTTACCTATACGGAAAAACTTCTGCGCGATGTGCGGATGTCACCGAGGGGAGATGGTCTTTCGGTAATCTGGATGCACATCATGCCATTTTTACAGGAGCCGGTTAAGGATATTTTTAATTATAGTAAGAAAATGCACATCCGCGCTTGTGATTTCATCGCAGATGGTTTTCAGGAGATGCATGCGGAAGACCCGTATGAGGCGATGGCAGAGAAAATGGTCTACTGCATTTACAATGGCAGTGTGAAACAGAGAATTGAGGAAGCGGAACGGCTTGCCAGAATCACGGAATCGGATGGTGCTGTTTTATTTGCCCACTGGGGCTGTAAGGGAACGATCGGTGCATCCAGCCTGATTAAGCAGTCCTTAGAAAAGACAGGACTTCCGACGATGATTCTCGACGGTGACGGCTGCAACCCCGCCAATACCAGCGACGGTCAGGTATCGACGCGGCTTCAGGCGTTTGTGGAAATGCTGGAAAAGGGCAAGGAGGAGAAACACGCATGATTTATTACGTCTGTAAGTACACCCCGATCGAGCTGTTCCGGGGGTTTGGAGAAGAATGTTCTGTTTTGGAGGAAATGCCGGAAAATTTCGAACAGTCGGATCAAATTGCACATGCAAATCTGTGCGGCTTTGGAAAATCGGTCATTCAGGCAGTGCTGGAAGGAAAGGTTGAACAGCTGGTGCTGGTAAACTGCTGCGATTCGATGCGGCGCGTTTACGATATCGTGGAGAGCACGGGAAAATGTAAGTTTTTATATATGCTGGATCTGCCGCATGATGATAATGAATGTGAAAAAGTGAAATTTGCGGGCACGATCCGGAGGCTTAAAAAGGCATATGAGGCATATTCCGGGAAAGTGTTTGATAAACGCGCTTTTATCAAGTCCTTTATTACGCCGGAAATGAACACGGAGCCGTACATTGGTGTACTGGGCGTGCGGGTCAGCGGCATTCTGGAGGATATGATCCGGGACAATATCCAGATGGATGTGGAAAATCTGACCTGTACGGGTGGTCGGAAACTGTCGGTCGTACAGGATGAAATGTGGAATATGGAGGAAGAGGAGCTGTTTCTTTCTTACGCGGACGTCCTGCTGGGACAGATGCCGTGTTTCCGCATGAACCGTTCGATCCGCAGAAACCGTCTGTATCTGGATCCGAATTTAAAGGGAATTATTTATCACACGATCAAGTTCTGTGATTATTATGGATTTGAGTATGCGAGTATCAAGCGGGATATCAAGGTTCCGCTCCTTAAGATTGAGACTGATTTTACGAGCCAGAGCGCGGGGCAGCTTTTGACGCGCATTCAGGCATTTGAGGAGACGATCGAGGGATCAGAGGATATGGATCCGGGAAAAGGTATCAGTGAGGAGGCAAGAAAGAAGATGGAGTCGGGCATTTTTTATGTAGCGGGAATCGACAGCGGTTCGACAAGTACTGATGTGGTCATACTGGATCAGGATGGAAAAATTAAATCGACGATGATTATTCCGACCGGCGGCGGTGCGATGATGAGCGCCGAGAAGAGTCTGGATCTGGCGATTGAGAAAGCGGGAATTAAGAAAGAGGAGATCGTGCGGATCGATACGACCGGATATGGACGATCCTACATTGACAGCGGGGATGACAGCATCACGGAGATTACCTGCCATGCCAAGGGCGCAAATTATCTGAATCCGAATGTCCGCACTATCATCGACATTGGCGGGCAGGATATCAAGGCGATCAGCATCGACGGGCAGGGAGCCGTGAAAAATTTCCTGATGAATGACAAATGTGCCGCCGGAACGGGACGTTTTCTGGAAATGATGGCGAAAACGCTGGGACTTTCCCTGGAGGAAATGAGTGTGAAAGGGCTGGAATGGAAGCATAATATCGTGATTTCCAGCATGTGTACGGTGTTTGCAGAGTCGGAGGTCGTGTCGCTGGTGGCACAGAATAAGGATGTGGCAGATATTATCCACGGTTTAAATGTGTCAGTTGCCTCAAAAGTCGGCGCGTTGGCAGCCCGCCTTGGAAAGGATCATCCAGGCGAATATATGATGACCGGCGGTGTGGCGAAGAACCGGGGTATCATCCAGGCATTGGAAGAGAAGCTTGGTGCTAAACTTTATATCTGTGATGAGGCGCAGCTCTGCGGTGCGCTGGGAGCGGCGCTATTTGCTTATGAGAAATGTAAAGGCAGTGCGGAGGAAACGCGATGAAGCGGCCGGGTTAAAACACTTGTATCGATATTTTCGTCAGATATTCACTGGGAGAGGCTGTGGCCAATTCGTCGATCACAGCCTCTTTATGAGAGTATTTGCCGGTTTTAAACTTGTGTTCATCGGTCCAATCAAAGAGTTTTTCGTAGGTGGCTTTCGAGTCATAGTAATTTCCCATTAAGTAAGCAACTGCATAGGTTCCGGCCGTTTTTAAGTGATAGGGGGAATTTTTTGGTTTTGTTATAACTTTTGTGAAAAAATAAGCATAGGTATCCAGATGATTTTTTCGTAAATCTGCCACATCAAGCATGGCACCATAAGGATGACCGGCATTTAGAGCGTGGGCATTGCAGTAACCGATGTGGCGGTAAAGAGCCTGGATGATTTTCTGATGGTCATCTGTATGAATCGGATCGCTGAGAATCAGATATTCTTCCGGTGTCGTCTCGAGAAAAATACGACCATTTTTATTTTCGGTATGGAAGAATAATTCATCTTCTGTGTATTCTGCCTGTTTCTGATTCAGTGATTCCTGGAGTGATACCAGGGATAATTTTGTTTCAACCACTTCTTCAATTTTACGGAGGTGTTCTTCCTCCTTCTTAGTCTTTTCACGTTGTTTCAAAAGAAGTGCTTTTAATGACTCCGGATTGCGCCGGTCTAAAAAAGCACCGATTTCTTTTAAAGGCATCCCAAATTCTTTTAAACAGGTGATGGTAAAAAACACATCAAATTGGCTTTCACTGTAATACCGATAGCCTTTTTCATCAATATAGGCGGGTTTAAAGAGCCCGATTTCATCATAATGAATCAGTGTGCGCTTGTTTGTGTTGCATAATTTTGCAAAATCGCCGGTTCGTATGCACGCATTTTTGAGTTTTTGCATAAATATTCATTTCCTTCTTGACTATACCGTAACGTTATACCATATTATATATTTGTTTTTAAAAGAAAGCAACCAAATAGAACATATATAACGAAAAAGGAGCGGTAAATAGTATGCCAAAGTTAAGTGACCGTGTTAATACATTTACGGATTCTGTAATCCGACGCATGACAAGAATTAGTGATGAGTATGGAGCGATTAATTTATCCCAGGGATTTCCAGACTTTGATCCGCCGAAGGCAATTCTGGACAGATTAGCAGAGGTGGCCTATGAGGGACCTCACCAGTATTCCGTTACATTTGGTGCAGAGAATTTCCGTGAGGCCCTTGCTAAGAAACAGGGAAAGGCCATCGGACGCGAGATCAATCCGGAGACGGAGATTGTGGTTACCTGCGGCGGAACTGAGGCGATGATGAGTGCGATGATGACCATCTGCAATCCGGGCGACAAGGTAATGGTATTTTCCCCATTTTATGAAAATTACGGGGCAGACGCGATTCTGTCAGGGGCAGAGCCGATCTATATTCCGCTGGTGCCGCCGACGTATGAATTTGATATCAATTTGGTAGAAGAGGGCTTTAAGGCGGGCGCGAAAGCGATCATCGTCTGCAACCCGTCCAATCCATGCGGAAAGGTATTTACCAGAGAAGAGCTGACCCAGATCGGAGAGCTGGCAGTCAAATATGATGGATTTGTTGTGACGGATGAGGTTTATGAGCACATGGTATATGCGCCGAACGAGCATGTCTGCATGGCATCCCTTCCGGGTATGTACGAGCACACGATTACCTGTAATTCTCTTTCCAAGACTTATTCCATCACTGGCTGGAGACTGGGCTATCTGATCGGATCGGAGGAAGTGATCGAGGGAGCGAAAAAGGTACATGATTTCCTGACCGTCGGAGCAGCCGCACCGCTGCAGGAGGCAGCCGTGGTGGGACTGGAATTTCCAGAATCCTATTACAGCGACCTGCTGGCGCTCTATACAAAGAAGAGGGATCATTTCTTAAAAGGACTGGATGCGATCGGTCTGAAGCACAATGTGCCGCAGGGAACGTATTTTGTCATGATCGATATCCAGGAGTTCCTGGATCTGCCGCAGTTTGCCGGATATACCGATTTGGAGTTCTGCGAGTGGATGATCAAAAATATCGGCGTGGCAGCCGTTC